>Ga0196963_10000473_pt1 | contig 36705 bp, 62 predicted proteins | sample S1_5metaG_FD_148600 | JGI IMG/M metagenome (GOLD analysis project Ga0196963, IMG submission 148600) | Soil microbial communities from Anza Borrego desert, Southern California, United States - S1_5 | ecosystem: Environmental > Terrestrial > Soil > Desert | place: USA: California | collected... | reverse complement strand
CTTACGCAGATCTATTCACAGCTATCGGAACTACTTATGGCTCAGGTGACGGATCTACAACGTTCAACATACCTGACATCAGAGGCCGCGTTATCGCTGGTCAAGATGACATGGGCGGAACTTCAGAGAATCGTTTAACCGCGCCCGCTTCAACATTGAACGGCATCAACGGTGACACGTTAGGTGCCACTGGCGGATCGGAAACCCATACACTCACAGTCGCACAGTTAGCTGCGCACGATCACGGTGGAACTACAGGCACGAACACGGCCTACCGCAGAACATCGAAAGACATATCGACCGTTGGAGCGTCTGATCCTATTGTATTTTCTGCTGGCTACGATGCTGCGGACGCAGGACATAACCACACGATCTCTTCTCAAGGTAGCGGCGATGCACACAACATCGTTCAGCCGACGATCATTCTTAACTACATTATTCGTGCAACGACGATAAGCTAATCATGATTACGATTCGAAACTACAAAGACGAAGATTTTCAGATGATTTCAGAGTGGTGGAATGAAGCTAAAGAGCTTGGTCCACTTCCTGGAATGATGCCAGAAGAATCAAGTTTCGTTCTGGAATGGGACGGGAATCCAATCGCAGCACTGACAGCGCTTGAGACAAATACAAAAAGCATTTCCTACATCGAAGGATTTATTGGAAATCCAAAACCAGAGTTCAAGTCAATTCGTAAGGAGCTTGCTCCCCTACTCTGGAATCACGCATTTAATTACCTCAAGAACAAAGGCTTTGAGCGCACCATTTGTTATGCAGGTAACGAAAAACTAATTCAAAGATATGAGCAATTTGGAATGACCGCACTGTCGTCTGGTTACACCGCGCTTGCTAGGGAGTTAAGATAATATGCCATGGGTAATTCCTGCTGTAATGGCAGGCGTAGGCGCAATAGCTGGTAATGAAAAAGATAGATCGCAACAGTCGACATCAAGTCTCTCTGGCGTCCACATGGCTCCAGAAACAGAGATAGAAAAACTTGGCGGGCAATACTCATTAGACTCGATGAAGGCGTTACAGGGCTTGGTTAATGCTGGACCCGGACAGGAGTCGATCGGTCAAGCCAATCAACAGTACGAATCCCTTGCACAGTTGCTACATGGATTCTCTCAAACTGGTGGAGCGCCATCGCAACAAGACTGGTTAAGCGCAAAGGAATTTGCAAAGAATCAATTCGCCCCTCGCCAAGAAATGCTGAATCAAGTATTCGAAGACGAGCAACTACGCGCAAATCAAATGGCTGCCCAAATGGGTCGGCCTGTTAATGATCCATATATCCAAGCGCAACTAGCAAAAGAGCGAATGCGTGCCCAAAATATGATGGGCGCGGAACAGTCAGCTTTCATCGGAGCAGACGCAAGAAGCTCAGCAATGAATCGATTAGGATTTACATCGCAACTTGCAGACCTAAGGGGGTCGCTAGCCAGCCAAGCAATGGCAAATCGTCAAGCGCTCCTATCAATTGGTCAGGGCGTTCAATCATCTGAAAGATCTTGGCGCTATAACTCAGGAAATAAATTCGGACTCTCCACTACTCAGCAAGAATCAGGTGGAGGCACAAAGGGTATGCTTACAGGCATGATGGCAGGATTTGGCTCGGGCATGTCGGCCATGAGCGGAATGGGCGGTGGAATGCCTGGCATGGGCGGAGCAGGCGCGGGAGCAAGCGGCGGTGGAATGTCGTCGATGGGCTCTATGGGCGGAGGGCAAGCGTCGTTCGTCCCACAGACAATGCAAATGAGCACGCCTCAGTATCAGTATAATAATTCAATGCCACAACGACAATCAAGAATCGGTGTTCCGTTCGCAAGGCGCGGCGGCAGTCAGTACGAGGGGATGTAAGTGTCTTTACAAGAACTTTTTCAAGCAATGAATATGTTCAAAGAAGGAATGCAACAGTTCTCTGTTGCTCGCGGCATTTCACAAGCACAAGAGCAAATGCAGCAGTTAAAAGCCGCAGAAATTGGCGAGATCGAAAAGAGAACTGCACTTCAAGAAATTGCAAACAATCTCGCCCTAAATTTAGGCAAGACAGGCGCCCCTGTTCATCAAATTCAATCAGCGGTTGGAGCAGTAGCACCGATGCCAATCCGGGATGCAAACGACGCTTATATTCAGAGCCAAACCTCGGGAAGTTTGACAGATCTTTATCAAGGTATGGATAAACGTACTTTCGATAACGAAGCGGCGCTAATTGACCGCAGAGGGCAATGGGCATTAGATTCAGCAAGATATTCTGGACAGCTTGCTAACCAGCGGCTTCAAAATACGAATGCACAAAAAGATAAAACTAGCGTTCTATCTTATCAGAAAGAGTTTAATGACGAAGTTAAAGATCAAGTATCGAAAATTTCTAACTTAGGACAAGCTGAAAGACTATTGGATTTAAACAATCCAGTTGCTGATCAAACTCTAAAAATGTTCTTAGCTCGGGCTTCTGGAGAAAAAGGTCCTCTATCCGACTCAGACATCCAGCTTTATGGCGGATCGAAAGCACTAGCGAGAAAAGTTCAAAGAGCAGTATCAGAAAAAGCATTTGGTACGTTAACTCCTCAAGATCGATCAGAGATGTTGCAGGTCATTCAGAACTATCGAAAAACTAATAATGATGAATTAGCTGACAAGATCGAACAACTTGCAGGACAGATGTCTTCAAATCTAGGCGGAAAACCTGAAGATTATTATAACACCGTAACGGGTGCGAATCCGATTCTTCGTGATGCTATTAATCAGAGAAAGAAAAAAGGGAAAGAACCAGAGACTTCAGCGCCGGGCCCAGCTTCAAAACCAAAGAGTGTTGATGAGTTGATCAACAAATTTAAGCCAGGCAAAAAGGGCGCCTCAATTAGTGCCAGCAAAAAAGTAGCTGGCGGCTCATTCTTCCAAGGCAATCAGCCAGCAAGTCTATCCGGCTCAGAGCGCCCAGAAGAAATTGGACTACCATCAAGATACATCGAACGACTAATTGATGAAGCATCTGACTTAGAAGATCTAAAAAAGAAATTAAAGTTCGGGAAATCTAACACGCGAGTAGGCTAATGCCAAAATCAATTGACGCAGTCAAAGTTGTAAATCACTTCATCCCCGGCGTAGAAGTCGTCGGCCCAGGTAAGAATCCGAATGAAGTAGTGATTCGAAAATACCTAGACGAAGTCGCGCCCGCCCCAGGTGCCGTCAATCCGAGCGACGTTCAAGAGAGCTATGAGGACCATACAGTCGATGTCGGTCTTATGTTGCAGGAACAAGGCTACGATCCGCAGCAACTGGCTGAAGTTCAAATCCAAGTTGGTAGTGCGGAAGAACCCCTCAAAGACAATCCTGTCGGATTCATTGACCGAGTAGCGCTGGCATCTACAAACAAGATCGATGATAAAATCAGAATCCTTTCCGAGAAGTTCGGAAAAGAAAACGTTCAGTTTGATCCAGAACGAAAAGCCATTGCAGTTAGAAAAAATAACGCTTGGTATGACACAAGTACAGACTTCTTGTCTGAACTAACAGCTGATTCCCCCGCTATTGCCGGTGGAATAAGTGGAGCAGTTCAATTGGGAGCGGTAGGTTCTGCTTTTGGTCCCATCGGCAGCGCTGTTGGAGCAGTAGCAGGTGGAACCATCGGAGCACTCGCAGGAAAGTTAGCTAGCATAAAGGCAGCTGAAGCCTCGGGCGTTCGAACAGAGGGCGACGGTAACGACGTAAAGAGCGAGCTTGTTGATGAGTTTCTCTGGACAACCGCATTCGGAGCGGCCCCCTATTTAGCAAAAGGCGGCAAGAAACTAGTTAACGTTGCTATGGAAAAGATCGCCGATAAAGTCGTAGATAACCCCTACATGAGGGAAACCTTATCGAAACTGGTTGGCGCATTAGGAAAATATTCTCCTTACGACGTGAGTGTCTGGCTTGATCAAGCAAAGCCTGTGAATCAATTTCGAAAAGAAATCCAAGAGTGGGAAGGAAAGAAGTTGGCTCAGAGCACAGTTCAATCTCCCCTAACGCCAGCACAAGCTGCAGTTAATCCAGTTAAAAAGAAGATGGCTGATACTGTCCTACATGAAATCAATGAATCAAGACGAGTAATGAACGCCGACTTCGAAGCGTTTAAGGCCGACCCTAAAAATGCAAAAGCAATTGCAAACGCCACTGTCTTCGCGGAAGACGTCCAGGGCGTACTTCCAAACCTATTTGAAGAACTAAAAGCAGTTGGTGATTCAGTCCCCACTGAAAAGAACGCCCTTAAAAAGGTTATTAAGGATCTCTCAAAAACAGTTGGAGCAACCAATAGCGGACACATTCCATTTACCGAAATTCAAGCAATGAGAAAACGTGTCGGAAAAATGGTTGAAGCAATGGGCGGCTTCGATGGAAAGCCCGCACAGATTTCTTCAACTGGACTTGCAGCTATTAAGAGAGCGCAGACAGTACTTCGTAATCTTGAGGGAAAGGCAATATCAAATGCCGATGAAGCCGTTGGTACAGCTTACAAAGAATTAAACGCAAAGTACTCCGCAAGAAGAAACTTCTTCGATGAGTACGGCGACTCTGCACTCTTTAATCCAGATCGTATTGATGGGACACTTAAGAAGTTGGGAGCAGAAAGCGGAGAAAATCTTCGTCAGCAGCTTGCAGTTTTGTGGGACGGAACAACTGGAAGAGCCGATCGCGTTCTTAAAAGAATCGATGCAATGAATGCTGCGCTCAATACAACAAAAGAGCCTGCGGGTTTTATCCGTGACACTGGAGCAAAGCTCTCAATGAAGACTCTTGGAACAATTCAGCGCATGGGAAAAACCAACGAGTTCATTTCCAAGCTTCCGAAATCTGCACGCGAAAAGCTCATAACAGAACCAGAAGCAGTAACAAATCTTATGATGATACTTGGCCAATCTGCTCAAGCCGAAACGCAAACGCATCAAATGTTAATGACTGAAGCCATGAGAGCCTCGGAGCCTATCAAATGAGTAACGATCAAGATTTTAGAGATAAGCTGCTTCTTGGTATCAACGACAGAGTGGTTTCGATTAAAGAAGATATATCCGAAATCAAAGTGGACATTAAAGAGCACATTAGGCGGACAAACGTCTTAGAAGGTAAGGTTACCTGGCTTGAGCGCCTGTTCTGGACAGCTTGCGGCGGCGTAACCGTCATATTCAGCTGGTTAAAGTTTTTTAGTTGAACTGCCGACCTGGCAGATATGAAACACCTAATCTTAATTGCAATACTGGCTGGCTGCGCATCCCCGGGTAAAAGACTCAATAACATTTCACTTGGCATGTCGAAACGGGAAGTAATCCATATAATGGGTACGCCCAATTCAGTAAAAGCCGCTGATAACGTTGAAGTACTTGTCTATGCAGTCGATCGTTTCTGGTCCGCCGAGGCATTCACTTATGTTGGAGAGTACTGGATTGAATTAGAGAACGACGAAGTGATTCGATACGGTAAACCAGGGGACTTCGGCAATGCCGCTCCACCAACACAGAAGATTATTATTGAAAGATCTGGAGCGGGTTATTAGTTAAATTTCCTTAACTATTATCGCTGTTCTCTTAACCACTTCACATAATCATCACAGATCTGTCTTACGAGGGTCGAGAATTCCATCTTCGCTTTAGCCGCTTCTTCTTCGAGGATTGTCTCTGTTTCAGGGGTAAATCTTATAGAGCGAGGTTGCAGTTTTCGCTCTTTTCTCATTTCCTCTGGACGTCTAAAGGGGCCAGTGGTAGTTCGTTTCGCCATACAAGGTGTCATCCATTTCGTACTACGCGGAGTGTCAAAGTATATGAAGATAAAAGCGGCGATACTGAAGGAAGTCAAGCGGCTTCAAAAGCGGCGAGATAGGCATAAGAACATGAAATCGAAAGAGCGCGTTTGGTTAGACACCGAGATTCTACGACTGCTTAGCGCCCTCAGTATGCTTCGACACAAGTTTCCATCTGAGGATCATCCTAAAAAGAAAAAGAAGGTCCGGCTGGCGAGAAAAAGGTAACTACCTGATCACCCTCAGTCGCATTCGTTTCCGAAGTTCATCAATTTGACTCTTTGGTTTTGGATCGGGCTTAAGAACGACAGTCGGCTTTGCTTTAGGCGGCGTCATGAAGTTGATTGTTGCCAAATTCTCTACAAATTGTCTACGAAGCTTTAGGTTTTTTTATGGGGTCAAATTGGACGTCATCGAATTCTTCATAGTCCTCTATCGTACGTCTGAGATTTGTGTGACCAAGCCACTTACTAACGTTAACTTTTTGTTGACCGAACGAGCGCATTAGACGAAGGAATCCTATTCGCCCCCCGTACAATGTCACGCCGTCGAATATTGCCGACATGGTTTTATAGAGTGGGCGCTTGAATCCCCCCGATCGAATAATCTCTAGACATTCTTGCTGTTGTTTTGTGAGAAGAGGAATGAATTTCCAGCGCTGATCTTTCGGAAGGGCTATTAGTTTACTTTGATATACTCCGAGGGTCGTTATGCCGCGAACGATAATTACCTTAGAGCTTTTCGAGTCATGTAAGGAATCAATTTCCCAAGGACGAAGGCCTAACCAAACAGACAGAAATAACCATTCATAATTACCAGGCACCGTTAGTTTACGCCGCTTCTCTTCTAGCAACTCCGGCGTCAGCGGCTTCGACTTAGTACGTACTCCATTTGTATCTTGGTTATCAGCGATGCGCTCGCGAATTGAGCCGCGTGGAAACGCAACCTCTCGAAAAAAGGATTGGCTGCGCTCCGAAACAAAAGAGCCCCACATGTTCAAGACACGAATAATCTTATTCGAATAGTCGACGCTTAGTCCGTCTTCAATGAAGTATCGATAAATCTTGTTTGCGTTCTTATAAAAATCTTTAGGCTCTATTTCGAGCTTAGCGACCATCTTTTGTACATACCGCCAATGAGACTGTAGGCGCTCTTTATGAGCCGCTATTCCAAACGAGTTGTCATCAAGGTGTTGAGTGAAATCATTCGCCAAATACGCAGGCAGATAAACCGATTCAACAATCAAGCTGCGAATAGCACGTCTTGCTTGCTCCACTTCCTTCGCGCGTTCTAGTCGACCTTTTTGGTTCAACTCTTTCGCTCTTCGTTTAGCCTCTTCGATCGACATATTGATAGAGAAACCAAAGCCGTTAAAGGCCTCACGAGGAACTTGCTTTGCAATCCGTTTTCCATCTTGATAAGTTTCATGAATCAGGCGCCATGACCGGCGGCCCTTGTTCACATAGAAGGTGCCCATACAAACTCCTTATCGGTAGGCGTCTGTAGAGACTGAATTGTCTACCAACAACACCAACCCATTTGTTGGTGATCATCCTTCTAACTGCTTGATTTTACTAAAGAAAATAGTAAAGTGGTAGCGGGAGAGGGTACTGGATCACCAACGCGGTCGATAACTTATCAGGGTTGTTGGGAATTTTCAAGAGGGCAAATTTAGATTGGATTGCTTTGGTAGGCGTCGATTAGGAACTGATGGTTAGGCTCAATAGCGTAGTAGCTTTTGATCTTTTCCATAATCATCGAGTGAGGAGTAATCTTGGCTGCTAGTCGACTGACCCATGTAGGTCCGCGACGTTTTGCCTGAAGAAGTACATGGTAGTAATTTAGCCAGTCAGCTGTGTGATCGTCGTTTCGTTCAATCGTCTTTTTCGAATCGGACCAGCGGTATGGAAAATATCTTGCGCCTAGAGCATGAAATAGGATTGGCAAATCTGTAAGCCAGTTTTGTCTACCATGTGCTCTTCGAATTGCTGACATGAATAGTGGCGAAATGTAATCACCGTTACCAGTCTTCCAACCATTATCTCTAAGTCTATTTTCGAATCTCTCTCGCTCCTCACCTAAACCGTACCAGTCGAAAACTAAATATAGAGGAAGTGCTTGGTCGCCTGAGAAGTCATCTTCACGCCACGGACTTTCTGGATGTCTGACGTAACCTTCTGGAGTTTCGAACTTCCAGATAACTGCAAGTTGTCCGAAGGTCGGATTTGATACCAGTAAGTACCGGCTTGTTTCGGCACATGAGTCGCCGATTGAACCAGGGAATGCCGATTGCTCCAAGGCGATGGCGCCATGATGATCGAAGTACATTAGAGATCGCCCTTGAGATTGAGGCCGAGGACGTAGCGAAGTGCCTGTAACCGTTCAGCGGGCGACGCTGACATGAGGTGAACAATCTTTTCGGACTCTTCTAGGTCGCTAGTTGGTTTTGTTATGAGAGTGAGCGCCTCTAAGTAGTCTTCTGAAAGCCCACGATCGATAACCGTCCCCTCGATAAGTCTCACTTCTTCGGGCACTACGTCAGAGCCCTCATAAGCTAAGAAGGTCGAAATGACTTCGAACCAACGCTGCTCAATTCCTGGCTCAGTTTTCTTGTTGAAATTTTCTAGATAAATGGACCGAATTCTAAGAACCTGGTCTCTTGATAAGGGCTTAAACATTAGGTTATCCTTGTTTAATGAAACCGATGAATCAGTTGCGATATGATTTAAATAGGGCGCTTAATCAGGTGAACGTGCAGGATTTCGAGGAAGCGCTTCGAGAGGGTCGGAAGCTAATTATTGAATATGACTGCGGCTCTGTAGCGTTTCGCTGGGACCCGCCGTGGGTTACGTATGTGCCGCCAACGTTGTCTGAAATCGTTGGCAGTAAGGGTGACTAGTTCTTTCCTACCTAGTTGAGTTGACTTGGTTTAGTCTTTGCAATATAAACCAAAGTATGTTTGTAACGCCCAACCTAGTTTCTGCCATCCGAAAAAGTTTCGAATATCTTTCAAAGACGGTGGAAAAACTACCTGAAGACCATCCGGCTAAAAACCAAATGCTGAAACTACCAGAAGAGTTCGAGATCATTTTTAAGATGGAACAACGAGTTCCTATCCCTGCGCCAAAACCAAAGCCGAAGTCCGGTGACTGCGTAATCTTACCCTTCAAATAAACCACAATCTCCGGGCCTTACTTAGATAAAGCTTTTTGGCGCTGACGTTCGAGTTCTTCGAGACGTGCGATGAGTAAGGGGATATCCTTAGTTTGATTTGCTTCGGCAACAAAGGCGGCAGTTAAAGCCTTTCGAACTTCTTCCATTGCGTCTTCTAATTGATCGGGCTTCATGTTGGGCTCATGATAAGCCTTAAACCCAAAGACCTTCAAGATTTTAATGACAAGCTTTGCAGGCCATCTGAGTTTTAAATCAATCATAGCTGGCACCTTTATTACATTAATCTTTCTAAATCGAACAGTTCCCAGTCTGGATCTATTAACGTATACCAATCCAAACCAATAGCTCCGACAGTTGCACTTTGAACTCTACACCCAGGCTCAAACCACGGATGGGGTTCAGCGATTAATAAGCTGAAGCGCTTATTGTGAGACCAGATTCGTGCTTTATAGACGCCGGGCTTTAGATGTTTTGCTAATGTTTTCTTCATGACTTTGTTTCTGGTCCGAACAATTCAACTTCTAGCTGTTCCATTAACGAGTACTTTGTCGGACCTAACCACTTCTCTTCACTGTCCATAAACGCCTTCCGAAACTCTTCACGACTAATCGTCACGGTGCCGGGGATGACTTCTCGGACGTTGGCCTTAAGTTCATCGTTCTCTTTGATCAACGCGGCAATAAAGACCTTCTGTGCAGCATCACTCTCTCTATACCAATCAAGTAGTAGTTCTTCTTCGTTATCCGCCATATTTCCGCCATTTCATATCCACAAACCTATCCATAAATATCCAAGGTTTAGTTCAATAAGTTGTTTTAACAGGCCAGTCGTTACTCTGGCATCTCCGTGCAGCGCGAATTTCTTCGGCCTTCCAATCATCGGGCTTACATTCAAGCTCCTGTTAAATCGAAAAATTATGTCAGTAAACTTTCTATTCTTGTTTATTCCAGTACCAGTCGGGCGGATACATCTCTTTACCGGCGTCTGCTTCTGATAGTAACCAACTTCGGAACTCTTCAAATCCCGACTCGATAAGCTGTAACCATCCGGCAGCATAGACCGCCGTTGACCAGTCGCTATACAATTCGCTAACGTCGGCATCAGGCAATCCGACAAGCTCGGGAATTCTACCGCGTAGTTTCTTAATATCTTCGGGCCACGACAGATATTCTTCGTCAATACTCGCCTTACCGTTCAACTTGTATAGTTCTAATCTATTCATATCTGAACCTTTATGCCGGTATGACGTTTCATGGCGTTACCTTCACCACGTAAATATCGTAGGCCTTGTTCTTGCCTAGCTGATTCGTCTTCGTAAATTCGACTTTCGCGTTGGGCACATACTTTTGAATAATCTTGGTCACCTGATCGAAGTCGCCAGGGAAGCCCATCATGTTTGCAAGTGTCCAGTCATCAACAACGGTGAACGTAGATTGAAAGTCATCTGAAATCTGTTCGACGTAGTCTCTTATTGATGTAATTTTGCTCATATACGGCGCACCTGTTCTTTCTTGATCCAGCCGTGCTCGATGGCCAGAGGCAGATAGTATTCACCATCGCTCATGCACATAGAGTCGTAGTACCATTCGCCTGTCTTTTCATCTTTGAACATGAAGCGACTAATAGCCGCGAGCACAGCGTCTCGCATGTGTTCTTCTAACGCCTTGTAGGCTCTTTGATACACGGTCGCTGCGAAGTACAGATTGCCGTTGTCAACGGTCGAATCCTTTTCGGCGTACCGCTCAATGATTTCATCAGCGTGCTCAATGTCGTTCATTGTGCTCATCGCATCACCTTTATCGAGGTAAACTTGTTCATTCTTCCCTCAGAACCTTTTTAACTATTGCCATCGTACTGTCACAACAATCTGGTCCGTTAACGCCTCTCAACGCCCAAATATCTTTTATAGCCGTGATCAACTCCAAAACTCTTGCAGGATTCGCGGCTGCTATGTACTCGCCGTCCTTATCATAGATCGGAACACCGCTATCATCTTGCTTGATGAACGTGTACTCATCATTGTGAAGAGTCCAATCGTCGCTGTCAGTCTCGGGCGTGTAGTGCCAAGGACCGGGCGTTGCCTCTTTAGCGAGTCGCTCTAGTTCATCTAAACTTATTATTTTGGTTTGTTTGCTCACTTTGCTAGCGCCTCAACTTTTGACTTTATGTAACCAGCGTCAGCGCCAAAGTATGTTCCTACAACCTCGGCAGCGTCTTTGATGGCCCTCTCGTAACCGGCTAAGAAACAATCGAATTCAACGCCAGCTTCAAAGCCAGCGTCCGAAGGTTTCTCAACTTCCATGAGTGAGCTTGATAAATTCGTTTGCGACTTTCTCTGCATTAGTCATTAGGGCTCCTTTATCTGTGTAATCGGTTTTTAACTATCTCTGTGACCGTCTTGTAAACCGCATCGGCGTTTGGATCATTGATGAGTTTCGTTTTCACCCAAGGACGCCACGGCCACGAGAACAATCTTTCTTTCCAGCTTCGCTCTACTCGCCAAAACATATTAGCCTTGTACTTTTCCGAACAGTTCTTGCTCTAGCTCATCGGGCTTAACAAACTCCCAAGTGCCAATAGCGTTTCTGCAAGCCGTGTGAAACTCGGCACGAGTTATAGTCACCGCATCCCAATTCTTTAGGTCGGTTTCGCCGCAATCCTGGCAGTAAGCCTCTGTGCCCACGCCCTCTACTCTGTGCTTACATTCTCTCATCTCGTTTATCCTAGTAATGTGTTTTTCATTCGCCCAATACGCCGGTTGAGATAACCCACGCATGAGAATCATGGTCCGAATTGTCTGCAATCTCTCTTAATGCTGACCTGAGAGTAATGTTCTCGTTTTGTACTGAAAATAACTTTGCTCCAACTAGCTGATGTTTCTTTAGGTCATTAAGCTCTTTAGTTGTTTCATCAAGCAAGCGGCTCATGCTCGCAGAATAGTGTGGGCAATCTTTATAGTGCTTTGTCTCGTTACTTGAGAAGGCCATACAGCCTGGTACGCACGATCTCATTTCATTCTCCTAACGGTGTCCCAATCCCGAACCATGATCATAAGCATCCTTGTCATGTCTACAGCTTCGCGGCTGGTTATATCGGAGCATTCGCCAAGGGTTATCTCAAAGTTGTTTCTCAAATCAGAAGCGTATTTATCAACCCACTCATCAAGTGATGTACTGTGCTGTCGATATTGGACACACGCCGGGCAGGTACTCGATAGCCCTTGTCTCTGCCAGTCCTCACATCGTTCACAGCCCATGCAAATCCTTTATCGTGATAATTTTGACCGTCTAAGGGCCTTGTTAATTCGTTTCATCATTTTCAATTCTGCCTTTGACCTTCGCGCTGCCTTTATTAATTCGGTCGTGCTAAATGTCATTTCAATTGGGACATCGGCAATAACCGCGTGACGATAATCAGGAGCGACCATCTTGTAGCCATACTGAACGTCGATTCTAAATCTCTCAAAGCGGTCTGAATCGTTTATTGCAGTAAGATTTCTATTCATCGAGCGCCTCAATCAATGCGTCTGTAACAGTCAAAGCGGTGCGAATATGATTTCCGAGATAAGCGTCTTGTTTATCACTAACAAAAAGTCGATCAGCTAATCCGGCCAAGATTGCAGTTGCGATGCGCTCTCTGCGTTCCTTTCGCTCTTTATTAACTCGACTCTCAGTGACTCTGAAATCTGGAATACGTGACATATAAACTCCCAAACACCTTATCTGATTAATTTCGACATATACAAAACCACTCGCCCTCACGATACTCAATAGTCGCTTTATATCCTTTAGGTTCACAAAAACTGACACATCTATCTGCGTCAGCAATGCAGCCCGTAAGAGCTAAAAAAATTAACCACTTCATTTAGAAATTCCTTGTAACAACTGACTTAATCTTTCTCTTGCCTGCGGCTGTCTATACTTCTTACTTGTCTCAATTGATTCCCAACCGAAGATCTCGCAGGTATCAATGTCAGTAACGCCTGGCTGAGTGCTGAACTTGGTTGCGCATAGCTTGCGTAGAGTGTGTGGCTTTAAACCAATTTTCTTTAGTCGTTTATAGAGTGCCGAGTAACAACCTTTATATCGAAAGTTCTTTAGGTCGCCCTCGAAGAAGACTGCTCGCGGTTTCGAGCCTTTACCTATTACTTGCTCGCCGTCAAAAGTTCTTAATCCACAGCTACGTAGTCCACCGTAGAGTAGTTGCTGGGCCGCCTGTCGATAGTGCTCCTCAGTCATTGAATCAACAAGTACTTTGGCCTCGTCGAATGTCATTTTCAATCGTTCAATCTGATATGCGTGTTTGAATAGAAGCGCATGTGACTGTAGAAAAAGTTTCCAATGATTCTTAGCTGGCGGAATCTTGTCGTTATCTATTAACCATTGGAAGAACTGACCGAATCTGACAAAGGTTGTCTTAATTGAATAAGGTCGCATGGTTTTCTTTAAGTCTTGGTAAACTTCTTCAGGTTTATCCATGACTTTATGTCCATGCTTTCTTAATCTGGCCCGCTCATTTTTGATTGAGCTTCTTGCCCATGCCATGCTTTTACTTCCAATGTACTGATCAACGAACTCTGTCACAAAATTTCCTCTAAATGTTCAATGAATTTTTCTGCAGTTAAACTTGTCACGCATTCCATTGTTCCGCAGAGGCACTCTCTAAAATCGGCCTGGTAGTTAAAGTGCGATTGAGTCTGAATATATTTACAATCTAAGTAGTCAGCGGGCTCAACGATATAACAGCCGCCGCCCAAGATATCACTTCGATAGGGCATTCGTGTCTTAGGGTCAACTGACGAGTAGCCGGCTACGATAGGAACATCCGTGCAACCTGCCAAATGCAAAAGGCCGTTATCAACACCAACAATACACTTTGAAAGAGCAATAATCTTTCCAGCTTCAAGAAGGCTTGTTTGATCTCTGAGGTCTCGGCCAACTGTGTAATCGATCTCTTCTGTGAATTCAGACTCGGGCTTAAGTCCACCTGATATAGTGTCTGATCGAGCGCCCAGCCAAACTGGTGTGATTCCTTTTCTCGTGAGCCATCTTGCGATTGCATTGTAAGTTGCTCCAGGTAACTTTCTAACATTTGCGGTGAAGCCTGGTGTAAGAACAACGTAAGTACCTGGCTCCAAGTTGAATTTCGTGGTGTCAATTTCGTCTAGTCGAAGCTTTGGGTAACACTTTGCTGTAACTGGTACATCGTCACTGTCATTTAAGATTCTAAATGCACGATCAACAAGATGCGTTCTAAGTGTTGTGTGATAACTGTTATGAAACACGACAGCAGGCAACGGTTGCATGATTTCCTTTCGATCCATTGAAATCACGTCTGCTCGTCCTTCATAACCTCTAAGAAAATGCCTGTACAAATCTACGCAGTAATTGGGAACCCAAATGTCACACGACATATGAGGGTATTGTGTGAGGCAATAAAGAATCGCTGGCAAGGTTGCGATTCGATCTCCCAACCCGCCGTCATTCACCCAAATGTTGATTCGCTGCTCGGGGTGTTTAAACATTAAATCTTTTCGCCTCTATGTTCAGCGCCGCAATCCTTGCAGTGAAGTCGCTGATACATACCGCCCCTAAAAGGACGTGAACCGTTTTTCGTAAACGATCTACTTCCACATGAACAAACTAAGTCGTCCCCATTCCAAGCTTTGAAATTGAAGTCGATTGCCCATGGACGAATCTTTTCGTAATACTCTTCAAGCGACAGAATGTCCCATCGATTGTATTCGGCCATTGCATCCCAGGCTTTTAAGTTGCCCTTCATACATTCCCGCCACATGGTTTTGCCTGGGAATTCGTGATGTTTTAGTTTTCGATACTTCAACTTTAGGGCATTTGAAACATAGTCTAATTTGTGCGAAGTGAAACCGAACGTCTTGTTAGCAAACTTTAGTGTGTCGAAACTTTGAAAGCTCGACGGTCTTGGGAGGTCGTGAATGATAAATCGTGCGTTCAGTCTCTTAATATCGAATTTGTCACCGTTTTGAGTAATGACAAGATCCGCTTCATCGAGAAGCTTCCAGATACCTTTAAGAAGCTTCTTATCATTTCTAACATCTCGTGCATTACGATTGTCTTGTTGCATGATCTCTTTATCGCCGAGCCATTTTGCGCTCCACGAAAGCACGTTCCAGTCTTCTTTGATATCTTCATGACCGATAAACTGTTTACGTATTCCCCACGAGTAGTTTTCCATCTCTGATGTTTCAATGTCGATGAGTAGTGTCTTAGGCTTAGCCACGAGCGACCTTCAACTCTGCAATTGCATTAAGTGCCAACTGATATTCTTCAACTGATTCAGCCAAGAGACCTACCACGTGTGACTCGTTAGTTGTTGCGAGATCACCTGTCGTGTACTGTCCGCCGAGTACGGGATGACTTGAATATTTACGAAGGCCAGATCTTACGACTTCAATTACTTGCCCGGGTTTTACCTCAAGAGGAACATCTTCATTTGTCTCGTCGTTGTAGTAGCCCTTGCCTGTAGCGAGTACCACTGCTGCTGTGAACTTGTTCTCTTCTGTGTCAGTTCGATAGTTACTTCCTGGTGAGGCCATCACTAAGCCGCCTGCTGTCTTCATTTCTGGCTCAGGTAAAACCTCAACTAAGATGCGACTTCCGAAGAGTTGATAGAAATTTGGTTTCGTTTCTTTGAGGGCCTTGAAGAACCCGAGATACTTTGACTGCATTGCACAGCCTCCGAAGGAAAGGGGTTACATGGCGGGTAGCCGAGAGGGACTGACCTATTTAGGGGTACAAGTAGGTACTTACCCGCCACGCAAAATTAAATTTGTTGTGTAGTTAACTCGCAGCCTGCCCAGTGATTTCGATCACCCATTGCAGTTGCGCCACAGGTGCACTTTGCTGGCGACTCTTTGGTCTTCTTTGGCAGCATGTTGAAAAGATCTAAGTCGTTGGGGTCGATAGAATACGGGTGCCCGGTTGGCGTAGCTGCTGGTAATGCGGTTGAGTTAACAGGAGTTTGTTTTGTTGAAACTACTCTGACGTTGAATGGGCTTGTCCCTTCGAAGTAGCACGGGACCTGATATGCTTCTAGTCCAACTACGTCTAACGAGGAGAAGCTATCAACCTTTGTTACAAAGATTTGCTGTTGCTTGTAATTAAAGTCCAGCTCGTAGTAACCAGGGTCCGAAATGATAATTGATTTCATGCCTCTCTTACTTTCTTAAATAAACTAGATCGCTTTGAACTATTTAAAGGTTGGAGATAAACCATTGCAGTTTGTACCGAATTCCATCCGAAACTCTCCAATATATCAACCGTTGTTACGCCCTCTAAACGACTAAACTCTGAGGCACATAACTTTCTTAACATGTGTGGAGTGAGGCCGACCTTCTTGAGTGAGTAATAAAGCTGACCGTAACTGCCCTTGTATCTAAAATTCTCAACTTCAGCTGGCAGATATACTTCTCGAGGCTTTTGGCCCTTACCAATAACTTGTCCATCTTTAACTGTTTTTAGTTCGCAAGATCGAAGTCCACTTAACAGCTGCTTAGCTGCGTTTCGCAGGTGATCTTGTGGAATCTTTTCGATTCGCCTTGCAGCCTCGTCATACGTGATTGTTAAACGCTGCGGAGAGTATGCGTACTTAAACAAATTTTCATGTGTTCGCATGAACTCCTTAATTCTATTCTTGCCCGTTCTATGCCCAGAGTCCAACAGCCACTGGTAGAATGTTCCAATTCGAATCATCGTTGTTTTAATTGCGTAGGGCTTCATGCCCGAGTCACGAAGCTTAACGAAGGCGTCCTTTGGGTCCATGTCGATAAGATGTTTGTTTGAGTGTAGTCTGCTCTCTTCTGTTCGAAGCGTTGTTGCCGCCCATGAGAGTCTTTTGAATTCAATATACTTTTCGATCAAGGACTCCATACGAACTCCTTCTTACTTTTTAGCCGCCAATGCCGCAGCTGTTAGATTCTTTAGGGCCGCTACCTGCTGACTTAATTGTAGGGCAGCTTCACCTGCATTCTTTGCAGTTATTGAGGCCTCCTCTACTTTCGCGGTCAACTCATCCACTTGAGAAAATACAGGGGTTAGATCAACTGATGGCACAGACTCAGTCGGATAATTCATCTCAGGCAAATTGATCTGTGCTGGAGCGCGAATCGTATTGAGAACGTTACCTCCAACAAATAATCCGTAGATTGCGGCAATAGCTGCTGCAAGCTCACCGAAGTTGCTAGTTGGTGCAAACACTGCTACTACAGCCAGTAGTGCGATTGAGACTACAAAGCCGAAATACTTTCTGCCGCCTAATGATTCAAATGCTTCTTTGACCATAATTCCTACTTTCAATAGTACTAAATACTATTCAATTTGTCAAGGTGCGTTAAAGAATAGATGGTAATCCTTATCAAACCGATACGGTTTACCTGTCACCCTGACCACGTCGTTAATAAAATCGTCTATAGACTTGCCCTGTGGATGCCAGAACTTTCCCTGCTCTGCCATCAGGTTGCAGGTTGCAAGTGCCGCCTCGACTAAGGACTGTTTGATCCTTGCTGGCCGCCTTATGAGATCGTTCGAAATCGTTTCGATTTTTCTTTCCGCATCGAGATAGCCAATGTTTGGGTCCTTAGCTGACTCATAAATAGAGTAAAGCATTACAGCCAAGTCAATTGGGCGCACGTAAAGCTTCATCTCTCTTGGATCGGGTAACGATCCCGGTTCGAATAATCGTTGAGTATTTCGGCGATTCAATTCTTGCTCTGCGCTTGTTTTGAGAGTGCCGCTGCAGTTGCTGCTACGTCAAACTTCGGTTTAGACTTGGTCGTAGTAGAAAGATCCGCCGAATCGATCGCTGCGAACTGGGTATCCGAAAGAGTCTTCTCTGGGTCTTGAGCTACCTTGAATGAGCTCCCCTTTAGTGCGCCGTACTTCTTGTCCTCTCCACGCGTGATCTCGGTATAAACACCCATCTCAAGTTTCCCGTCGTTTACGAGGTACTTGATGTTGCCCGGTGTTCCCACTGTGATCTTCTCGTTAGTCTCTGCGTTTACAACAAGGATGTTCTTTGCTGGACGGCCCTGAACGGTTACGTCGACAACCTTGATCGGATAACACTTAAAGGTCTGTCCTATCTTCATGTCGTTTAGTTTAAAGAAATTCCCTGCGGTTACTTCTTGCAATGCCATTTACTTAGCTCCTTTTTTAGCTTTTGTTTTTGGTAGATTGATCTCTTGGTTCATTTTCTTTCCGGCTTCGACTAACATGCTGACATGCTCAACAGTTCCCTCTACAGGAACCATCGCGCCGGCATCAGCGATGAGCACGGTGGATTGATTTGTTGGAAGGAATGTCACTGCGAATACTTTTTCTGGGAAAATCTCAACTTGCTGTTTTGTATTTGAGTGAACGAAATTTACGGCTTTCATTTTTTTAACATCTCCTCTATGCGGCCCTTAAAGGCCTCTAGCATTTCAACTCTCTGAAGTTCTGTGTCTCTATATGGTGTGTACCAAGCCGGATCAGACAGAATTTTCTTTTCGTATTCAGGAAGAGTTTTTGTTCTCATTAGAGTTATGTAGTTTGCGGTCTGCTGCTCGAGAATCCGAAGGTCATTACGATCAACCTGAATTGATGTACCAACTGGATCGTCAAGTTTCTTCTTGAGAGCCAAGATCTTCTGAGGCAATCGCTGCTTCTGTTCTTTCTCGGTAAGTCCTTTGATCTTGTAAGCTTCCTTGGCAAAGCAGCGCTGAAGCCAAAGTCTTTCGTCTGCTGAGAGTTCTAAATTCATTTCTTAGTCCTTCTTATGACAAGGCCCTCGCCTTTTAGAGTCTTCACTTCGTAAACGGAACCGTCCTGAAACTCGGCCTTTTGGATATCGTCTTCGATCATCTGCATGGCCCAGAGCTTTTCGATTCGCTCTAGTTCTTTTTTCGAGTTCGAGACTTCTTCATAGCGGGTTTTGAGTTCTTCGAGTTGCGGCGTCGCTTGTTCCGGCCATTTTTTCTTCGGCCACGTTTTGAAGTACGCTTTAAGTCCATCTTCTCCTGGGTGACATTGTTTGTTGAAGGAACAGAAGGCGCATTTAATGCTTCCCAAAGCATAGTCTCTTCGGATCTCTTCTGGGCTTCCGCCGCCGTCAATAGTTGCTGCCACATTCTTAAACTTTTCTTTGACTGCTTCGTATACGGTACTTGATGGACGAAACCGTATCTCACGAATTCGGGAGTCGTTTTTGTTGTACTGAATAATTGCTGCGTGATCGACACCGCGCTCTTTAAGAAATTGAGCGTTCGCATACATATTGAGCTGATAAAAATTCGAAGCGAGAAACGGGTCATCTAATTCTCCTAAGAATGCGTCGAGGTTGTCGACCCAGAACATCGTGTCCGTGATTCGCGCACACGACTGAAGCTTTGAGAGCTTCTCGTTGTCATCGTCCCAGCGACTCTTGTTGTATGAAGAGTACTTGTCGCCTTTGGACTTAATGTCGATCACTGCCTTGTGATCACCTACATAGAAACATCTATCGAGAGATCCCTCTACCCACTCCTTGTCGTTGAGTGGAAAGAAAGACAAAACTTGCTGTGCATACTTGAGCTCGAAGCCCTCAACATCTTTGAACTGATTTAAAATGTTGAATTCAATACTGTGACCGAGATTGAGGAGCCTATGAACAGACGGCTCCATTCCCTTCTTTTCGTATTTGGCTTTTCCTCGAAACTCAGCAAACTCATATGCAAGTTCTCTTGAACATTTGCCAGCAGCCGAAGGTCTGAGTGGCGTATTTTTTCTGCCATCTTCAGACTCTTTTAAGAGCTTCTGACTTGTATGATAATCAAGAAGATCGGTGTAACCGACTTCTGGTCCTAAAATCTTCAATTGAGAATTCCAGTGAGCGCGAAGAGCTCTAGTGAAGGCGTACTTGGAATCAAGCGCCTATAATTCAATATTATCTAATTATCTTATCTAAGTCCAACAGACGGGCTGGCTTATATCGATCATCAAGTTCGGGGTGCGTTCTCATAAATTCTAGTAAGAATAGATCGCTACAAATCGAATGCGCCAAATGAGGCAACCCACTTTCAGGGTCAAGATCCTCGCCGCTGTTAAACGCCAAAGTGTGTCTCAATTTGGCATCCATTAACCGAGACCATTTTATTCCTTTCGTCCAGTTGTATGGATCATATTTGCTTGCACCGTAGGTCAGTACCCTCGCGACCTCGATTAATGGCTGTGTCGGGATGAGACTCACCATTGGCTTGCCTGTATCAAACTTCTTTCCTTCCAAATGTTCACTCCTGGTAGAAAATGTTAAGGTTCCTTAATAATTCTTTAATAATTGGATAAAACGTCGATAATTGGACTAATGTAGTTCTCTGCTATTCCCGATGAAAATAGGAGTTATTGTGGCCTTAACTGAAACAACTGCAGAAAAACTCGCTATGGCAGCTAAGAACAACAACGAAGAAAAACCAGAGATCATAGTGACCAAAATTACGCCGCAGCTTATGAATCTATGGAATAAGGAGCTAGAACGGCTCCATAAGACTCTTACGTCGCAGCACATAAATGACGGTGACAGAGAATGGGTCAAAGAACGTATCAAAGTGCTACACGGGCTTGTCTTCGGCTCTCCGCCCTAATTCTTTTTCCCTGTTTTATATTTGTCTTTGAACCAGCCGCCGCCCTTAAGCTGGAATCCTGTATTTTTACTTACTTGCTTCTCGTAATCTTTACTTCCACACTTGGGGCACTGGGGTTCGTCGTCCGATCTGAATTTTGAGTATTCGAACTCGAACTGGCACTGATTACATTTGCAATCTAGCAGTGGCATTACTTCTCCCAGCGGCTCATGACGCCGCCTTCAACAGTTAAATTGATTGGTCCATGCTCTGTATTGAGCTGAAATGTTGTTAAATTTCTAATGATAATTTCGTTTGCTTCTTCTACTCTTGAGTTCTCAACTTCGAACATCGTGAAGTCGTGAACAAAGAGCAGCGGAGTTGCATCGATTCCTTTTTCTTTAAGTTCCGTCCACGCTCGGTGTGCGCCCTCAAGGTTTAGATCTGAAGCTGAGCCTTGAATGACTGAGTTAAAGCCCTTCATGTAGGCATCCTCTTTATTCTCAATCATTACTGGTCGACCTAGTAAATTAGTTAACTTCTCACCCGATTCGAAGAAGCGTGCGATTTCTTTGTGGTAGTCGATAGCTGTTTTATAATTGAGCTTGAAACGTTCAAGAATTTCGCGACACTGAGTCTCGCTTAAGTGAAACCCTTTTTGAGCAAAGGTTACTCTAAGTCTGTTGGCGCCTGCTCCGTAGAAGAGGGCGAATCCGACGTTCTTGGTTGCTGCTCTATGGATTGGGTAGTCTCGCTTGATATCGGAGTCTTCCGGAAGTCCGAAGAAGATTCTTGTATTGACGTCATGAAGTGACTGTCCACTAGCCACGACTGAATAGAGGCTTGGGTCTCCTGAGTAGAGGGCGATGAGTTTGGCTTCGATGGCGGCTGCATCGTAGCCGATGAAGGTGTAACCGTCTCTTGCTTTGAAGAGTCCCCGAAGGTCTGGAGGAACTTGTTGCAGGTTCGGCCTCTCGGAAGATGTACGACCGGTTCTTGTGTTGGTTGGATTAAAAACTGGGTGAACTGCTCCTTCGACCGAAAGATCCCTGTACGTCGGAATAAATGCCGTGAGAAGTTTATTACATTTTCTCCATTCGAGGAATGTTCTGACATCTTCTTTTCCTTCATCTGCCAACCTTTCTAAGACTTCGCGGCCTGTTGTTTCGTCACCTTCTAGACTTGTTATGTTATAACCGTAATAATCCCTGAGGAGTCGGGCCATCTGGGCCGGACTATCATAATCAATTTTCTTTGGTAGTTTTCGAAGTGCATTTTCAAATAGTTGTTGATGCCGAGGCGAAGTCAGAAACGTCTTGCCCTGCTTATGGGCCATTTCAACGTAACGATCGAAAGTCTCGTTCCTACACTGTTCTACATATGTATTGTGAGCGTCTGCCCACTGCTCATCGAGCTTCGCGCGTAGTTCGTCTCGCTTCGCAATTAACTCACTTTCCTTCGCATTCAACGCATCAAGATCAATCTGAATTCCTCGAAGCTCTGCAGCTAGTAACATCTTCGTCCAGTTTAGAAGTCGAAGATAAAAGTCCCACTCACCTCTCGCTTTTAATTTTTGTTCCAGGGTAGCTGCCAATCGGAGCGTGTATTCCGCGTCTTTCGTGACGTACTCGTCGTCGGCTTTGTCTTCCGTTTCCCAGAACGGTTCGACTTTGAGGAAGTAGGGGGCGAGGGTTTTGAGAGAATGTTTTCCGGCTTTTCGATGAAAAGACTGTCCAGCGGCGGAAAGTAATACTCGTCTTTGCTCATACTCCGCAAGCCATCCGTCGGAGATTTTTTCTGTGAGGACGTAGGCCATAAGCTGCGTACAGTGCCAATCAACTCTTGAAATATCCACGCCATGAACTGCCAGCCAAAGTAAATCAAACTTAAAGTTATGACCAACATAATAACGATCATTAATGTATTGGAAAGAATATTCCCCAAGTAGTTCGTGTACATCACAAAAAACTCTTTTATTGACATCGCTTACAACTCCAATCTTTGTTATCCGTCCATGCCACGGTGACAGGGCGTGCTCACACTTCTTATAGTCACCGAAGCCATTGCAACTTTCGACGTTACAAACCGTCTCGATATCAAGTGATGTTAAATTCATTTATTACCCGATGAGCGCAATTTTTGGTTGAAGGTACTTATACTGTTCGAGGTGCATACTAAAAACACATTCGTTAAACTCGATGTCGACTTGCTCTTCGACGTCGTCGATACGAACAATAATGTCGTCGCCGGGAACTACCTTCCTTGGTGATTCGCCGTAGCCGAGATGACTCGGATTTTGTTTGATCCATTCCTTGCCTGGAATTTCAAATGGGATTAGGACGACTGCAAACCAAATATGACGAGTATCTTCGTGAAAAAATCTACGAATGCCCTCGTCAAGTGAGCGCTCCTCTGAATGAAGAAGGAGCTTCGTAATTGCTGGGACGATGAATTTTCGATAAATTGTTTTGATTGAGTCGCCGTAGTAGGTGCGATAGGTGGGGCGTTTCTTAGTTGAGCGTGGAGCCATCGTCGTCATCTCCAAAGCTGTCTACAATAAAATCTTTTACCTTGAACATCATAGTGCTAAGGAAGCCCGCAAGAGCCATGCGGCCATTTTCGTCATCAACCAGATCATCAATCATCATGGGGTCAATGTTGTCTCGGAGCAGCTGCTCTACTTCTTCTAAGCTTTCAAATGGCGGTAAATCATAATGTGCAGAGACTTCATTAAACTCATTAAACATGAGGTCCGCGACCTCTACGTAGCTATCCGTCATTCAAAAACTCCAATTCATAGCCGACAACTCCGATTGCTAGAGCGTCGAGCCTGTCCCAAGCTTCTTCTTCAATCATTTGTAAAATCTTTTTTCGTGATTCTTCGTTTTCATAGAACCAACTGAGCACGCCCGCACTTACTTCGACTTTGTCGGCTGTACCTTTGCCGCTAATTCTTTTCTTTACTGTGGTGTTCTGTACTGCCCTTACTGGTGTCTCGTATGGAATGCGGCTGATATATCCGCCAATTAACTTTTGGAGTGACTGGCCGCCCTTACCCTGCATCACAAACGTTTCATAGCAAAACAGATCAACATGTCCGACAATGTTTAACCATTCTTCAAAGGCATTCCCGAAGAATGCTATTTTTTTATCCGTATCTGAGAAATTTGTAGTTAGCTCCTCGTCTGAAAGTATGTCTTTTGATTCCGTGTCGAATGCAACAAGACCAGTGTTACTCGAAACTCCAAGCCCAGCGTCCAATGCCGCAACAATCATCCTTCAACCCGATCAATTAGACTAAGCTCAAGCGCTGTTTGTGCTGTCATATAAGTGTCTCTATCGAAGAGCTTTCTAAGTTTCTGAACTGTGGTTTCCATTTTGTCCGCGTAGATCTGCAAAAACTGAAGTTCGAAGGTCTTGTAGTGTTCAGATATTCTTCGCGCCGTTCCCACTTCACCACTAAATGACTCATATCCTAAGTGAACCATGAACTGAGTGTTGGGGCGTGATATCCGCTCTCTTGCGGCTTGCAGAATTAGCGTACCGGCTGACATGCAGGCGGCCTCACAAATTATGTCTACTGGAATTTTGTTACTCTTAATTAAGTCGTAGATTCCCATTGCAGAATAAAGATCGCCGCCCCCAGTATGGAGGTGAATTGTAATTGCATCTGTGTTCGCAGTTTGATTTAAGATCGCAAGTCCTTTAACAACCTGATCATACATCTGCTCACCAACGTCGCTCGATAAGTAGAGCCGGCGATTGAAGATGTCGATTCCGTGATCAACGATTAAATCTAAAACCTTTGATCTATCGACTTTGTTTTGTTCCGCCGAGCGCTTCGTACTCACTCATGACCTTCTTGTAGTAGGGTAAAAGTTCTGGGTGCTTTGGATGTTTTGTGAGGCCTTGATTGTAACAAGAAACCCATGTGAGGTTTTCTTTGTACGGGCAGTGTTTCCGAACGAATGCTAAATACTCTATGCCTGCTCTGATCGACGTATCTTTGTGAAATCTTGGATGCATTTGCATGAGCCCAACTTCACCAACCGAGCCTTTTGCATTTACGTTCCAGTTACTCTCGACTTTGATGATTGCAGCTACAAGTTTCGGGTCAATGTTGTGCTTTGCTGACTCACGGACAATTGTAACCACTGTTGAATTTGAATTGTCACCTCTGGCGGTTGCTTTGAACATGAACATGCCGATTGCAATTCCGAGAAAGAGACAAACTGTGAGCCAAATTAGATGGCCGATGAATCTAAGGATCATCGCCAATACGTTGTATGTGTTCATGGGAACTCCAGTCGATAAGTGATTGACTGACTTGAAATGGTTTTTACTAGAAAGGTTGCTTGGCCTATTCGCGCTCGGAGTGACTCGCTCAGTTCGCGCTCTTGAAACTCCTGAAGCGTCTGTTCGATTCCTGACTGCTTAACGTAGGCTTGAGTTGCGGCAAGAGCAGCTTGACTGTTCTTGCCGTCGAGACCGAGAACTAGGATCATTGGAATTATCAGCATTTCCATTTCTAGAATCTCCAATTATGAATCCGATGAATAGCCCGACTACACATGAGAGTGCAGCGATGTCGATTTCTTGCCATGTCACTTGCTCACCTGACTCATGACGACCGCACCAGCGACAAAGCTGAGCGGAATAATGATCGCGGAGTTGCGGTACCAAGCATTCGTTTCGGCAATCTGTTCGTTGAGCTGTGCTTTGACGATGTTGTAGTTAAATTTCAAATCTTGAATTTGCTCTGACTGTTTACTAATCAACTCACCCTGATTTTTGATTGCGCGATCGGCTGCCTCGAGAACTTCTTCGCAGGCTGCGAGTCGATCTTCACAGGTCGCTGGCATCAAGTGAATGTCATGTGCCCTTGCCGTCAGTGTCGTCGCTAGGATTAAGCTTATGATTACGATCAAAATCACTATTGTATTTCTTACGTTTTGCATAGTAGTCCTCCAGAGATTCGGCCTGTTTTTTGGTGAGGGCCTTAATTGCCGCTTCTCGCTCTTCAATGTTCTTATCTAGAACTGTTCGAAAAAACTCAGATGTCTTGTTTCTTTGAATTCGATCGGAGTTCCACTTGATCACGAGATATCCAACTGCTGCTAAGCCGAGCAGCCACGTCCAAGTTTCCATTAGTCATTTTCCAGTGCTAAAAAGATTGAGCCAATTACGAGAAAGCCGACGATGTGAATGCACATAAGCTTCAATATCCAAACGGCTTCTGGGTTCATTACATTCCACCTTCTAGGAACTCGTAGATAGATGAGAGTGGAATAAAGAGGGCGATCATTCGCTGACCTTCCCAAGCGAATACAACTCCAACAACTTGTCCGTCGTAATTGAGGACAGGCGATCCTGAGTTACCTGGATAGATCGAGATATCAGAGCGACCGACCTTTAAAGTCTTAGTTGTGAGATTCGGAATGAAGTCGGCATAGACCCACGAGTAATTAACAAACGTTCCACTTACTGGTGTGAGCTTCCTCAAATGAGGGTGTCCATATACGAACAAGAACTCTGATTGCGCTGGCACCCAGTTGCGGTCTGCGAGGGAAAGTCCCCCATACTTGGCCAGGAATTCGAGAGGAGGTTCAATAATACAGAGGTCAGTTAGGTCGGCTCTTCGTCTTACTGTTGATCGATATACTTTTTCGTCTTGGTCAAGAACATAGATTGCGCCAGGAGTTGGATCGATGTCGCAAATGTGTCTGTTGGTAAGAACAATCGTGCCATAAATCGGATGCGTTACCAGAAATCCTGTTCCGCCGCCCTCACCTTCAACTACGATGCGAAAGACATTATCCTTGGCATGGGTTGAGAGCATGTTGTCGCGCTTAACTGACGGGTGCGAGTTAACGTTGTCGCGAACCACTAGTTTGAAGGCGTTATAAGTTGCACCAATTAGAAAAAAGCAAACAGCAGCAAGGGCAACTTTTAACCAGAAGGAAGAACTGGCCGGCGTTGCACCGGCACCAATAGGGGTAGATTGGGGCTTTTGAGCCATGTAGGTGGGGTCCTTGTTAGGAGTTAATTGGTAACTTGGGAATCGTTACCGAGGTGTTGGGACGAGTGGGTCCCTATACTTCTATTATCTCAATCTTTCTTTTCGGAATCCAACAGACGGGCAGCTTTTTTTGCTTGTTTCATTTGCTCTTTACGCATTTTCTTTCGCGAATCACGATTAACCCAAATCAATTTTAATTTAGGTGTTCCGTCTTCATTTAAAACTGGTTTGCCATTTCTAAATACTGGCACTTCGACGATTGGAAGGGGCCTCTTACCATGTTCCTTGATCCACGCTTCCATAGCTTTCGAGTATCGATTGTAGAAATCTTTGACCTCTGCGGACACCTCACGGAGTTCAGTGCTCGGCACTTCCACGGGCTTACTCTGTTGCACGGTCGAATCTGGCTGTGCGATCTGAATCCCGTCTGCTGGGGGCTGCTCAGCAGACTTAATATTAGAAACCATTTAATCACTACTCCTTCTTTCAATCATCGTCGCGATGTATGCCAAGAGAGCGCGGCTCAGCGAAATCGTTCTTAACTAGTTGCGTGTGATCTCTTAGCTTCTTTGCAGCGTCTGGAATCTGTAAATTCTGTAGATGAAACAAAAGGCATACTTCTTTAATAGCCGCAGTACTGAGACCTCTGGTCTGTTCAACTTCTGCCTCATTAGGCTCTCTCATTAAGTAATGTTTAAGGAGGGCCGCTCGTTGGGTTGGATCAGGATCTCCAATCTTATATATCTTGTCGAATCTACTTGGGCGGTCGACAATGTTCTGAGGCAACTTCTCTGGGTAATTAGTCGTCGCAAAAATAATTGCGTTATCACTACTGATTTCCCCATCTAAAAATCGCAAGAGCTTATCGAAATTCCTGTCGACTGCAGACAAGATCTCCTCAAAGATAAATACTTTTAATCGCCCCTTGAGACCTAAGTTGATTGCTCTTACAAACTCAGCTGAGGGCACTCCATCGAGGAAGAACGTTACAGCATCTCGCAGCTCGTTACGTAGTAGGTCGCGAATCAATGCTGACTTGCCCTCACCTGGCGGGCCATAGAGTAGTATTCCGCGCTTATAGTGCGCACCTATGTTTCGATACAAACTCTCATTACCAACAAATAAACTAAGATCGTTTATGATTGGGTTTACGAGGCTTTCAATTCTAGTGTACTTGTCGTCTCTGATGTCGAGCGGAACAAATCTATCTGGCGCGTCATCGCCGTAATGCGCTTGAATGATTCGATATGCTCCAGATGGAAAATCACTAGTAGCTTCTTTATGTTCTTTGAAATTATCGTCCTTAACTACATGCCCTAAATAAATGTGGGCGCTTGAGCTTAACGAATTTGCAAGTTCTACGGCTTCTTTTGAGCCATCAGTATGAAACCACTTCTGTCCGCTTCGTGGCTTCCAAGTATAATATATTCCGTCGTTCGTTTCGTATTTGTACCACTTAACTTCTTTCAATTTTTACTCCACCAATTCAAAGTGAGGGAGGTCCTTAAACTTCTCGTCTTTAACTTGCGTGTTTTTATTCCAATCGCCGCCGTAACGAATTTTGATTCCCATCTTTGCTGCGATTCCCATTACAAAACCGCCGAAATAATAAAACCGTCCGTGGTCATTCCAGTCGATCGGATATGGTGCTACATCAACGGCCTTAGAGGGCTGCGAGTTGTGCTTTGACTGCGGCCATTGGGTTTTTGATTGCCCCGCCGCGAAGGCAGCGTCTTGCATGATTTTCCCTCTGTGGCCCTCGAGAACTACGCAGTCGAAGTGCTTGATAACTTCTAAGAACAGCGCCTGGAGTTTAGGATCGCAGGTTGCTAGTTTCTCGAGTGACTTTTGACTAAAGGCTGGCATTACTTGCCCTCCTCGCTTGCAATTACATAAAGGTAGAACGGAACGAGTACGGGCCAAAAAAGAGCGACGAAGAAATTAATGTGCTTTGTATCTTTGTAGTCATCGTACTGCTCGTTGGTGAACCAAATTGCGAGTGCGATAACTACGTAGAGGTATGAAGCAAGTAGCGCCATTAATTAGACTCCACATAGACACAAACTTCGTCACCTTCTTCAATCTCATCCTCATTGATGAATTCAGATACGCCGCCGTTGTCTGTTTCAAATTTGCACTTTGTTCCAAATGCGCCTTTGTTTGAGTCGTCGCACTTCTTCTTCACGACTTTTGTGATCGTGTTGCACTCAGGCGCTTCGTGATAGGTGAACATGTTGTTTGCTGGCTGGCCTGCGCAACCGATTAGACACATAACAAGTAACAACAGGACGCTAATTAGTAGCGGTTTCATTACGCAATCTCCTTGTAAAAGGGAACGTAGTTACAGAACATGCAGTGACCTTTTTGATTCAATTCCGTTGGGAGCATTTCCCAAGCATGGTCTTCGTCTTCTCTATGCTTCATGTCTTTAAGGACAACGCCTGATCGAATGTTGTTTGCTTTGCAGTCGCAGTGGGGCGCGAAATTTTTCTTTGGCACTGCTGCGAGAGTTGTTGCGAGATGAACAACTGTTCTCTCGTACATTGTTACAGCGGCGTCACCGAGCTCCTCAGAAATCCTCATTCGTGGCGTCGTCATCGGCGCCCTCTGCTTCATCGTTGGAAGCCTCGTTATCTTCACAGTCCCGTAATAAACGTCGTTGCTCACTTAAAACCCCTTTCAAATAATGAAGGCGACAGACTTCGGCTCGAGGCAAAACGGTGCCCTCACAGCCGTTAACTGTGCATTCCGTATTCAGTTTTTTGATCGCGTCCCCCAGGATGAGATTTGCTTTTGCTACCTAAGGTGAAGTGCTTTGTTTGTGCACCTCGTCATAAATCCAATATCTCATGTTTTACGTGCGGCGTCAAACTTGCAATAGCAAAACGTATGCCAATGAGATTTCAAAGCAATTTCGCCTGTTTGAATGTGTGGAACGCATCGTGCTAGAATTAAAGAACGGGCTACCTTTCGGCCCTCACCTTTCTCGCGTTCCGTTCTGGGACGCTCGGAGCAAATCAATGTACGAAATCAGTCTTTTCCCTGAGGGCGCTGACGCGTCAGCAACTCGTAACGTAGTTACTCGCGAACAACTCACACCAGATCTTTTGCTCAAACATCCTTGGGCACCTGGCTTATTCAAAGATGGAGTTAGAGCAAACAAAAATCTCGAATCAATTGGACTATTGGTTCTTGATATCGATGAAGGCTGCACGCTCAATGAGGCGCTCAAAATATTTGCTAATTATAAGCACGTAATTGGTACATCGAAGAGTCATCAACTAAATAAGAACGGCGTTGTGTGTGACAGGTTTCGAGTGATCCTATTTCTTGAACAACACGCAACGAGCGACTCTGAATTTAAAGAGTATTGGTTTGCAGCATTTGCTAAGTGGCCCTTCATTGATAAGGCATGCAAGGATTCGGCGCGCTTCTTTTTTCCGTGTAAAGAAATTGTGTCTGTTAATGAATCGGGCGCTCTGTTTGGTGAACGACGTTACTTAGAGAAGACTCAAGTAACGAACGCGCCCTCAAACGTTACTAAGAAGGGCAAGTTGTCGAAGGCAACAAAAGACTTCTTAGCTGAGGGTGCACCTCCAGGTGAATGGCACGGTCGTTTCTTCAAAGCTTGTATGGATTTTAAAGAGCAGGGATATACAGAGGAGGAAGCAACTAGTAAATTGCAACTCGCAACTGGTCACTTGGATGAGACGGACTTGCAACAGATCGAAGATGTATATTCCAATCGTGAGCCGAAGTACGGACCTCGCAACGTGGGACTTATTACTGACTGGCCCGTAATGATTCCAACCAAAGACGGCGAGAAACTTGATCGCAATCATCCAGATAATTTAGAGCATTTGATTTCAAAGATGGGCTACGACCTTGCTTACAATGAAATGGATATGCAGGTTTACTCTGAGGGCGAAAAGATAACTGACATTGATCTCACTGAGGTATGGAAACAAGTTAAACGCCACGGGCTACAGCACGGTAAGGACTTCATTGCAGCAATGCTTGAAAACATCGCATTCAAAAAGCGCTATCACCCTATCAAACAAATAATTGAAAGTCATGTGTGGGACAAACAGGATCACATAGGCGCCCTCTATAAAACTCTAATTGTGGACGGTGACGAGGACTACTCGACATATCTGCGTAAGTGGTTAATTGGGATCATTGCGAAAGTGTATCGTCCAGGCTCTCAGAATTTGGTCCTAACATTTGTAGGCGCTCAAGGTATCGGTAAGTCGCGCTGGTTTACAAAGCTTGCCCTTTACGAAAAAGCTTTTGGTGAGGGTGCAATTGATCCATCAAATAAGGACCACGAACTTCGTCACCTCTCGCACCTCATTTGGCATATTCCAGAGCTTGATTACACAACAGGTAAGCGTGAAACGGGCGCCCTCAAAGATTACCTAACTCGTGACTTTGTTAACGTTCGCCCTGCGTTTGCTCGTTATACACGTGAAGGCCGTAGCGTTTGCTCATTTGCAGCTTCAGTGAATGCTGAAGAGTTCTTGGTCGATCAAACTGGTAATAGGCGCTATTTAATTATTCCGCTAAATGCGATCGATCATAATCATAACGTCGATATCCAACAGGTATTCGCACAAGCCAAGGCACTCTTTGAAGCCGGTGAGCAATGGTGGCTCACAACTGAGGAGCTCGCAGAACTCAACGATCGAAACAGTAAGTTTGAAATCAAAGACGTTGTGGCCTCATTTGTAGATACGCTTGAGTCTGGCCCTGACGAGATGACTGGCATTGAAATCTGCGCCCTAATGGGTATACATGAGCCCTCAATGGCGGTCCTTACACGGCTAGGGGCGGCCCTCAAACGCCATGGCATCAAGAAGGCACGTGCCCAGGTTGGGCGGGTTAGGCACTACGTGTATTTAGTAAAAAACCCTAAAGGTTCCAATAAGATGAAGACACCTTCAGTGGTGTAAGTGGCTAACGTGGCTACCCGAAAGTGACTTTACTATAGTGCTGCACTCACCGTTTGTAGAAATGATGATTTAGGTTAGGTAGGTTAGGTAGGTTAGGCAGATAGCTAATATCACTAAGGAATAAGTGGCTAACCTAGTGGCTAACCTCGTAGAAACTTAAGTAGGTTAGCCACATTGATGTAGGACAATCGCTTACAACACGGACCATGCGGACGAGTCCGACTCGGTCAATGTTGCACGCGACTAAGCAACGCGTTGCTTGCGGCTTTTTAAACGGTCTGCAATGCGCTGTGCGGCCTCCTCAGCCTCGTTCTCACAGCGGGTAATGATCGCCTGGCTTCGTTCAATGAAGTCCACGTCAGCGGGGTCTATATCGGTTTGTACGACCATAACACAACCGCGCTCCTTCGGATCAATCGTTTGAAGCCAAGCTTGGTAATCGGAAGCCAACATGAAAGTGCATTTCGAGAAACGTCCAAACGTAACTAAGATCACAGTGTCCTTTTTGGTAGACATAAATACTCCTATCCAATAACGTACAGCGTTAATAAAACAAATATGTCACGTGAATGTTAGATCGAGGTCAGGCCCAGAGGGTGCGGGCAAGAGGTGATTGAACCTTCCTCACTGAACGACTCTCGCAATTTGCATAGACGAACTTTGCGAAAGCCATCGCTTGAGCGAGGCTCTTTGCTTGGATGAAAACAACAATACGCCGTTTTCCAATGACAACAGAAATTTGATACAAACTCATAAATCCTCCGCTTACGTACCACATTGAGATTTGGCGCTTTTTTCGCCTTACACTCAGTATACTCTTCGACGCTTTGCAGAATGACTTAAGTCGCATAAATGCGTCGTAATGAGATTTGATAAGTAAATCGGCACTTTAGACCTGAAAATAATTTTAAAGCGTTTTACGTCATTAAGTCGAATTAAATACTGCAAGAAGCGAAAAGGTTTAGTTACCCCTAAAACCCCAAAATAGTAATTGATAGGTGTTTAAATAGTATCTTACATACTATTGAAACCTAGTGATTCTAATACCTTATACGTTTCAGCTACCCCAAAGCACCCCCCAACAGGGCACCAAACCCCATATATTAGAGATGAGTCATACCTCATATAGTTGAGTAGACACGGCAACTCGCTGCTCGTTGCTAAGTAGTTGTAATCTTTTGGATATACGGGGGTAGGGCTCCGATTTTTTAGGGGGCGCGTACCGGCCACGCCGTCGGTCGCCGCAGTTTAGGGGTACCTTTGCGCAAGTTTTTCGGCCAAAACGAATTTAAATACTAAAACCTGCTAAGGGGGGTCAAATTTTTTCCCCCTCTTATATTCGATCTGACGCCCAAAACACAGTTATAACGCCTAATGTTAAAATCAGTGAAGGAGGACATGGATGTCCAAACTCAAACGACCAGTCCGACCGGATCTGGCCGACTCAAAACACGCCGCCTTGGTAGACGACTTAAGAGAATTCGAAGAATTTAGGGAAACGACCCTACCCGTTCTACGGGAACTCGTTCGCAAGAAAGCCCCGCCAGCCGAAATTCTTGAAGCAGTTAAGTCGCTCGCCGCTGCTCGCTTAGGAACAATGTTGATTACAGCTGACGCGAAGACCGCGCTCACTGCGATCAAAGATATTCTGGACCGAACAGAGGGTAAGGCTCGTGAATCAGTCACTCATACGCATCAACTTGAGAATATTCCAGAGCAGCAGTTCGACGCCCTCCTAAATACCGAGATCGAAAACCTCAAAAAGGCAAAAGCCAAAGCTTCCAAACAGGAACATTAATTGGATTTTTCTGACATTGACCTGACATTACTTTCTCGTAAAGAGAAGGAGCGCCTCTATGACCTGATTCAGGAGTACAAGAGACGCGAAAAAGAAAAGCGGCCCCCCTACACTCCTAACGATGGACAGAAGGCTGTTCATGAATCCGTAAAACCCTTCCGCTGGGTCTTTGCTGGTAACGGTTCAGGCAAGACAGCACTACTCGCTAACGAAACAATTTGGAAGCTCGACGGGTTTAACCCAATTCGGAAGGCATTCACGAAATCGCCCTGCAGAATCATAGTCGTTCTAGACAGCCCCTCGAAGATAACTGACGTGTGGCTTGGTGAAATCGGAAAGTGGTCAATTCTAAAGCCTGAAAATCTGGATAAACGAGGAAAACCCTACGTCAGCCGCATCTCTTGGCCGAATGGTTCCGAGGTCCTATTCATGCTTCATGACCAAGAGCCGATGTTATTCGAGTCTATCGAGGCTGATTACGTAATATTCGACGAGCCCCCTCCTAGAAAGATATTTATATCGCTAATTCGTGGTCTTCGTAAGGCCGACTCGCAACCTGAGGTACTAGTAGGTGGAACCCCTATCACGGCGCCCTGGTTACGTAAGGAAATCTGGGAGCCATGGTCACGAGGCGAGAGCCCCGACACTGATTGTTTCAAGTTTGCCTCCGACGTCAACAAGGACAACGTCAATTGGGAGTTCGTTCAGAAGAACATTTTCAGTAAGTACTCAGAGAAAGAACTTAGAATTCGTCGTTACGGCGACTGGTTCGACCTTGAAGGCTTAGCACTCGCGCACCTTTTTGATAGGTCTACCCACGTAGTAGCGCAGTACCCAGGTTGGAAGGATTCTTGGCCCTGTGTAATAGCAATCGACCCCCATCCAAGAAAAGCGCACACAGCAATTCTCCTCGGAGTTAGCCCCGACGACAGACTCTACGTAATAAAAGAGATCTCCTCTAGATCTATTCCTTCACAGTTCGCAAGAGAGCTTCGCTCCTGGTACCAGGGTTACAAAGTAGTCGACATAGTTTGCGACTCCCTCGGCAGCACTCCGATGTCGGGAGGTATTGGGAATCGCTCTTTCATCGAAGTTCTAAACGACAATGGAGTAAGGGCGCGTGCAACTACGTTTCATGACAAAAAAGACGAACAATGGATTGCAAAAATCCAGGAAGTTCTAGCAATTCCAGAGGAGCCGGATCGATTCGGTCAGAAAGTACCGAGACTTCGAATTAACTCAAGCTGCAAGGGACTCATTGCGGATATCGAGTCGGTCGAATGGGCTAAGTATCGAAACATTGACGAATTTAAGCCGAAGCTCGCAATTGAATCTAAAGACTTCCTCTCTACCCTTAAATACGCCCTAGCAGCAGAGCCCCGTTTCATCAAAGGCAAGGAAAAACCCATCAAACCTAAGGGGCCTGTTTCCTGGAATAACCGTGAAATATCAAGAAGAAGGGCCACAAGCTAAGGTTCGCCTGACGCCTCGTATAATTGACCTATGAGTGATAGCAATCTCGGCACCTACCGCGCCGATCAAGACGTAATTCAAAATGGCCGAAAGAACGCACTCGAGGACGTCGAAGTCCCCCTACGCGAACGCTCAATCCAGAAGCTCGTAAAAAAGCTTGAAGACATGGGCGCAGGCCACAAAGTAGTCGAAACTTGGACCGCAGTTAATAACAGGCGGAAAGAGTGGTTGGAGCGTCAACGCTCTTTACTCATGGAGTACGACGAGTTTTTTGATCCGATCTATGAAACATCTCAAGATTGGTCCTCTACCCTTCACAGACCCGTAGCCCTTACTCACGCAAAAACATATCACGCTCGATTCGTCGCTGCCCTCTTAGGGATCGACCCGCCTTTCACAGTAAAAGCGCGCCAGGCTGCTAACGAAGAGCGAGCCGGGCTCATTCAAGAACTCATGCGCTACACGCTACAAAGTTGGTGCAACGAGTACCAAGGAATTGACGAAGTCGTCGATGCCTGGCTCTGGGCTTGGGTAACAAGCGGTTGTGGAATTTTAAAACTCCGCTGGGACAGAAAATATTCAACCTACCTTGATGTTGTTGAGAAGCAAGTTCAAGGAGACCCCGAGCTTGTGTACGGGCCTGACGGAAAGGAACAGGTAGTTCGCCGTCCGAAGCTTGTGGAAGTTGAAGAGGAAGTCACCAAGACTTGCTTCGACGGACCAGTTATCGAATGGGTTCCAGCCGAAGACGTAGCAATTGACGGTGGAGCGGGTGATCCGCAACGAGCAGATTCAGTAATTCATCAAAGATACATGACGGGCTCTGAGCTTTGGACTCTTGCCGATATGGATGTCTTCCGCAAGGACATCGTCGAAGAAGTTATTAAAGCCGGCGAGGACATGAAGTCTGGTGAGGGCGTCAACATGATCAAGACTGATAAGTCTGACGCTGCAGGCACTGGCGACATTGATCACGAAACAGATTTGCAACGCTATCAAATTCTAGAAGCGCACATGAAGTTAGACGTCAATGGTTCTGGAATCGCAAGCGATGTTATCTTGTGGGTGCATAAGGGAACAAACAAAATTCTTCGTGCAACTTACTTGTACCGAGTAATGCCTACGGGTCTTAGACCATTTGTAAAGATCGATTTTCACAAGCGACACGGAGAAGACTACGGCGTTGGAATTATCGAGCTTTTATATTCACTCACAAAAGAAATCGATGCAATTGCAAACATGCGATTGGACTTCGGCCTAATTTCTTCAATGCCGTTTGGTTTTTATAGACCAACTGTTTCGCAAAATAACGAAGAGCGACTGCCGTATGAACCGGGAACACTACTCCCCCTAGATAATCCGCAATCAGATGTTTATTTCCCGAATCTCGGAAACAGAACAGCATTTGGTTTCCAAGAAGAAGCAGCACTTCAACAGTCAATCGAAAGACTAACCTCAATCTCTGATATTTCACTTGGAATCGTTGGCGGACAGGGCGCAACACGTACCGCAACCGGTACTCGTGCACTACTTGGCGAATCAAACGCAAACTTAGACATTTTCCTCCGAAGAATGAACAGAGGATGGAAGCGCGTTCTCATCTATCTCTTCAACATGCTCCAACAAAAACTTCCGCCAGGATTCCAATTCAGAGTTTTAGGTGACGACGGTAACAATTACTGGGCACACATTGAGTCGCCACAAGAACTCGCAGGAATGTTTGATTTCGAGCTAGAAGCAAACAGTGCGAATTCAAATAAGCTTGTGCAGGTCGAAGTTGCAAATAGCATCTTAGCCGCGATTGCAAACCCACTTTACATCCAACTTGGAATTGTAACGCCTCTTGAACTCTATGAAGCGCTCAAAAACAAATTCAAGGTCGAGGGGGTAAAAGATTTTGGCA
>Ga0196963_10000472_pt1 | contig 36816 bp, 25 predicted proteins | sample S1_5metaG_FD_148600 | JGI IMG/M metagenome (GOLD analysis project Ga0196963, IMG submission 148600) | Soil microbial communities from Anza Borrego desert, Southern California, United States - S1_5 | ecosystem: Environmental > Terrestrial > Soil > Desert | place: USA: California | collected... | reverse complement strand
CGCAGGGCGCGTCCATCACTCCGCCACGACATGGCGCAGCAGCGCGAAGCTGAGCGCGAACAGGTAGCCATAGGCGAAGCGGTCGATGCCATAGCGCGGCACGCCGCGCTTGCTGCGCCACAGCCCGATCGCCGCCACCGCGGCGCCTGCGGCCACCGGCCCCAGCACCAGGTAGGCGATGCGGCCGGGCGTCGAGCGGATCAGGTAGTCAGGGAAGAGCCACAGGCTCAGCGCGCCAGCGACCAGGCCGAAGAGGATGTAGCCCAGCGCCACGAGCCACGGACTGTGCTCGCGGACCGGCCGGTCTGGGTGCCGCACCACGTGCACGCCGGCCTGGGCCAGTGCCTCGACCACGAACTGCAGCAGCAGTTCACCGACCATTTGGAACAAGAACTCGATCATTCGCGCCCTCCCGGCCATTCGTCCCCGCGCGGCGCGCAAGCGTGCATTCCGTCGCCTGCTTGAAGCCAAGTGCGTGCCCCGCCTGGACTGTCACAAAGAGGCGTGAAAAAAGTCTCGCGACATTCGTGACGTACGCTTACGCCCATCGGCTGGCAATTACATCTTGAAGCCGGAGTACACGCCCGCTTTCGACGAAGAATAGTCATCGTTTTCAGCAGTTCTGGCACTGATTGCCTGCAATCGCTGAAAGCAATACTCCGTTCTTTGGCGGGCGCCACGCAGCGCGTCACGCTGGCACAGCCAGCTACCAAGGCCCGTCAAGCCACCGAGTGTCCGAGCTTCCAGACCGGCAGCTTGGACATCCCTGTGCCCTTGACTTTCGCGGCCTTACCATGATGCGCTCTACCGTTTCCGTTTCCACTCGCCCCATGCTGGTTTCCATCGCTGCCGCTGCCGCTCTTTTTGCGGGTTGTGGTGGCGGCTCCGAACCATCCACGTCCGCCGAGACCGGCGCCCTGCAACAGCCCAGCGCGGCGCCGACGCAGCCCGCGGCGGCCTCCACGCAGTCGTTCGCCCCGGTGATCGCCGGCGCCCCGGCCACCGCACCGCTGGTCGCCGACACCGGCCCCATCCCGCCTGCCGAGATGGACGACGAAGCCCTGGCCGACATCGCCACCACCACGCTGCGCCAGCCGCGCGGGGCCGCCGACGAAGCCCGCAAGCCGGACGCCGGCACGCCGGCCACCGACAAGGCACTGGAGCAGGCGGCAGCGGCTGACGCCGAGGCTGCTCAGTCCACCACCACCGATGCCGCCGCCAATGCCGCCAACGGGGCGTCCACGACCACGGCCCACGGCGACGGCGCGCTGCCGGTGCGGGTCGCGGCCATGGCTTCCCTGGCCACCCGGGGCGGCGGCCGCAGCGTGCCGACGCCTTCCGCGCCGGCCCCCGCGCCCAGTACCCAAAGCACCGACGGGGCGGCCGGCGGCGATGGCGGCAGCTCGATGGTGCAGGCGCAGGAAGCCGTGGCGGCGCGCCCGATCAACACCAGCGACATCCGCCTGCAGGTCGAGGCCAGCCGGCTCTTCAGCAGCTACAAGTGGGCCTGGGGCATGGAGTGCGCCGGCAAGAAGGCGGGCGCGGTCAACATCCCCGAGTACGGCATCCTGGGCTTCGACCTCGGCAACGGCCTGGGATCGGCGCGTTTTGGCAAGGTGGCCGATCCGGACAACAGCGCACGCAAGGTGCTGATGTTCCGCCCAAATTCGGGCGACCCGCTGGTGTCCGGCGCCCCGCGCTGCGAAATGACCTTCTCGCCCTCGTTCGGCGGCAAGCTGCCGGTGAACCAGGACGTGTGGTTCGCCTTCGGCCTCCGGCTGAAGGACTGGGTCAATACCACCGACGAGCAGATCCTGATGCAGTGGCATTGGAGCAATGGCTCGATCCCGCTGGGGCCGTTCCTGGCGCTGTCGCTCAAGGGCGGCAAGCTGCAGATCGATTCGAAGGCGAACGCCGCCTACCCGCCGGCCGTCGCGTCCACCACGTCGCGCGTGCACTGGACCAATGGCGCGCCGCCGACCAGCGGCTGGACCTACTTCGTCGTGAAGGCGCGCATCTCGCCGCACACTAGCCACAACCCCTACCTGAAGGTGTGGCGCGACGGCGTGCAGATCGTCAACTACGCCGGCCCGTTGGGCTACAACTACCCGCAGCTGACGCCGTACCTGAAGATCGGACACTACCAGTGGGTGGCCGCATACAACAACTGGATCAGCGCGGCCTCGACCAAGACCGTCCTGGTGCGTACGCCGGCGCTGATCAACGACACGGCCGGGCTCTACACCGAGTTCGACATCCGGTCGCACGTGAAGAACCGCTGAGCGGCGCTCACTCCGGCTACGCGCCGACGATCGGACCAGGATCGATAGCGGCGGCTGGCTGGACCGCGACTTGTCGCTGCTTGCTTCGGCCTTTGCTTGTGCAGCGCGGCCCTTGTGCCGCCCGGCGCCAACGGAACCACGCCGTTCAAGCGTTCAAGACGCTGCTTCCCGCTGATCCCATGCCAGCGGGCTAGGCAACGTCCTGGCCCGTTGCCATGGCCCGCGTCATGGCGCGGGCACTCATCTCGGCGCCCAGCGCGGCACGAATGTTCTGCGGCCACTCGGGCTGGCGCCGAACGGCGTAGCAGGCCCACCGCACCAGCCCGGCGTATGCCGAAAACGGGAGCCCGGGAATGCTGAGGACGCCCACCACGTAGACGCCCCAGCGCCTGCTGCGCCAGAACTCGCCGCTGCCCGGTCCCAGCAGCATCTGCGCGAAGAAAAAGCCGCGCCAGAACGTCGGCACGTCGATTCCCCACGGCCGGTCCCAGCCACGCAGGCCCGGGCCCTCGCCGCGCATGTAGCGCCGGATGTGCTCCCAGCGCTTGATGCAGCCCAGTCCGTTGTCGTAGGCCGTGGTCGTACCGACGGCCGTGCGGCACACCACCTTGTTGCTGTCCGGCGTCTCCGTGAACGCCAGCACCAGGTTGTGCTCGGTCCGCATGATCTGGCCCTGGAAGACCTGCATGGTCACGACTTCGGCGCGAGCGCAACGCCAATCGAAGCTGCTGATCACCTGGTCGCCCGCTGCCTTCCAGGGCATGAAGAAGAACTGCGGCCAAGTCAAAGGCTTCGTGTACATCACGTGGACTTGGCCGGTCGCCTTGTCGAACAGGACTGGGTTGTACTTCTGGCCGGATAAGTCTTCGCGGATCATGACCAAGGCAATGATCAGTAACGCAAACTCGAATGCTGTACCCCAAGCCAGGAATTGGCCCAGCGAGAGCAGTGCAAATGCCGTCAACAGTGCTACCGCAAGACCTATGATCGCAAGGAATCCAGCAATTTCCCCCACTTGATCCGCGAACTCGATGCCGTGCTCATACTTGCGCGCGACCGCCTCGGTCGCACTCGGCGCGCCACTGACCGAGGTTTGCTGCGGCGGCAAGAGCAAATGGGGCAGATCGTGCGGTGGCTCGAGTCCAGGACCGACGACAACCGCTGGCTCGGCTCCAGTCCGTCGATGCTTGTGTCGAGACCGCTTGTGGGGCGCAGGCTCTGCGTCGTCCGGCGCCAATGGAACCACGCCGTTCATCAATCTCCAACCTCGATGTAGTCTTTCGCTGAAGGGGGACCGCCTCGTTCCAGCACTTGCACATCCTCCCAGAACTCGAATTCGAACTTCGCCCGTACATAGTTGCCTTCGTCGGCTATTCGAGCCACGATGTCCAGCTTGTATGCCTCAGGGCCCGAGTCCTCATCCCTTTCCGCTTTAACTTCGCCTCCCGGTGCTATGCCCTGTGCCAGCACGATGGGGGCCAGGCCGCTCTTCCCCCCGCTGGGCAGCGCCAGCAGTTGGTAGCGCAAACGCTGCTTCTCAGTGAACCGCGCCACCAGCACGCTGACCTTCACTTCGTCGTCTCCCATTCGGTCGACCCATTCCAAGGTCGTTTTCAGACCGACGGCCAGTGCACCGAATGCCGCTACCTCCTCATCCACGCTCTTGAACGGCGGGTTGTCCTTGGCACGACTGTGCCTTCCGAAGAAGCTGCGATCCAGGAAGACTTCGTTGTCGTCGTCCTCCAGCGACATGGCATACAGGGACCAAGCAATGCCTGCGACGGTCAGAATTAAACCAATGCCCGTGAGCGACACACCGAGCATGGCAGCCGCGCCGGTCCCGATCATCCGCGTGCCAATCGTTCGCACCATGGCTTGTTGCATCGTCCGACCGGCGAGTGCTCTATAGGTCAGGTAGCTGCCACTTCCTGACGAGACTGCTGATACTCGATACAGCCACGAAGCAATCCCGTAGTTGTCGGCCGCATCGTTGTCGCCAGCAGCCCTCTTACCCGAAGACTTGGCATATGCCCCCACAGCGTCAAATACGGCCCCAGCCGCCCCCAGCACCCCCGCCCACATCCGGAACCGCATCGGCCTGATCAATCCATCCAGCGCGACGTTCGCAGGACGCATGCCCAGGCTGAGCGCTTTCGGCGCACTCGCCATTGCCCGCACTTCGAGCCCTGCAGCGACGGCCGCTGCAAGCCCTCCCAGGATGGTCATCACTGAATCCGCCAGCTCGGCGTTGTCCTTGGCTCCCTCGATCAGCTTCTTGCCGGCCTCGAAGGCAGCCCACCCCTGGAGGATCACGCCGCCGGCCAAGGTACCGATGGCGCCCCGGTTCTCGCTGAAGGCCATCCGCCAGCCTTGCGCCCCCCGCATTTCCAGCATCCGGTCCGCAAACTCCTGGCTCACCTGCAGCGGCGCCTTCGGGCGGCCCAGCACGCTGTCGGCAACGATGGTGGTCTTCGGTCCCGGCGCATTGGCCATTTCACGCCACGCCGTTTCGTCCAGCACCAGCGGCACCACCAGGCTGCGCGGGCCGGCCTGCTGCCGGGCCGTGTCCAAGTCGCGCAGCCGCTGCTGCACCGCCCCCGTCACCGGCGTGCCCTGGGTATGGGCATTGGCGTTCGTGCTCTTCGCCATGAACACGTAGTCCGGCTGCGGCACGTGCACGTCGGCATATTGTGCGAAGGCCCGCAGCGCCGTCGGCGTCGCCACCTTCAGCCGTACCACGTAGGTCCGCGGCGCGCCATTGACGAAATTGCTCAATGACTCGGCACGAACCCACAGGATGCGAAGATCCTCCAGTTCGCCACTGCTGATGGACAAACCCAGTGTTTGCGCGAGCTTGGGGTTGTAGACCAGCTCGCTCATGCGGCTGAGCACTGCAGCCTGCGCATTCAACAGGCCCTGGGCCAGCTGTGCCATCTGCTGCGCAACGAGTTCACGCGCATCGGCGAAATCGCCTTTCCACAGCAGGTCCTTGAGGCCGACCGCGCCATCGTAAATGTCGGCGCTGGCCCCGGGATCCTTCAGCTCCTTGACGAGGTCGAAAGGCTGCAGCAACCCGCGTGCAGTCCAGTTCTGGATGTCATCCGGTTTTAGCCGCAGTTGCTCGATGTACCACTTCATCGTGCTCGGCCCCTTCGGTCCGGCCGCGAGCATTTTCTCGGTCACTTCCAAGCGCGCACGGACGTCGCGCACGAACTCCCGCAACTTCGCCGCATCGCCATAGACGCCTGCCAATTTGGTGCCCTGGCGCTCGAAATCGTTCTTGAGCACGACCAGGGTGCGCTTGTGCCGCAACCACAGCGCCACGTCCGCATCGATGTGTTCCCGGTGCTTGACCCACTCCTTCAGTTGAAGCAGGTGCTGCGCCTCGAAGCTTCTCAGTTCGCCCAGCTTGACGTGCTCGAGGTACCTGGCCGCCTTGCTCTTGATCTTGCTGGCGGTGGTGCGCTGAGTCGTCTCCTCGATGTCCTGCTCGCTCCGGTACACCGTGCCGACGCCCGGGGTGCGCTCGATGCCGTCATTGAGGATGATCTCTTGCCCCCGGTGGTCGAAGGCCACCCGCCGGGGCGCCTTGCCCGGCGCATGGGCCTTGGGCTGGCCGGTCTTCGGGTCGATCACGGCATTCGCGATCCAGCGCGTACCGGGCTTCCATACCGGGTCCTGCCCACGGGCGGAGTTCAAGTACCCGACAAGAGGTGTTCGATGCGGCGTCTTCAGGCTTTCCCGTCGCTCTTGCTGGATGCGTTCCTTCGTCCACGCCTGCAGCGTGTCCACCATCAGCTTGCTTTGCCACTTCCAGGTCCGCTTGTCGTCGGCCCGCGTGCCATCCACGCAGTCGCCCCCTGCTGACCAGAGTTGCTGCCGCTGTTCTGCGATCAGGTGGATCTGCACGGCGCTTTCAGCCACGCCGACCGGGTCGTCCAGCAGCAGGATCAAGGTCTTCTTGTCGAGCTTCTTGCTGGGGTGCAGCGCTTCCATCTTGCGAACCCCGTCCGCCACCCGCTCGGAAAGGCCCAATCGGGCAACATCGAATTCGGCCGTCGACTCGGTGAATATGTCCTTGTAGCGCTTGGATTCGGCCTCGGCCTTGTCGGCAAACTCCGGCAGCACCGCCCGCAACGAATGCGCAAAGAGCGGCGTTGCACGCGCCGGCAGCTTGCCGCTTTCAATCCATGCAGAGGGTTCCACCAGCGACATCCGCGTTTCGCGATCGGCCTGGTTGCCGGCATAGTGCTTCAACGTGGGCTTGGTCCACAAGTTGTCGGCATAGGCGATCCAGACGCGCTTTTCCTTCAGGGTGTTGCGAATGCCGATCACCGATCCCGGCACGTTGGCGCCGCCCGTAGAGCAAACGAAGGGCTGCGGAGGCTTCTTCTTCGTCGCCAACTCCGGATAGGCGTATCGCTGCAGAAAACCATTGGGCGAGACTTCATAGAAGTCCCACTCTTCAGCGCTTTCGTAGTAGACGTGGATGTAGCCCTGCCGCAGCATCCGGGCGGTGGGCGTACAGCCTTTCCACCCTGCCGTGGCGTAGTCGGCACCGATCGTCGACGTGAGCATGGGCACCTTGGATCCATGCCGCGCCTTGTCGACCAGCGTTGGCCGCACCGGCAGGATGAGCAGGCCGTCCCGAACGCAGACCTGGCAGTTCTCGCACTTGTACGTCATCAAATCAACCTTTGGCGGCCGTTTGCGGGCACCTCAATTGCGGACACCTCATTCGGCTGCTGCACCATGCCTGCTCTCGCGGCGCGCTTTCAGCAGCTCTTTCAGGGCAAAGACCAAGCTGCCTGGATCCGATCGCGCGACGGAGATCGCCTCGTCGAAGTCCAGGCCTTGGACCTGCCCCTCGATCACGAAGCGGACGTAGGCCCGCAGATCGTCGTCTTGCGCCATGCCTCTTTCGCGCGCCTGGGCCAGCAGGGCATGCAGCCGCAATGGCCAGGTGGCGTCAGGGATCAATCCGTCCTCTCGAAGCCCGCTCAGCAGAGAAATCACCAGAGCCGTGTCCGACAAGGTGTGCCACTGGGCATGGTCGAGTCCCCAACCGTCAATCGCGGAAGCCACGGGGCCGCTCTGCGGAGGTGCCGGGCGGGGATTCAACTCATCGGTCCCTTGAAGCCGCTGTACCTGGCCCAGCAGATCAACTATCACGGCGCACGCACCGTTGTCGAGAATCGTGCTGCGCTGGGCGGGTTTCAGGATGGGCCACAGCTGGCACATGACGCGGGGATCGTGCCAGCGGACCCACCGATAGGCGACGCCTACCTGGGTTTGCACACCGGCAGCACACAAGCGCTGTACCGTGGTCGTCTCCGCCCGGAACCAGCCGCACACCGCCCGGCCGGTCCCGACATTCAGCGCGTCTCCCAGCGTCTCCGCCTCGGAGGCAGCGACGCTGGAATCGAAAAGACGGTCGTCCAGATCACCAGACAGACGGATGAATCCCGGGCGCGAAGCCGGCTCGATGTCCACGTGCGCCGGCAAACGCAGCCACAGACGTTCCTCCGAACGATCCCGCAATTGCAGCGGGTCATTCAGCACGGGGTCGTAAAGCAGCCAAAGCGGCAGCCGTGCTGCATCCGGGACGAGCAGGCGTGCAACTGCCTCATGCAGTGCGGTTTGAGTCATGAGGTTCGATCAAACGAATCCCGCACCCGATGCGGAGGCAGTGATCACCGGCGGCTTGCATTTGACTTTGCCGGGCTTTGGCAACTCCTTATGCCCATAGGGAACACGGGCCCCCGGCGAGTTGAAGATCTTCATGCTCGCCTTGTAGAGCACCGACCCCGGCCCGGTGTTGGAGACACGCCCGCCCTCCAGCCGGATGGCCGCGCCGGCGGCGAAGAACTGCACGTGCTTGGGCGCGGCGATGGTGATCTTGCCGGTGGTCGAGGCGATGTGGATGCGCTTGAGTGCCGCGATCTTGGTGGCGCCGGTCTGGCTTTGCGTCTGCACGTTGCCGCTGGCGGCGTGCAGCTTGATGCCCGTCTCCTGGTTCGGCTTCTTCGGGTCCTGCGCCTTGCCGTAGGTGTAGAGGATGGCCGCGTCCTTGACGGCGGTGGCGTGGTTGGCCTGCGCGATCTGCTGGATGTCCTGGCCGGCCACGGCGCTGACGGTGGCGCCGGCCGTGACGAGGGTGCTGGCGGGCGTGAAGCTGCCGATGCCGGCGGGCGCGGCCGTCACCAGGTCGGGCCGGCCCCAGGCCGGCACGGTGCCGTGGCCGCCGCCGATGGTCTCGGCATCACCTTCCGCGCCACCCCGCGTTTCGGTGACCTCCAGGCTGTCCATCGTCGCGTACATGCCCTTCTCGGCGGGCAGCTGCCTGGCCGTGTCGGGGCGCTTGGCGCCGATGATGTTGGGCTCGGTGCCGGTCTTGGCCTGGTGCTGCTGCGCGCTCTCGGCCAGGGTGTGGATCAGCTGCTGGCCCAGGTCCACCTGGTTCAGCGGCTCGCGCGGGTCGATCTGCTTGCTGGCCTGCACGCTGGCCGGGCGCTTGTGGGCGCTGATGAGCGTGCCCGATCCGGCGCGCACGGCGCCCCACGCGGCGGTGGCCAGGTCGGCGCCGTGGCCGCGGTGCTGCAGCCGGCGGTTGTCGACCTGGTGGATCAGGTGGCCCAGCTGCAGGCGGGTCTGCGCGGTGCTGCTGAACAGCTCGGCGCGGCCCTCACCCGGCGTGTCGTCCATCACGAGCTGGTTGTAGCCGCCGAAACCGCTTTGCGAGCTGGCCAGCTCCTGGCTCTTGTAGCCCGAAAGCACCTGCGTGTGCTGGTGCGCCTGCAGCTTGCCTTCGTTCTTCGATCCGGGGAACCAGGCCGATGCCGAACCCACGGCGCCGGCCGCGCCGGCGACCACCTGGTTGCCCTGGGCATCCGGCTGCCCACGGCCGTTGTAGACCACGCCGACGACGATGGGCCGGTCGATGTCGCCGGCTTCGAAGGCCACGGTCACTTCCTGGCCCAGGCGCGGCAGGAAGTGGCTGCCCCAGTTGTGCCCGGCAATGGCTTCACCCACGCGCACCCAGGTGCCCGAGGCATCGCTGGCCGGCGCGTTGTCGCCGTCCGGGTGGTCCAGCCGGTGGCTGGACCGGCTGCCACGCTGCCAATGGAACTGCAGCTTGATGCGGTGGTCGCGATCGGTGTGCACCGCTTCGCCCAGGCCGACGACCACCGCGGTCTGCAGGCCCGGCGCGTTGTGCCGCACGCGCATGCGCGGGTCGGGCAGGCCGTTCTCGTCCACCCTGGCCATGCGCACCGGCAAGCGGCTGGGCTGGGCCGTCAGCTCGCACTGGTATTCCGGCTCGTCGCTGGCGTTGGCTATCTGGTTGATGCCGTCTTCGGGATTGCGCAGCAGCGCATCGGCTGCGCCCAGGCGGGCCTTGGCGTCGGCCGTCAGGTTGTTGCGGGCGCGGTGCGTGACGGCGGTGATGATGAATTCGTCGCGCTGGCTGTCCGTGCCGTCGTGCACCGGGTGGTCCAGCAGCGTGAAGCGCGTGCCGGCAGCGGCGGTGCGCCACGAGCCGCTGGCCTGCACCTGCTCGCGCAGGGCGTCCAGGGCTTCTGCCTGCCGGTCGACGTGGCGCTTGCCTTGCGTGCTGTCCGGGTAGGCGTAGCCGCCCGGCACGTCGTGCAGCTGCAGTTCGTGCAGGCCGGCTTCCATGCCCTCGCAGGCCTGCGGCCGCAGGTTGACCGCACGGTAGTCGCGGCTGGCCAGCGTGGCGCTGGCGGTGTGCACGCGGCGCGCGCGCCGCCAGCGGACCAGGCTGTCTTCAGGCAGCGAGACGTGGCTTTGCGTGAAGCGCACGCGTTCGTGTTGATTGGGCTTGATGGCGCCGTTGTGGTCGGCGATGACCAGGGTGTGGCTGCCGAGGTCCGGGCTGCCTGGCGCGCCTTCGTGCTCCACCCACCAGTACAGGCCTTCTTCCAGTGCCAGGCGGCACAGGAAGTCGAGGTCGGTCTCCTGGTACTGCGTGCACAGCGAGCGTTGGGGATGCACCGACGGGTCGGCCAGCTCCCAGCGGATGGCTGGCATCAAGCGGCCCTGCGCCTGGTAGTGCCCGGCCACCGCCTCGACGATCTCCATCACCGTCATGCCCTGGAAGATGCGGCTGTCCTGCCGGTGCGCCAGCAGGCCAAGCCAGGGCTCGATGACGAGCCGGAACCGCGCGAAGCCGCCGTCGCTGCCCAGCAGCGTGACGGCCGTGACATGGCCATGCCATGGGCGCAGCTGCGTGCGGCTGAGCTGCGTCAGCAACTCCAGCAGCACCGGCTGGCCCAGCAGGGCCTTGGTCTCCAGGTGGGTGTCGGACGACAGCGCGTCCAGCTCGATCCGCATCCCTGCCGGCGCCTGGGGGTCCGGGTGGGGGCCGACCACTTCGGTGATGCAGGCCCGCTCGGCCAGCAGCACGTCCGGGCCCAGCGGGGTGTGAAAGCGCAGCAGGCGCTCGTTCTGCCGGTGCGGGCCGAGGCCTCCGCCGACGTGGCCGAACAAGCCTGAGAGTGCGTCGTCGGTCAGATCCATCAAGGCCATCAAACTAGGGGTGGGAATGAGCCACGGAACGGCTACCGCCGGAAATACGCGGCGGGGAACTGTAGCCGTCGAAATCGCCTCGGGGAGGGGACGGATGCACTGCAAGCTAGGGGGGCCTGCGAAGCAGGCCGGCCCGCTCTGCGCAAGCCGAACCTGCATCCGCCGGAACCTCAGGGCGGCCCGGCGGGCGCACCGGGCAACTTCCGCCCTTCGCATTGCGGTGCAAGCCGCTTCTGAACGGCCGGGCGGGGGCTCACTGGAGCACCTTCGGGCTGCGCCCTCCGGTATTCGCCCTTGGGGCGGCCTGGCGGGCACATGACCCTCGACATGGCGGCGCTCGCCTGCGGCGCGGCCAGGGCTTGCCTCGGCGGACGAGAGGGATGCGGTCGATAGCCGCGGTCCACAGCCCTGTGGCCGGGCCGTCAGTCAGGGATCAAGCCGGCGAAAGATCCCTCGAACACTCGTCGATCAGCGCCTTGGTCTGCCGGATGTTGCCGCGGCTGGAGGCGCCGAAGACGATGGATTCGATCTTGGGCTGCGCGCAGACGTACTCGATGGCTTCACGCGGCGTGATGGCGCCGGAGGCCAGCACCGACATCGCCACCGGGCGGAAGCGGCGCGTGGCGATCAGCTCTTCGTAGGCGGCCACGCCGCCGCACATGCGGAAGCCGATCTTGTTGATGTTGGCGCAGACGATGGGGTTGGTTATGCCCTGCCGCTCCAGCACATCCAAGAGACGCGGCAGGTTCATCGTGATGAAGCCGGGCTCGGCGCCGTACTTCTCGCGCACGTGGTCGTGGAAGATCCGGAAGCACTGGTCGAAGCCGAGGCCCAGCAGCAGGTCGGTGATGACGTTCTGGATGAAGACCACCGGGGTCTTCAGGCCGTGGAACATCTTCATCTCGGCGTCGATCAAGAGCTGCATGATCGCCGCGATGTCCTTGTTCGCCAGCGCCACGCCGCCTTTGAGCATCGCGCTCACCGCGCCGTCGGACGGCAGGAACTGGCGCAGCGCCTCGATCATCCCGTGCTCGGTCACCGCGTTGGCGTACTTGTGGGCGTACGGCATGCAGGGGTAGAACTGGTAATCGGGATAACGCTCGGGATGAGCGCGCACGTGGTCGCAGATCTCGGCCACGCGGTCGTGCGTGGTGCACATGAAGGTGCGGATGCCCTCGGCGTAGGCGGCATCGAGCACCTCGATCACCGCCGACAGGTCCTGGAAGCGCATCTGCTGCGCGCGGGCCTTCTCCTCGGACATGTGGTTGACGCCGAAGAACTGGTTGTCGCCGAAGAGGATGCGGTCCATCGGGGGTGCGGAAATGGTGGTGGAAGTCATGGCAGGCAAAGGACGCGTCATCATCAGCCGAAGATGCGGGCCAGCAGGCCCTTGCGCAGCATCGGCGCGGGCAGCGGGCGGTGCACCGGCGCGGGCGCGTTGGCCGGCGGCGCGAAAGCCGGTCCGCGGGCCGACTGCAGCACCATGTCGACCACGCGGTCGGCCTGCAGCGCGGAGCGGAAATTGTTCTCGCCGTCGGTGCGGCCGAGCTTGATGCTCTGCACGAAGTAGTCGATCTGCGCCGAGTACTCCTCGCCGCGCAGGTAGAACCAGACCTCCTCGGTCAGCTCGGTGGTGTAGCGCACGGTCCAGCCGGGCGACAGCTCGGGCGTGGCGGCATGCGGCTCGCGCAGGAAGACCTGGCACTCCTGGCGGTCGGCGTTGAGGCGGCCGTTGCTGCCCCACACCATCAGCTTGGTGCTCATCTTGCGGTAGCTCTCGTCGCTCCAGTTGACGCACAGCTGGCCGGTGCCGCCGTCGGCGAAATGCAGCGTCGCGTAGACCTCGTCGTCGACGTCGCGCGAGAACACGCCCTGGCGCACCGCGCCGGTCACCGCGACGACCGGGGACGGCGAGGCGAAGTTGACCAGGTCGATGGCGTGGCAGGCGTAGTCGTACAGCGCGCCGCCGCCCTCGCTCTTGGCCGAGCGCCAGGTGCTGCCCTTGGCGCGCAGCACCACCGGGCCATAGGCCTCGACGCGGATGTGGTGCACGCGGCCCAGGGCGCCGCTGCGCGCCACGCGCGCCGCTTCCTTGAAGGCGCCGACGAAGCGGTAGTGATAGCCCACCTGCGTGACGCGCTGGCGCGCCTCGGCGGACTTGACCAGCGCCTCGCCGTCGGCCACGTCGAGCACGAAGGGCTTTTCGCAGAACACGTGCAGGCCGCGGGCCAGCGCGTCGTTGACCATCTGCGCATGCAGGCGCGAAGGCGTGGAGATCACCACCGCGTCCAGCTGCTCGTGGCGCAGCATCTCGTCCATCGTGGAGTAGCACTTGAGGCCGGTGTACTTGCCGAGCACGTCGGTCAGGTAGGCCACGCTGTCGCAGGCGGCCACCAGCTGCACCTCGGGGTGGGCGCGCACGATCGCCAGGTGCGACAAGCCCATCTTGCCGAGCCCGACCATGCCGATACGGATCATTGAAAGTCCTCCTAGGTGTGTTGTTCAGTTCAGTCAGTGCAGCGACAGCAGCCGCTGCTTGATCAGGTCGTAGGCCTGGCGGCCCTTGTGCAGCAGCTCGCGGTTCGGCGGCCGGCGCGACATCGACTGCAGGTAATCCAGCGCTTCGCCGGCGGTCAGCGCCGGGCGGTGCAGGAAGGCCTCGGCGCCCAGCAGGTAGCGGTCGACGTCGAGCAACTCGTCCTGGTAGACCGAGATGGTCGGGATGCCGAGCACCGCCATCTCGCGCGTCATCGTGCCGCCGGCGCCGATGAAGAGATCGCAGTCGGGCGCGATGTCGGCGATGTCCAGCGCGGTCTCGACCAGGTCGATGCCGGCGAAGCGTGCATCGCGGTAGTGCGCGGCCTGCTGGCCGCCGCGCGGCAGCAGCACCACCTTCACCTGGTCCTTCAGGCCCAGGATCAGCTCGTCCATGAAATTGCCGGCGCCCTGGTAGTACTGCGCGGTCCAGGGCTCGGGACGGATGTAGACCGTCTTGCGCTCCTTCACCGGCGCCGGCGCGGCGGCACCGGCGCGCTGCAACCGGTCGTGCAGCTCCCACAGGTAGATGCCTTCCTTGACGCCGGGGTACGGCAGCAGCTTGTGCTCGCGCGCCCACTGGCGCTTGAGCTTCGCCGGCGACAGGAACTCCGGGACCATGATGGTGTTGGCCGCGACGAAGGCCGGCATGTTGCCCATCGCATGCTCGTTGTCGTTCATGTAGATCGAGGGCACGCCCAGCCAGCGCGCCACCACCGGCGAATGGAAGGAGCTTTGCGAGATCGCCACGTCGATGCCCTGCGGCTTCAGGAAGCGGTGCAGCTCGGCGCAACGGACCGGGTAGCCCGATACCTTGGCCCAGAAGGCCTTGCCGTAGTGGCGGCCGATGACGGTGTGCTCCAGCTTGTGCAGCTTCAGCAGGTCGACCGTGTTGGCCAGCGGCCGGCAGGTGATGACCACCTGGTGCTCGCGCTGCAGGTCGCGGATCAGCGCCGCGAACATGTTGATGTGCGGCGAATTGGAAAGGTCGAACCAGATCTTCATCGGTGTTCCCTGGGGTTCTCGTGTCTCGTCTCGTGGGGTCGTCCGGCCGGCGCGCAGCGGGGGCAAGCCTCAGGCCCGCACCCGCTCGCCGCGGGCCCGCGCATGCTGCGCATACAGCGCTGCCAGGCGGCGCTCCACCACATCCAGCCCGTGCTGGGCCTGCACGTGGCGCTGTCCTTGCGCGCCCAGGCGCTCGGCCAGCGCGCGGTCGGTCAACAGCGCCAGCAGCGCCCGCGCCAACGCCGGGGCATCGCCCACCGGCACCAGCAGGCCGCCGGCGCTGGCATTCAACAGCCCCGGCACGCCGCCCACCGGGGTGCCGACCGCGGGCAAGCCGGCGGCCATCGCCTCCAGCATGCCGATCGGCACGCCTTCGTGGTGCGAGGGCAGCGCGAACACCCAGCTGCTGCGCAGCAACGCCTGCTTGGCACGGCCCTCGACCCAGCCCGGGCAATCCACCGCGCCCAGCAGCTTCAAGGACGCCAGTTGCTCGTTCACGGCGGCGCGGTCGCCTTCGCCGCACAGCACCAGCCGGGCGCCGGGCAGGACCTGTCGCACCTCGGCAAAGGCGGCAATGAGCTCCGGCACGCCCTTGGCCGCCTGCAGCCGGCCGAGAAACAGCACCGAGGGCTCCGTGCTGCGGCCGGGACCGTCGTCCAGCGCCGGCACCGGCGGCACCGGGTTCGGCAGCACCTCGGTCGGCAGCGTCGGGTCCAGGCTCCGCAGCCAGGCCTGCCATTCAGCGGACAGCACGATCACGCGCCGTGCGCCGCGCAGCGTGCGCATCACCCAGCGCCGGCCAAGGACGCCGCAGCGCTGCACGAAGGCCGGCGTGTCGCCCGAATGCAGGTGCAGCAGGTAGGGCACGCGCAGCAGGCGCGCCAGCTCGCAGAACACCGCCTTGCGCCAGAAGCTGGCGTTGGTGGCGACGTGCACGTGCGCCAGCGCCACGCGGCGCGCGAGCAGCAGCCCCGTGAAGCGCAGCAGCGCCGAGGCGGCCGCCATCAGCTTGCGCAGCGCCGAGCCCTGTTCGAAGGTGGACAGGTAGCGCACGCCCAGGCGCTCGAAGAGGCCGCCGTCGCGGTAGCTGGCGCAGACCGACGAGATGCCGCCGCGGCAGCCGAGGCCGGGGCCCAGCATCACGGTGAGCCCGCGTGAGCGCGGGCCGGCCGCTGACCGCGCCGGCACCACGTCACGGAAAGCGCGGCCCACGCCCGCGGCCAGCGCCGCGTAGCTGCGGTGCTGCGCCACCCAGGCGCGGCCGCGCTCCGCCACTGCGCGGTGCGCGGCGCCGTGGTCGAGCAGGTCGCGCATCGCGGCGGCGAAGCCTTCGGCCGTCAGCGGCACGCAGTGGCCGCCGGCGGCGGCCATCACCGCGGCCTGGTCGGGCTGATCGTTGGCGAGCACCGGCAGGCCGAGCGCGAAGTACTCCACCACCTTGGTCGGCGAGCCGACGTCGAAGATCTCGCCGCGCGGGATCGGTGACAGCCCGGCCACGCAGCCGGCCATGCGGCGCCAGCCCTCGTCGGCGGGCAGCCAGCCGGTGACCTCGATCGCCGAGGCGGCAGGGCCGGCGGCGCCGATGCACTGCGCCAGCCAGGCGCGGTCAGCGGCGTTGTCGCAATCGCCCACCAGCAGCAGGCGGGCGTCGGGCCGCAGGCGGTGCAGCAGCGCGAAGGCCTGGATCATCAGCTCGGGCCGGCGCACGCGGTTGAGGGTGCCGAGATACCCGAACGTGGGCGCGTGCGCCGGCGGCCGTGCCGGCATGGCGACCGGCGCCGGCACGGGCGAGACGCGGAACGGCCCCGCCTCGGCATCCACGCCCATCGGCACCGCGACCAGACGATCGGCGGGCAGGCCGCGCGCCATCAGCGCGTCGCGCATCGCGTCGCTCTGCACGAAGACCTGGGCCGCGCGCGGCAGGATGCTGCCGTACAAAAGACGCGACAGCACATGCCCGCGCAGCATCGCCGCGGCCCAGCGCAGCCAGCCGGCGCTGCGGCCGCGCTCGCGCGCGTACTGGGCCCAGGCCTCGACCATCGGGAAGGACATCCAGTAGATGAAAGGCACGCCGGCCAGGCGCGCGGCCAGCAGGCCGATCAACGCGCCCAGGGTCTTGTCACGCACCACGAGCGCGTCGTAGCCCTGGCGGGCGAGGCGCAAGAGGCGCAGGTCGGCCTGCAGCGAACCCAGGTGGCGGCCCAGCCCCCGGCTGGCGGCGCGCCGGGTCAGCGCCGCGCCCCCCGGCCAGGGTGGTGGCTGCTCGCCGGCATGGCAGCCGACGAGATCGCTGCGCACGCCCAGGCGCGGCAGGTAACGGCCGAACAGCACGGCCACGTCGGGCCGGTGCGTCGGGTGCGGCTCGGGCACCGACAGCAAGAGGCGCAGCGGCCGGCCGGCCGTGCCGGCGTCGTCGGCCGTGGCGGCACGCCCCGAGGAGGCGGGGTCGATCGGCGAGACGATGGGCAGCGCGGACATGGAACGGAAACCGGGAAATCGATCAGAACGGGAACCACGGCCGCGGCAGCAAGGCGTTGATGGCCTCGCGCTCGGTGGCCTGGAAGGGACGCCACAGCGCGGCGATGCCCCAGGTCAGCAGCAGCGCCAGCGCGCCGGCCCACAGGGCCTGGTGCGCCTGGTGCCACGGCGTGGGCAGCAGGTGCGGGCTGAAGCCCAGCACCAGGCTGGCCCCGGCCAGCAGCAGCAGCAGGCGCGCCAGCGTGGGCGCGGGCAGGCGGTACGGCAGGCTGGCGCGGTGCAGCAGCCAGGCGACGACGCCGGAGAAGCCCAGGTCGGCCAGCAGCGGCGCGGCCAGGGCCACCGGCACCGGCGCGCCGGCCCACAGCAGCGCGGCCATCGCCAGCGGGCTGCACGCCAGCACGGCCGAGCCGACGATGCAGGCGGCCGAGCGTTCCGCGGTGTTGGCCACCACCTCCAGCGCACGGCGGTGGGTGAAGAGCAGCAGGCTCAGCGACCACACGGCCAGCAGCGGCCCGGCCTCGGCGAAGGACGGCCCGCCGACGAAGCGCGCCACCAGCGGCGCCTGCGCCATCAAGAGCGCCAGCACCGGCAGCGCCGCCAGCACGCTGACCGCGAACACGAGCGCGATCTGCCGGTTCAGTGCCGCGAAATCGCGGTGCTGGGCATAGCGCGAGACGATGCCGGGGCGGATCAAGCCCAGGAACAGCTCGATCGGCAGGAAGCGCCGCACCTGCTCGGTGAGCCCGCGCACGAAGCCGAAGGCGCCGGCGGCCTGCTGGCCGGCGATGGCGCCCAAGGTGAGCGTCAGCACCGCGCCCGCGGCCGGGATCAGCAGCAGCATGCTGGCGTAGGCGTCGCGCGCGATCAGCGCCACGCGGCGCGGCGACGGCGGCTGCCAGGCCGCTGCGCCGGCCGGCGCGGGGTCGGGCACGTGGCGGCGCACGATGCGCAGCAGCGCGGCCGCGCCCAGCAGCAGCCCGGCGCCGGCGGCGGCCAGCTCGGCCGTGGCGACGTAGCGCAGCGCCGAGCCGTCCGGCGTACCCAGCAGCAGCGGCGCCGCCGCCAGCAACAGCACCAGCACCGCACCGCGCGCCACGGTGGCCAGCTGCGCAGCGCGCTGCGCCAGCAACAGGCCCAGCATCTGGTCGCGCAGCACGCGGGCGATGCCCTCGGTGGCCAGCACCGCGGCATAGAGCTGCAGCAGCAGCGGATCGGCCAGGCCCACGCGCGCGGCCAGCGGCGCGGCGCCCAGCGCGACCGCCAGCGCAAGCAGCAGCAGCACCGCCGCCTGCAGGCCGCCGGTGGCGGCGATGAAGCGCGCCAGCTGCCCGCGGTCGGCGCGCACGCGGTATTCAGGCAGGAAGCGGCCGGTGGCCCAGTCCATGCCCAGCGTCGACAGGCCCAGCGCCAGCTCCACCGCCGCCAGCAGGCCGGCATAGGTGCCGTACTGGCCGGTGCCCAGCAGCCGCGCGGTCAGCGCGAAGGCGGCAAAGGTCAGCGCCGCGCTGCCCGCCTTGCCGAGCAGGAAGTGCCCGGCGCTGCGGCGGATGTTGCGCAGCGAGTAGTGGCCATCCGGGCGGCCACCCGGGTCACGGCCCTGGCGTCCCCCTTCGCGCCCGCCCGATGGGCCGCCGGCCTCAGGCATCGGACGCCTCCAGCCCGGCCGGCGCGTCGCCATGCAGCAGCTGCTCGTACAGCGAGACCTCGCGCTCGACCCAGCGCTCCAGCGCCAGCTCGCGCTCGGCGCTCAGGCGGGCCTGGCGGCCCATGCGCTCGCGCGCGGCGGCGTCGGAGGCCAGGCGGCGGATGGCATCGGCCAGCGCTGCCGGGTCCTGCGCCGGGAACAGCAGACCTTCGCGGCCGGCATGGATCATCGAGCGATGCGCCGGGATATCCGACAAAAGCAGCGGCAGCCCGGAGGCCATCGCCTCGCCCACCGCGGCCGGCGCGCCCTCGTGGTGCGAGGCCTGCACGTAGGCATCGGCCTGGCGCAGCGCGCCGGGCACGTCGTCGGTGCGGCCCATCAGCGAGACGCGGTCGGCCAGGCCCAGCTGGCGGATCAGCGCGGTCAGCGCCGGGCGCTCGGGTCCTTCGCCGTAGATGCGCAGGCGCAGTGGCTGCAGGCCGGCGGCCGCCAGCGCGAAGCCGCGCAGCAGGCCGGGCAGGTTCTTCACCGCTTCGAGCCGGCCGAGGAAGATCAGCGTCAGCGGCCCGTCGCCGGCGCCGGCGGGCCGCGGCGTGAAGCGGCGCAGGTCGGTGGGGTTGGGAATCACGTGCAGCCGCGCCGGGTCGACGCCGAAGCTGCGCAACTGCTCGGCGATGTGCGGCGCCACGCAGACGATGGCGTCCTGGTGCCGCAGCGCCAGCCGCCACTTGACGATGCGCAGCCGCGGGAAGCGCGCCCCGCGCGACGACGGCACCGGCGTGCTGCCGATGCTGCGCACGAAGCGCACCCGCGGGTGCAGCAGCGCCAGCTCGTTCAGCGCGCCGGCGCTGGGGCCGAAGTAGCTGTGCACCACGTCGGGCCGGAAGCGGCGGATCAGCCGGTCGGCCGCCAGCAGGTAGCGGCCCAAGTCCAGCGCCGGCGCGCCGGCCGGGTTGGGCAGGCTGGTGTGCAGCGCGCCGCTCTCGTGCAGGAAGGCCTCGACCGCGGCGTCGCGCTTGAAGCCGTCGAAGGCCACCAGCGCCGTGCCGCCCGCAGCGGCCACCGCCAGCGACTGGCGCGCGACGGCCAGCTCCAGCGTGCTGAAGTTGTTGATCGGGTAACCCATGAACCGCAAGAGACGCATCAGGCCCATCCTGCATAACGTGGACGGTGCACGGCCATGCGGCCATGCAGCATCGGTTGCGTATCGGCGAATGCGGCCGGCGCCGCATCGGGCGACCAGCAGCGCGACGCCACCGCGATGCCGCCCAGCGTCAGCATCCACAGGCACTGCACGCTGAGGGCGTTGAGCAGGCTGTCGGCGTAGAACAGCAGCACGCCGAACAGCAGCAGGCCGACCCGCGCGGCCACCATCGAGGCGCGCGACCAGCCGTTGGGCGCGCGGCGCAGCGCGGCACCGGCGCGGCGCCAGGCCAGCGCCATGATGGCCAGCACCGCCAGCAGGCCCAGCAGGCCCAGGTCCCACAGGATGCTGGACGCCGCGGTGAGGCCGATGCCGATGTAGCCATGGGCGCGCGCGACATGGCCCTGCACGAAGGAGGCCGGCGCGAAGTACGAGCTGCCCAGGCCGTGGCCGAACAGCAACTCGTGCGGGTTCGCGAAACCGTGGTGCGACCACCAGTGCGTCAGCGCCGTGGTGCGGTTGAGGCTGTAGCTGCCGAGGTAGCCGACCGATCCGAAGTTGTAGGCGATGGTCTCGCGCAGGCGGTCGGCCACGCTCAGGCCGCTGCGGCCGAAGTGGCTGGCGTAGACGTAGAACAGCAGCGCGGTGCAGCCCAGGCCCGCCAGCAGCATCAGCACCGAGGCCATCGGCGCGCGCTTGAAATAACGCCCGAAGAGCACCAGCAGCATCAGCGGCAGGAACAGCACCACCACCTTGGTCTCGCCGATGCCCATCGGCAGCGCGAACAGCAGCGCCAGCAGCAGGCACCAGCCACCCTTCAGCGCGCCCTCGCGCCAGGCCGCGAGCACGAGGGCCAGCGCCATGGTCAGGAAGAGCACCATGCCCGAGCTGTTGCCGCCGCCAAGGAAGGAGGCCTCGAAGGTGCCGGAGACGACGTCGATCGGCACCACGCCGTTGCCCATGCCCTCGCGCCGAGGCACCAGCACGATGCGCTGGTACAGCGCGAAGGGCAGCTGCAGCGCGGCCAGGACCAGCAGCAGGCGCACGATGCGGCTCAGGTCATGCGTGTCCCGCAGCAGGCCGGCGCAGGCGAACATCACGCCCCAGAGCTGGAAGCAGCGCTTGGTGCCAGCCATCACCTCCGGCATGGAGCTGCCGGCCACTGGTGCGAAGCCGATCGCGAACATCATGAAGCCCAGCGCCAGCCAGACGTAGCCGGGCGTGCCGCGCCGCAGCTCGGGGTTGGCGAGCAGGCTGAAGGCCGCGGCCAGCGTCAGGAAGAAGCCCAGCATCGAGAACAGCCAGGTGATCTTGCTCAGTGACGGCAGGAACAGCGAGACGATGCCCGACACCAGCAGCGAGCCGATCACGCACAGCCACAGCGCCAGCCGCGGCACCATCAGCAGGAAGCCGCCCAGCACCAGGCCGGCGAAGAGGCCGATGACCACCGGGCTGTTGGTGATGGCGGCGAAGGACGCCGCCACGCAGGCCACGCCGATCGCCAGCATGAACAGGCCGCCGGTGAGCACCGGCCCCAGCGCATCCACCGCACCGCCCAGGCGCCCGCCGGCGGCTGGTTGCAGGCCGCGCAGGCCCGGCCAGCCCGGCTTCATGCCGCCGATCCCGGCTCGCCCCCGACCAGGCGCCAGCGGTCCTGCACCGGCATCGCGGCGACCAGGCCGTTCATGAAGGCATCGTGCAGCCGGTAGGACGCGGCCGGATCGCGCGAGATGTTGGACACACGCATCAGCAACCCGTCCGGAATCAGCCCGCGGGTGCTGTAGCGCAGCTGCGCGAGCTTGGTTTCCAGGCCGGTGCGCGCCACCTGCGTGCCGATCGTCATCCAGTAGGTGATCGGCTCGTTGCGCGGACCCTGCGTGGCGACCAGGCGGCGCACCGGGACGCGCCGGCCGGGCAGCTCGAGTTCGCCGTCCTGCAGGTCGCGGGTGGAGAAACCCTGCGCGGCATAACAGACCTCGGGGCGGTGCGCGCGCAGGCCGTCGCTCTGGTCGCCGCCATAGGCGATCGACAGCATGATGCGTTCGCCTCGGGCATTGACGTAGGTGCGCGAGACGACCTGGTTGTAGATGGCGTCGAGCTTGGCCTGCACGTCCGGCGAGGGCAGGATCATCGGGATCGAGCGGTCGATGGCCCAGCCATCGAACTGCGGCGGCACCAGCGCATCCAGCTGGCCGATCGGGTTGCGGTCGGCGATCTTGCGGTGCGGCACCAGGGCCATCGACAGCCCCGAAGCCAGCACGCTGCCCCCGAAGAAGACCGCCGCGCGGCGGCGCATGTTCACGTTCACGACTGCACCCCCGGGCCGCGCCTGCGGAAGACCAGCCCCAGCACCTTGTCGACACCGAAGATCAGCACCAGCGCGACGAGGAACAGCACCATGCCGGCGAAGCCGTGCACGAAGCCCTGGCCGGCTTCGTCGCCGGCGTAGTAGGTGACCAGCACCAGGATCATCACGCGCACGACGTTGGCGATGAAGGAGATCGGGATGATCAGCACCGCCAGCGTGACGTTGCGCGCCACGTTGGTGTGGTGCATCAGGTTCATGTACAGCAGGCCCAGGGCCTCGAGCGTGAACATCGAGTTCAGCCCGGCACAGGCATCAGCCACCAGCAATTGGTAGGGCCCGACGAACAGCGTGACCCCACTTCGCGCCACCGGATAACCGAACGCGTACAGCAGGTGCTCGGCCACCTGGGACACCGCGGACTTCAGCGGCGTGGTTACCGCCGCCACCAGCGTCTCGGGCAGCGGCACCATGAAGAGCAGGAAGAAGAGCGGGAACCAGATCAGCCTGGCGCCGGCCCAGCCGCGGAACAGCAGCGCCAGGGCCAGCATCATCGTCACCTGCGAGCCGACCTCGAACAGCCAGATCGACTGCGAACGGCCGAACACGTAGAGCAGCAGCGACAGCAGCACCAGCGCGCTGCCGCTGGCCGTGTCCGGCCGCGCCGGCAGCGCCGCCAACGCATCTCGCCGCTGCCACATCAGCCAGCCGCTGACGAGCAAGATGATCGGCCCGTGGCCTTGTTCGTCGGTCGGCCAGACGGTGTGCGCCAGGCCCCACCAGGTGGGCAGGTACAGCAGCGCGAAGCCGGCCAGCACGAGGCCGAGCGTCCACGCATCGGCGCCGCGCGGCAGCAGCCGCGCGAGCGGCGAGGCCGCAAGCTGGCCGAGCGGCGGGCGGGACAAGGGCTCTGACATGGGAGGATCGCGGCAGGCGGGGTCAGAACTCGTTCATCACCACGCCCGCCAGCCGCGCCGGTCCTTCGGCCAGGTTGGCCACCAGGTCCTGCAGTTCCGACAGGCGCGACCGCCCCTGCCGCGCGATCACCAATGCGGCGCCGCAGCGCGCCGCGATCACCGCTGCATCGGCGCCATAGACCGCCGCCGGCGTGTCGACCACCACGTGCTCGAACTTCGACAGCAGCTCGCGCATCAAGAGGCCGAAGGCCGGCCGCTCGACCAGCTCCAGCGGGTTCGGCGGCGTGATGCCCACCGGCAGCACGAAGAGGTTGGCGACGCCGGGCACCGGCTGGATCACCTTGGCCTCGGTGCGGCCGGACAGCACGCCCGACAGGCCGGCGGTGTTGTCGATGCCGAACACCTCGTGCTGGCGCGGGCCGCGCAGGTCGGCGTCGACGATCAGCGTGCGTCCGCCCAGCTGGGCCAGCGTGATCGCGAGGTTGGCCGAGAAGAAGGTCTTGCCGTCCTGCCCCTCCGGGCTGACGACGGCGATCGCGCGGCGCTCGCCGGCCTCGCTGGCCAGCCGCATCATCAGCTGGCTGCGCACCGCGCGGAAGGCCTCGGACTGCGCCGAGAACGGCTGGTTCAGCGCGATCAGCTCGGGGCTGGCCTTGCGCTGCTCCTCGGCGGCGTAGGGGTAGTGGAACTGCTGCGACAGCGCGTACAGCACGTCGTCGGTGCTGGCGAAGCCCAGTGCGATGGCGGCTTCGCCGAATCGCAGCCCCCGTTCGCGCTGGTAGGCCAGGATGCGTTCGACCTGGTCGGGCGACAGGCCGCGCTGCTCCGCGATGATGGAGCCGATGGCGCGGTCGGTCGTCGTCGCGCGGGCGCCGCCGCGCTGGCCCCAGGCATGCTCGCTCTCCCGCACCGGCGAGGCCGGCGGCCGCTCGTCGACGTCGACATCCTCGATCGCCGTGTGTCGGAACTTCGCCATCAGGCCCTCCGCAGTGGCGCCGGCAGACCGACGATGCGGTGCGGCATGTGGGCGATGCGCCGGCCACCGGCCAGCCGCTTCGCATTCGGTTTAGGCAGCACGCCGATCACCGGCAGCCCCAGGCCCTGCACCAGGTCGGTCGTGGAGCGCACGCGGCGGTCGCGCAGCTCGAGCAGGACGGCGCTGCCGATCGCCAGCAAGAGGCCCAGTACCACCGACAGCGCCACGTTCAGCGACACCCGCGGCGACGAATGGCGCGCCGGCGGCGCGGCCGTCGTCAGCACGTTGGCGTAGCTCTGCGTCGTCTGGCTTTCCAGGCTGGTCTGGTTCAGGCGGGTCATCAGCGAGTCGTAGGTGCGCTGCGCGCTCTCGACGTCGCGCACGAGCACCATGCCGGCATCGCGCACGGCCTTCATCTGCAGCATCTTGGCGCGCTGCGCATCCAGCTCGGCGCGCACCTGGGCTTCACGCTGCTTGTTGATCGTCGCGGTGACGCCCACGCCGCTGGTGATGCGCGAGGTCTCGGCATTGATGCGGCTGCGCAGCTCGCCGGCGTTGGCGCGGGCCTCGATCACCTGCGGATGGCGGTCGCCGTAGCGCGCGCCCAGTTCCTTCAGCTTGGCCTCGGCCCGGTTCAGGTCGACCTTGAGGTTGGCCACCACCGGGTTGTTCAGCACCTCGGCCAGCTGCTCGCCGCTGACGCCGCGCGCCTGCGCATTGCGGCTGCTCGATTCGGCGCTGACGGCCTGGATCGCGACCAGCTGCGAGGACAGCTCGTTCAGGCGCTGGTTCTCGACGTCGAGCCGCTCATCCGTGGCGATGATGCCCTTCTCGCGCTGGAACGCGCTGAGCTTGGCCTGCGCCTTCTCCAGCGCTTCGCGCGCTTCCTTGGTGCGGCCGTCGAAGAACGAGGTGTACTGCCGCGCCGGGTCGACCTTGAGCTCCAGCGTGGTCGCGATGTAGGCCTGCGCGAAGGCGTTGGCCAGGCCGGCAGCGAAGCGCGGGTCCGGCGCCTGGTAGTCGATGCTGATCACGTTGCTCTCGCGCGCGGGCCGCACGCTGAGCTTGCGCTGCACCAGCTCGACCAGCCACTGCTCGTAGGTGCCCTGCCCGCCGGCTTCTTCCTGCCACTGGCGCCGCACGCTCTCATTGGACGTCAGCTTCAGGTCCTTGATCACGCGCAGCGCGACGCGGTCGCTCTGGATGATGTCGATCTGCGTCGCCATGAAGGCCGGCGAGGCCAGGCCCGGGTAGAGCATCGCCGACACCGGATCGGGCTTGACGTCGACCACGACGCTGGAGGTGGCCGTGTACTGCCGGGGCATCGTCAGGCTCACCACCAGCGTGATCACCACCGTGGCCGCGAGCACCACCGCCAGCACCAGCCAGCGCGCCCGCAGGATCGACATGAACTGCGCGAAATTCATCTAGGGCTCCCTCGTTGCCTGGGGTGTGCGTGGCGGCGGCGCCGTCAGAACAGGCTCTCGCGCACGAACACCACGTCGCCGTCGCGCATGCGCTCCTGCATCGCCGGCTGCAGCACCTGCACCTGGCCCTCGCCACTGCGGCGATGCACCTTGATGCCGCGTTCGGTGCCGCGCTGCGTCAGCCCGCCGCCGGCGGCCAGCGCCTGCATCAGCGTCATGCCGCGTTCCAGCCGCAGCGGGCCGGGGCGCTGCACCTCGCCGTAGATGTAGACCTGCGGCTGCCGGTCGACCCAGACGGTGTCGCCGTTCTGGATCAGGATGTCCTTGCTGCGGTTGCTGTCGGCGAAGAGCGTCGGCAGGTCGATCTCGGTGCGGAAGGGCCGGCCTTCGCGCAGGCCGGTGATCACCAGCGTGTCGGCGCCGCCGACCGCGGTACCGCCGGCGGTGGCCAGCAGGTCCGACAGGCGCATGCCCGCCACCTCGATCGGGTAGCGACCCGGCCGGTTGACCATGCCGAGCACGCTGGCCTGGTTGCCGCGCACCTGCGTGACGACGATCGAGACCTGCGGCTGCTTGACGAAGTTGCCATTGCGCAGGCCGTCGGCAATCTGCTTCTCGGCCGCCGTCACGGTCTGGCCGCCCAGGCGCAGGTTGCCCAGCAGCGGGTAGCTGACGATGCCGGCCTCGGTGACGCGCGTTTCGAGCGTCAGGTCGGGGTTCTGGTAGACGGTGATGCGCAGCACGTCGCCGCCGCCCAGCCGGTACTCGGGCGCCTGCCCGGCGGCCGGGGCCGCGGCAGGCGCCGGCACGGCAGTGGCCGCGGCGCCCGCGGGCGCCCCCTGCGCGCCAACGGCGGCCGGCAGCAGCGCCGCCGCCAGGGCGATGGCCCACAGCGGCCGCGACACGGGCCGCCACGCGATCTGATCGAGGTGAGTGTTCATTTGCCGAGCCCCATGCCCTTGTTGATCTCGCTGGCCGTCAGGCCACCGGCCGGTGCCGCCGCGGGGTCGGCCTGGCCGGCCTGCGCGGTGGTCTGCGGCGATGCAGCCGGCGGCGCCGCATTGGCGGCGGGCTGCGTCGTGCCGGGCGCAGCCGCCGCGGCGTCGGTGTTACCGGCGGCGGCGGCGAACTTGCCGACGTACTCGATCTTGGCCGCCGCGCGCATCGCCTTCACGTCTTCTTCCATCAGCTTGCGCTTGCGTTCGTTCAGCAGGAATTGCTCGATCGCGGGGCGTGCCTGCTCCAGCGGAATCGGCTGGCTGCGCGAGCCCGCCAGCACGATCACGTTGGCGCCGGTCGGCGTCGGCGTCAACAGCGCCTGGCCGTCCTTCATGCGTGCAAACGTGTCCAGGCTTTGCAACGGCAGCTGCTCGGCAGCGCGCGTGGCCTGGTTCGACACATGCCGAAGGCCCTGCGCCTTCAGGTACTCGATGAAGTCGCCGAAGGTCTTGGCCTGCGCGAGCTGGCTGCGCAGTCCGGCCACCTGGTCCGCGCTGGCCTCGATCGCCAGCTCCTGGATGTTGTAGATGCGGCGTTCCTTGAAGAGCGCCGGCTTGTCGCCGTAGTACTTCTCGACCTCTTCCGGCGTCGGCTTCACGGCGCCCTCACCGACCTTTTCCATGTAGGCGCGGGCGATGATGTCCCGCCGCGCCGCCTCCAGCTGCTGCACCACGCGCGGATCGCGGTCGAGCTTCATGTCGTCGGCGCGCTGCAGCGCGAGCTGCTGGTCGATCAGCCGCTCCAGGATCTGCCGGCCGGCGGCCTCGGCCTGCTCGGACTTGAGGTTGCGCTGCTGCTGCAGCACGTGGTTGATCTGGTGGACGGTGACCTCGTCCTTGTTCACCTTGGCCGCGGTCTGCGAGGCGGTGGCCTCGCGTTTCGAGCCGCAGCCCGCCAGCATCGCCAGCGACAGTGCGGCGGCCAGGGCAGTCGCAAGCGCCGAAGGGCGGCGCGCGGGAAATCGCAGCATGTCCATGGGTTCTCGTCGCTCCAAGCTCGGGTGATCCGGGAAGCCTTGAAGGCTTTCCCGAAAGCGCACACCGAGGGCAATCACCGTGCCTGTCGCGTCCTTCAGACGCCAGCAGCGGCAATTCGTATCGAACTGCGTCTACCGTCCGCCCACGCGCCAGCCGCCCGGCCGGACGGAAATCCCACGGGGTCGATCGGCGAACGGGGAGGCGCGGCAGCCGCGCGAAGGGTCAGGCGCGCAGCGGCGCCGGCGCCTTGGTCAGCACTTGATGCCTGCGTGCAGTGCGACGACGCCGGCGCTGAGGTTGTGCACGTCGACGTGGCCGAAGCCGGCCGACTTCATCATGCCCTTCAGGGTCTCCTGGTCGGGATGCATGCGGATCGATTCGGCGAGGTAGCGGTAGCTGTCGGCGTCTTTCGCGATCAGCTTGCCCATCAAAGGCAGGACATTCATGGAATACCAGTCATAAGGGCGGCGCAGCGGCTGCGCCACCTTCGAAAATTCCAGCACCAGCAAGCGGCCCCCCGGCTTCAGCACGCGGCACATCTCGGCCAGCGCCGCGTCCTTGTGCGTCATGTTGCGCAGGCCGAAGGCGACGCACACCCGGTCGAAGCTGGCGCTGCGGAAAGGCAGGCGCTCGGCATCGCAGGTGGTGGTCGGCAGCACCAGGCCGTCGTCCAGCAGGCGGTCGCGGCCAGTGCGCAGCATCGTCTCGTTGATGTCGGTGTGCACCACCACGCCCTCCGGCCCGGCCTGACGCGCAAAAGCCTTGGCCATGTCGCCCGTGCCGCCGGCGATGTCGAGCACCCGGTGCCCCGGCTTGACCTGCGCCACGGCGACGGTGTAGGCCTTCCAGGCGCGGTGCAGGCCCATCGACATCACGTCGTTCATCAGGTCGTAGCGTGCAGCCACGGAGTCGAACACGCCGCGCACCTTGCGCGCCTTGTCCGCCTCGTCGACGGTCTGGAAGCCGAAATGGGTCTGGGCCATGGTGATCGCTCGAAAGGATGCGGTGGTGCGCGGCGGAAGGCTCAATGGTGGTGCCCGCAGGAACCCGCGGCAGCCTGCGGCATCGGCGCATCGCGCTCAGTGCCGGCATCGGCCACGCGCTGCAGGTAGCGCTGCCACAGGCTGTCCTGCTGCGAGCCCAGCTGGTGCAGGTACTCCCAGGTGAACAGGCCGGAATCGTGGCCGTCGCTGAAGGTGGGCTTCACCGCGTAGTGGCCGACCGGCTCGAGCGCGACGATCTGCACGTCGCGCTTGCCGGTCTGCAGCACCTCCTGGCCCGGGCCATGGCCCTGCACCTCGGCGGAAGGCGAATACACGCGCATCAATTCGAACGGAATGCGGAAGACGGTGCCGTCGTCGAACCCGACCTCGAGCACCCGCGAGGACTGGTGCAGCGTGAGGGCGGTCGGCTGGGGCTTGGAGGGGCTGGCGCGAACCATGTCGGTGAGGCGAGGCGAGGGTCGCGGCAGTTTAGCGCGCGGCCCCGCCGCAGCCGGCCCGCCCGGCAGGGGCCGGGCGGCAGCGTTGGATGGGACCGCGCGGAGGATCAAGCGAGGCTCGGCGCCGCTCAGTCCGGACGGCGGCGGCGGCGGGCCATGAAGCCCACGGCGCCGAGGCCAGCCAGCATCATCGCCAGCGTCTCGGGCTCGGGCACCAGCGCCGCCGTGGCGATGAAGGTGTACACGCCGCCGTAGACGCCGTCAGCGGCGCCCGACACCTTGAAGCTGTAGTCCGCACCGGACAGCAGCGACCACGAGACCTTGGACGACTCGCCGACGGGGCCCGAGGCCACCAGGTTGTTGCTGGCGTCGTAGAGCGAGACGTTGACGTCCTTGACGTTCAGCAGGTCGTAGCCGACGTCGATGGCGGTGCCGACGCCGGTGCCGCTGAAGTTGCCGGTCGGCGCGGTGAACGTGAACGTGTCCAGGAAGCTGCCGACGGGGACGCTGACGCTTTTGACGAAGGTGTCAGGAGCGACAGGCAGGACGCCGATGTCGTAGGTGGTGGCTTGGGCAGCAAAGGCCGTCGCGGCCAGCGCGCTGGCCGCGAGCACTTGTTTCAGCATGTGGGTTTCCTCCGGTGATGACGATCGAGCGCGTGACATGCATCACGCGCCCGGGCGGTCCGGAGTTATACGTGCGACCGGGTACAGAAAGCGGTAGCGAAGTGTTCGCTAATGTGAGCGGCCGCACATGACAGAAACGTGACGCGGCCACTGACCGCTGCGAATACGCTCACTTGACGCGCCAGCAGCATATGCCGGATCGGCGCGTCAGACCAGCACGCGCTCGATGCCGCCCGCGTTGGCTCGCGCCACGTAGTCGGGCATCCACGATTCGCCGAGCAGCTTGCGCGCCATCTCGACCACGATGTAGTCGGCCTCGAGCAGGCCGTTGCTCAGGTCGTCGCGGTAGCGGTTCAGGCCCATCATGCAGCTGGGGCAGGAGGTCAGGATCTTCAGGTTGTCCTGCGTCTGCACCAGGCCCTTCTCGCGCAGCGCGGCCTCGCCCTTGCGGATTTCTTCTTCCTTGCGGAAGCGCACCTGCGTGGAGATGTCGGGCCGCGTCACCGCCAGGCTGCCGCTTTCGCCGCAGCAGCGCTCGCTCTTGATCACGCCGTCGCCGACCAGGGCCTTCACCGTCTTCATCGGCTCCTGCTGCTTCATCGGGCTGTGGCAGGGGTCGTGGTACAGGTAGGCACCCGCGGCCTCGGCGCCGAGCGTGATGCCCTTCTCGAGCAGGTACTCGTGGATGTCGACGATGCGGCAGCCGGGGAAGATCTTGTCGAATTCGTAACCCTGCAACTGGTCGTAGCAGGTGCCGCAGCTGACGACCACGGTCTTGATATCAAGGTAATTGAGCGTGTTCGCGACGCGGTGGAACAGCACCCGGTTGTCGGTGATGATCTTCTCGGCCTTGTCGAACTGGCCGGCACCACGCTGCGGATAGCCGCAGCACAGGTAGCCGGGCGGCAGCACCGTCTGCACGCCGGCATGCCACAGCATCGCCTGCGTCGCCAGGCCCACCTGGCTGAAGAGCCGCTCCGACCCGCAGCCCGGAAAGTAGAAGACCGCCTCGGTCTCGCTGGTCGTGGCCTTGGGGTCGCGGATGATCGGGACGTAGTCACGGTCCTCGATGTCCAGCAGCGCGCGCGCCGTCTTCTTCGGCAGCCCGCCCGGCATCTTCTTGTTGATGAAGTGGATCACCTGCTCCTTCAGCGGAGCGGCACCCACCGTCGCGGGCGGCGCGATGGTCTGCTTGCGGGCGACCACCTTCAGCACCTCGTTGCCGATGCGCTGCGCCTTGAAGCCGAGGTCGGTCAGCGTGTGGGCCAGGCGGATGGCCTGCGGCTGCGTGGTGCCGATCATGAACGACTGGAACGCCGCCGCGGGGCGGAAGCTCTTGCGCCCCAGCTTGTGCAGCAGGTTGCGCATGTTCATCGACACGTCGCCGAAGTCGATCTTGACCGGGCACGGCGACTCGCACTTGTGGCACACCGTGCAGTGGTCCGCCACGTCCTCGAACTCTTCCCAGTGCTTGATGCTGACCCCGCGGCGGGTCTGCTCCTCGTACAGGAAGGCCTCGACCAGCAGCGAGGTGGCGAGGATCTTGTTGCGCGGGCTGTACAGCAGGTTGGCGCGCGGCACGTGCGTGGCGCACACCGGCTTGCACTTGCCGCAGCGCAGGCAGTCCTTGATCGATTCGCTGATGGCGCCGATGTCGCTCTGCTGCATGATCAGCGACTCGTGCCCCATCAGCCCGAAGCTGGGCGTGTAGGCATGCGACAGGTCGGCATGGTGCACGTCCTCGCCCAGCGCGCGCAGCGCCGAGCCGCGCAGCAGCTTGCCCTTGTTGAAGCGGCCCTCGGGGTCGATGCGGGCCTTGTAGTCGCTGAAGTCGCGCGTCTCCTCGTCGGTGAGGAATTCGAGCTTGGTGATGCCGATGCCGTGCTCGCCCGAGATCACGCCGCCCAGATTGCGCGCCAGCACCATGATGCGGGCCACCGCCTCATGCGCGGTCTGCAGCATCTCGTAGTTGTCGCTGTTGACGGGGATGTTGGTGTGCACGTTGCCGTCGCCGGCATGCATGTGCAGCGCCACCCAGGTGCGGCCGCGCAGCACGTCTTTGTGGATGCGCTTGGCCTCTTCGATGATCGGCGCGAAGGCCGCGCCGGCAAAGATGCCCTGCAGGGCTTTCAGTACCTGGGTCTTCCAGCTGGCGCGCAGCGTCTTGTCCTGCAGCTGCTCGAAGTAGCTGCGGCCGCCTTCGCCGCCTCCAGAGGACTTGGCGCCCCCAGGGCTCGGAGTACCGAGCCCGCCCCCCGAGGGGGTCAAGGACCCTAGGGAACGGCCCGTCGGGTCCTTGGGCGCGACATCGAGATTGGTCAGCCAGTGCTGCCACAGCGCCCTCACCTCTCGGATCTCGGCCAGCGCCTGCTGCACGCGGTCTTCCAGCAGCTCGGCACTCGGGATCTCGCCGGCGTCGTCGGCGCGGCCCAGCGGCAGCGAGCCCCGGGCGAAGAACTCTTCGAGGCGGTCCAGCAGCTGCAGCTTGTTGCGCAGCGACAGCTCGATGTTGATGCGCTCGATGCCCAGCGTGTACTCGCCCATGCGCTCGAGCGGGATGACCACGTCTTCGTTGATCTTGAAGGCGTTGGTGTGCTTCGCAATCGCCGCCGTGCGCTTGCGGTCGAGCCAGAACTTCTTGCGCGCGTCGGCCGAGACGGCCGTGAAGCCCTCGCCCGAGCGGCTGTTGGCGATGCGGACGACCTCGCTGGCGGCGCGCGCCACGGCCTGGTCGTCGTCGCCGACGATGTCGCCGATCAGCACCATCTTGGGTAGCGCGTTCGAGCCGCCCGAAGCGCCACGCTTGCTCTTCGTCGTGTAGCCGACGGCCTTGAGGTAGCGATCGTCGAGGTGTTCCAGGCCCGCCAGGATGGCGCCGCCCTTCTTCGTCTCGCCGAACATGTAATCCTTGATCTCGACGATCGAAGGCACCGCCTCGCGCGGGTTGCCGAAGAACTCCAGGCACACCGTGCGCACGTGCTTGGGCATGCGGTGCACGATCCAGCGCGCGCTGGTGATCAGGCCGTCGCAGCCCTCCTTCTGGATGCCTGGCAGGCCGGCCAGGAACTTGTCGGTGACGTCCTTGCCCAGCCCTTCCTTGCGGAACACCGAGCCGGGGATCTCCAGCCATTCCTTGCGCTCGAGCTTCTGGCCGGTGGCATCGAACCAGCGCAACTCGAAGCGCGCCACCGGCGCGTCGTGGATCTTGCCGAGGTTGTGGTCCTGGCGCACCACCTCCAGCCACTTGGCCTCGGGCGTCACCATGCGCCAGCTGGCCAGGTTGTCGAGCGCGGTGCCCCACAGCACGGCCTTCTTGCCGCCGGCGTTCATCGCGATGTTGCCGCCGACGCACGACGCTTCCGCCGAGGTGGGGTCGACCGCGAAGACGTAGCCCGCCCGCTCGGCCGCATCGGCCACGCGCTGCGTGACCACGCCGGCGCCGGTCCAGATGGTGGCCACCGGCTGCGCGACACCGGGCAGGTCGACCAGCTCCACCTCGGTCATCTGCTCGAGCTTCTCGGTGTTGATGACCGCGCTCTTCCAGGTCAGCGGCACGGCGCCGCCGGTGTAGCCGGTGCCGCCCCCGCGCGGGATGATGGTCAGGCCCAGTTCGACGCAATCGCGCACCAGCTCCGCCATCTCGGCCTCGCTGTCGGGCGTGAGCACCACGAACGGGTACTCGACGCGCCAGTCGGTCGCGTCCGTCACGTGGGACACGCGCGACAGGCCGTCGAACTTGATGTTGTCGCGGGCGGTGTGCTTGGACAGCACCTTGCGTGCGCGCTGGCGCAGGTCCCACACGGTGGAGAAGTGCTTCTTGAAGCGTTCGACCGCGGCACGCGCCGCCTCCAGCAGCTCGCCGACCTTGGCGTCGCGGTCGGGATCGACCTCGGGGGTACGGCGGCGCTGCACCTCGTTGAGCCGATGGTGCAAGGCATCGACCAGCATCTGCCGGCGCTTGGGGTTGTCCAGCAGGTCGTCTTCGAGGTAGGGATTGCGCTGCACGACCCAGATGTCGCCCAGCACCTCGTACAGCATGCGGGCCGAGCGGCCTGTGCGGCGCTCGTCGCGCAGCGTGTTCAGCACCTCCCAGGACCGCGCGCCCAGCAGCCGGATGACGATCTCCCGGTCGGAGAAGGAGGTGTAGTTGTAGGGGATCTCGCGCAGGCGGGGCGCGGCGGCGTCTTGTTCGCCGGGGGCCGTCAACGGGGGAAGTACGAGCGGTGCGTTCATCGTGTCCGGGCGCGGGAAACTGCTGTAAGCCCGGTGCGAGCTGGGGTGCGCACCTGGCGCGGTATGGTACCGCAGCACCGCATTTACCCTAGGTGGGGCCCCGGTTCGACGGGTTTCCCCGCTGCAGCCGCCGGCCGCTTTATGACAGAAACGGGTGTGTCATCAAGCATCGACACACTGCGCGCTCTTGCGGTACCTCTGCGGTACCGGACGCATCCCGTTTCCTGGAGATCCCATGAAAGCAAAGATCCGCCTCGTCACCGTCGCGGCCGCCCTGGCCGCGTTCACCCTGCCCTCGTTGGCCCAGACCGAGATCCAGTGGTGGCATTCGATGACCGCGGTCAACAACGAGTGGGTGAACGACCTGGCCAAGGAGTTCAACGCCTCGCAGAAGGACTACAAGATCGTGCCCACCTACAAGGGCAGCTACGACGAGTCGATGACCGCGGCCATCGCCGCCTTCCGCGCCGGCAACGCGCCGCACATCCTGCAGGTGTTCGAGGTGGGCACCGCGACGATGATGGCCAGCAAGGGCGCCATCGTGCCGGTGGGCCAGGTGATGAAGGACGCGGGCCAGAAGTTCGACCCGGCGGCCTACGTGCCCGCGGTGGCCGGCTACTACACCGCCCCGAACGGCCAGATGCTGAGCTACCCGTTCAACAGCTCGACCACGGTCTTCTACTACAACAAGGACGCCTTCAAGGCCGCCGGCATCGATCCGAGCAGGCCGCCGGCCACCTGGCCCGAAGTGGCCGTGGCCGCCGCCAAGCTGAAGGCCAGCGGCCACAAGTGCCCCTTCACCCCGGCCTGGCAGGGCTGGACGCAGCTGGAGAGCTTCTCGGCCTGGCACAACGTCGAGTTCGCCACCAAGCGCAACGGGCTCGACGGCATGGACGCGCGGCTGAAGATCAATTCGCCGCTGCACGTGCGCCACATCGAGAACCTGGCCAACATGGCCAAGCAGGGGTTGCTGATCTACAAAGGACGCGGCAGCCTGGCGCAGGCATCGTTCACGTCGGGCGAGTGCGCGATGATCACCACGTCGTCCGGCTTCTACGGCGACGTCAAGAAGAACGCCAAGTTCGCCTACGGCCTGGCCCCGCTGCCCTACTACCCGGACGTGCCCGGCGCGCCACAGAACACCGTGATCGGCGGCGCCAGCCTGTGGGTGATGTCGGGCAAGAAGCCGGCGGAATACAAGGGCGTGGCCGCGTTCTTCAGCTACCTGTCGAGCCCCGAGGTGCAGTCGGCCAGCCACAAGCGCACGGGCTACCTGCCGATCACCACGGCCGCCTACGAGCTGACCGAGAAGTCCGGCTTCTACAAGGAGAACCCGGGCACCGACGTGGCCGTGACGCAGATGGTGCGCAAGACCACCGACAAGTCGCGCGGCATCCGCCTGGGCAACTACCTGCAGATCCGCGCGATCGAGGACGAGGAACTGGAGCAGGTGTGGGCCGGCAAGAAGTCCGCCAAGGACGCGCTGGACGACATCGTGCGGCGCGGCAACGAGCAGCTCGAACGCTTCCAGAAGGCCAACAAGGGCTGACGAGGGCCGCGCGCTCGCCAGCCCATCGCGCCGGCCTCCGGCCCGCGCGACATGGGCGGCCAGCATGGCGCACCCTCCCCGCCGCGCGGGGAGGGTGAAACACCCGACCTTGGCGTTGGAATCCCTGGCGCCGCGAGCGGTCACCCGCGGCGCCGCAGACACGAACTTCATCCTTGGCTGCCGAAAAACGCGTCGTCTTCCGTTCCGCCTGGCTGCCCTGGGCGCTCATCGCGCCGCAGGTGGTCATCATCGCGGTGTTCTTCTTCTGGCCCGCGGGCCAGGCGCTGCTGCAATCGCTGCAGCAGTCCGATGCCTTCGGCACCTCGGTCGAATGGGTCGGGCTGGAGAACTTCCGCAACCTGTTCAACGACGAGAGCTACCTCACGTCCTTCCAGACCACCGCCGTCTTCTCGCTGCTGGTGGCGGTGTTCGGCATCGGCCTGTCGCTGCTGCTCGCGGTGTTCGCGGACCGCGTCGTCAAGGGCACGCAGATCTACCGCACGCTGCTGATCTGGCCGTATGCCGTGGCACCGGCGGTGGCGGGCGTGCTGTGGCTCTTCATGTTCGCACCCAGCATCGGGCTGATTCCGTATGCGCTGGACACGCTGGGCTACAGCTGGAACCACCTGCTCGACAGCGACCAGGCGATGGGCTTGATCGTGATGGCCGCGGTGTGGAAGCAGATCTCGTACAACTTCCTGTTCTTCCTGGCCGGCCTGCAGAGCATCCCGAAGTCGCTGATCGAGGCGGCGGCGATCGACGGCGCGCGCCCCTGGCGCCGCTTCTGGACCATCCAGTTCCCGCTGTTGTCGCCGACCACCTTCTTCCTGCTGGTGATCAACATCGTCTACGCCTTCTTCGACACCTTCGGCATCATCGACGCGGCCACGCAGGGCGGACCCGGCAAGGACACCAGCATCCTGGTCTACCGCGTCTACTACGACGGCTTCAAGGCGCTGGACCTGGGCGGGTCGGCCGCCCAATCGGTGGTGCTGATGGTGATCGTCGTCGCGCTGACGGTGATCCAGTTCCGCTTCGTCGAGAAGAAAGTGACCTATTGATGCCTGCCGCTTCCTTTGGAGGTCACTTCCACCATGGTTGAGCGCCGTCCGGGCCTGGACCTGCTGGCCCACGCCATCCTGCTGATCGGCATCGCGGTCATCGCGTTCCCGGTCTACATCACCTTCGTCGCTTCCACGCACACCACGCAGGAGGTGGTGCAGCAGCCGATGCCGCTGTGGCCGGGCGCCCACCTGGTGGAGAACTACACCACCGCGCTGCTCGGCACGCGCACCGGCAGCTCGGGCTCCACGGCGGCGGTGGGCCGCATGATGTTCGTGAGCCTGGTGTCGGCGCTAGTGATCACCTTCGGCAAGATCACGATCTCGCTGCTGTCGGCCTTCGCCATCGTCTACTTCCGCTTCCCGTTCCGGATGACGGTGTTCTGGGCCATCTTCGTCACGCTGATGCTGCCGGTGGAGGTGCGCATCGCGCCGACCTACAAGGTGGTGGCCGACCTCGGCATGCTCAACAGCTTCGCCGGGCTCACGGTGCCGCTGATCGCCTCGGCCACCGCCACCTTCCTGTTCCGGCAGTTCTTCCTGACCGTGCCGGACGAGCTGACCGAGGCCTCGCGCATGGACGGCGCCAGCCCGATGCGCTTCTTCGTCGACGTGCTGGTGCCCTTGTCGCGCACCAGCATCGCCGCGCTCTTCGCGGCCGCTGGC
>Ga0196963_10000471_pt1 | contig 36845 bp, 42 predicted proteins | sample S1_5metaG_FD_148600 | JGI IMG/M metagenome (GOLD analysis project Ga0196963, IMG submission 148600) | Soil microbial communities from Anza Borrego desert, Southern California, United States - S1_5 | ecosystem: Environmental > Terrestrial > Soil > Desert | place: USA: California | collected... | reverse complement strand
ACATGAACGGGAATCGCAGCGACATGAAGCCCGTTGGCTGGATCCTGGGCGACGTCGGTATCGCCGTCGGGGACGGGAATCGCAGCGACACGAACGGGAATCGGCGAGACATGAGAGATGGAGGCGCCTGTCGACCAGGAAAGAATGCCGACGGCAGCCGCCGGCCTCAACGACCTTACCCGCAGAACGATTATCCCCAGAAGATCGTCTCTACTTGTCTTTGAAAAGGACTCTAGGAGTCTTTAGGCTGGACATGACGTGATATCAATCACTTAGTCAGATTCGATGTCGCTGCGATTCCCGGTGGTGTCGCTGCGGCTCCCGTTCATATCGCCGGGATTCCCGTTCGTGTCGCTGGGGTTCCGGATGACATGTTCGTTATCCACAGGATGGCAGGCCTGGGAATCGCAGCGACATGAAGCCCGTTTCCAGTTCGGGGACGCATGCTGCCCTGACGCCTTGCCGGCACCGGCCGGCCAACGGGAGTATGTGCCGGCACCGGCCGGCGAACGGGAGTATGCCGCCATGTCCGTCGAGACCGTCATGAAGTCCCCCTCCGCCAGGCTGGCACGCGCGGCCAGCCGCGGCGACCTGCCGCTGGTCATCGCCCTGCTGAAGGCTGGCGCCGACCCCAACGGCGAAGTGCTCACGGCCGACGAGACCCGCACTTCGGCCCTGATGGAGGCCGTCGCCTACAACTTCAGCAACCCGTCGCTGGCCCAGGCCATCGCACTCACGCTGATCGACGCCGGCGCCGACGTGAACTTCGTCAGCCAGAACGGGGGCACGGCACTGACCACGATCGCCCGCATCTGGGGCACCAGCCCGGCCACAGCCAACGTGATGGCCTTCCTCATCTCCCGCGGCGCCGACGTGACGCTCGGCAGCGACGAGCGCCGCCGGGCGCTGGCCAGCTGCATCGTGCAGCTCGGGGCCAGCGGCTTCGACGTACACGGGATGGCCAGGGATATGCGGGGCCAGCCGGAGGCGGAAGAGGGGGAAGAGGACGCCGCAGAGGAGGACGACCTCCCGACCCCCTCCCCCTTCGGCCGTTGAACCGCACGCAATCCGGAAGGACACCGGTGATGGCACAGGAGAACGCGGCACAGCGCCAGCCCGGCCGCCTCGGCATGGCGGCGCGGATGCGGAACCTGCCCTGGATGAAGCGGCTGCTGGACGAGGGCGCCGACGCCAGCGAGCGGTTGCCGCAGGGCGCCGGACGCGATCCCGAGTGCGTCTTCACGCCGCTGATGCATCTGCTCAGCGCCGACCCCGGCCCCTACTGGACGACCATCGACGGCATCAGGATGCTGGTCCAGGCCGGCGCCGACGTGAACTTCCTCAGCCCGACGGGGGAGACCCCGCTCAGCATCGCGGCCCGCTGCAGCCTGACGGCCGCGGCGAAGGACAGCTTCCAGGTGCTCAAGGAGCTGCTGGACCAGGGCGCCAACCCCTATCTGGGATCCGACGAGGCGAAGCAGGTTCTGCGACAGGCGACGGAGCGCCTACGGACCCGTGGCTTCGCGATCAGCCTGTCTGCCAACGAGACGAAGGCGGACGCCACCGGCCTCTCCCCGGTGATGTTGGAGGCGCTGGACAGGTCGCCGGCCGACTGGGAGAAGATGCCCGGCCGGATGCATTTCAACGGGCAGGAATTCGAGCACGGTCCGATGAGCATCCCCAGCTTCGAGGCCCTGCGCAACCGCGGCCTGCTGGAGTACCGGGACGCCACGAACCGGGAGCTGCTGGAGACCGCCTGGGAATGGCGCCGCACCGGCGCCGGCAATGAGATCGCCGCCCAGTTCGCCCTGGCGCACCGTGTCCGCCGGGGCAAGCTGGAGGCAATCCAATCGCTTCTGGCCGCCGGCGCCGACCCCGGGGTAACCATCCCGACCCGTGGAGGCAGCCACGCCTCCGTGCTCATGGAGTCGATCGGCACACGCCACGCTTTCTGGCCCTACCGCGACTACTATGCGGCCGCCGGCGGCATCGAGGTGGTCCAGGCGCTGCTCGACGCTGGCGCCGACGTCAACTACGTCAGCCAGCGTGGCGGCACGGCGCTCACCACCGTGGCGCGCTTCATCAAGCACGAAGCAACGGCCGCCGACCTGCTGCGCCGCCTCCTCGCCGCCGGTGCGGATCCCGATCTCGGCAGCCCCGAGAAGGTCGCGAAGCTGAAGCGGCGCATGGCGGAGCTAGGCGTGGGCCCGGCGCGGCCTGCCGAGGAGCTGGAAACCGAGGACGAGGCGGAGACGGACGACCCGTCACCCTGACCACCGGCCAGCGCCGGTGACGGGCGCCGTTTCCAGTTCGGGGACGCAGGATAGGTCTGGCCGACCCCATTACGCCCCAACTGGAGGCCTCCATGTCCGCCGCTGCCTTCGATCCCCGCCCGATCGTCGATGCCTACATCGAGGATTTGCGTCCCTATATGCAGGGCGACGAGAAGGACCTGACCTACAGCATCGGGTCCGAGGTGCGCGACCTCCGGGACTTCATGGCCCGGGCGGCCCTGCAGCCCATTCTGCCCCTGGTGCGGGACACCATCGCGGCATGCGCGGCCGGCGGCGCCGTCTCCGCGGCGAGCGCCGTCGAGATCCACGAGGGCATCAAGGCCTTCGCCGTGACGCTTTCCGGCAAGGCCGAGGTGTCCGTCCTGTGCCTGGTCGCTGACGAGCGGCGCATCGCCTTCAGCCTGGCCGGAAACGAGGAGGGCTTCTCGCTTTCTATGGGAATCTGGCAGGCGGACGACGCCGGCGAGATGACGGAGCGGGAACGCAAGAGCCAGGCGGCCTATGGCCAGGTCGGCGAATACCACGCCCGCGCCGGGTACCTGACGTACCGCCGCCGCGCGGAGGGGCGCGAGTCCTGGGCCGGGCACCTGCGCGAGGAGCAGCTCGGCAATTTCCTGCGGGCCTGCGAGGCGCTGCGCCCGCTGGTGCTGTCCCGCGGCTTTGAGCGGCTGCCGACGCCCGAGGAGGCGATGGCGCGCTACAAGGAGGCGCAGGATATGAATTTCATGATGCTGGCGTCGGAGATGGGCAAGGGCCGCAACCTGCACCCTGGGCTTGTCCTCGACGGCCACTGGCCCGGCGAGGCGTGCGCGGCCACGTTCCGCGCCTTCCAGGGAGCGCATCTCCTGCGTGTGACGACGGCGGAGGCCAAGAAGCTGGTGGCCAACCACGACACCATGGTCAAGCACGGCTACGTCTGGGGCGAGAAGCGCCTGCGCTACAGCGATACCGACAAGATCTGCTTCGCCATCCCCCTTGACCGGCAGGACCGTATCGCCACGGTCCACGAGAACATCGACCTGTTCAGCGACGCCAAGCGCTTCCTGATCGTGGCGGACCGCGCCGAGGAAGGCGCCGTCACCCGCGTCGAGATCCATGCCATGCGCCGCAATCGCTGGGAGGCGCATCCGCTGAACCCGACGTGGCAGCCCGAGATGATAGAGCGCCTGCTGTCCGACACCCTGCCGGCGCCGGCCGCCTCGGCCAACCTCGAGACAGGGGAGACCCACATCGACCTCGATGCCTTTGAGCTGGCCAGCTACTTCGAGCACATCGTGACGAACGACAGCTGGGCGGCGGAGGTGCTGGACACTCACCAGGAGCTGCCGTGCGGCTGCAAGGATGACCAGGACTTCGACAACGGCGACCCCGACGAGATCGACGACGATGTCGAGGAGGACGCCGAGGACGGCGTCGAACCATGAGCGCGAACCAGGAGTCTCAGAGCATGACCGCAGCCGCCCCCGCAGCAGCCGAGCAGCTGGACATCCGCCAGCAGGTCGCCGCCCTCGTCGCCGATCGCCACGCCCGGCACGCCAACGATCCCGATCAGGCCCTCTACAGCATTGGCGCCGCCGGGCGTAACCTGCGCGAGTTCCTGGCGCGCGCCGCCCTGCTGCGCCTCCAGCCGTTCATCACGGATGCGCTGACCCGTTGCCGGGCCGCCGGTGCCGTCTCGGCCCTGGATCCGCTGGAGGTGCATCCAGGCGTCAAGGCCTTCTCCCCCGTGCTGGAGGGCAAGAAGCGGATCGAGGCTCTGTTCCTGGTGATCGACGGCCAGCGCCTCTGCTTCACGGTCCAGGACAACAGCGACCCGGAGAAGGGGATCAAGAGAACGACGCTGGAGTCGGGTTTCTGGAGCCGCGGCACCGGCGGTGACCTTTCCGACGGTGAGCGCGATTGGCTCGCTTCCCATGGCAGCGTCCCCGAGTACCATGACAGCTGCGGCTCGGTGGAGATCATCTCCATCGAAGGCCGGATGAACGCCAACGGCATGCTGGGGGAAGAGGGGTTCGGCAACCTGATGCGCCAGTGCGAGCTGCTGCGGCCGCTGGTCGCGGCGCTGGATCTGCCGCAGCTGCCGACCGCCGAGGAGATGGTCAGGCGATTCAGGGAGACGAAGAACGTCGACGACCTGGCCCAGATTACCGAGCTGAACCGGGGAGCGCCCCTGAAGGATGCCCTCGCCGCCGACGGCGGCTGGCCGGGCGCTGCCTGTGACGAGTTCGTGCGGCTGGTCCATGCGGAGAAGCTCCGCCTGGACGTCCGGAAGCTCTCCGATCGGCTGGTCGCCAACCACGACACGATGGTCGAACACGGCTACGTCTGGGGCCGGAAGCGTCTCTGCTATGGCGATCTTGATCGCTACACCTTCGCCGTGCCGACCGGCCGGCCGGAGCGGATCGCGCTGGTCCACGAGAACATCGACCTGTTCAGCGCGGTGCGGCGGTTCCTGGTCGTGGCCGACCGCGCGGAGGACGGCACCGTCACCCGCGTCGAGATCCATCCCATGCGGCGGCACCACGAGCCCCGGCATCCCCTCCAGCTCTGGGCGCAGCCGGAGCTGATCGGGCGCCTGCTGGCCGATCAGCTGCCCGAGGCGCCGGCGATGGTCGACCTGAAGACGGGCGAGAGCCGCCTCGATCGGGATGCTCTCGAACTGGCCCGCTACTTCGAGTTCATCGTGCTGGACGACGCGGGGGCGGCGGACAAGCTGCGCGGCGGAAAGAAGCTGCCCATGGGCTACAGCGACGAGGCCGACTTCGACGACGGGCCGGACGAGGACGATGTGGAGGCTGAGGAGGACGAGGCCCCCGCGCCCTGACCTCGTCCGGCCCTTCCGGCCCCGGCCCAGATCACCCGCGCCGAAAGCACGACCATCACCACCCGCACCGAAAGCACGACCATGACCACCTACGACTCCAACCTGGGCAAGGCCCTCATCGAAGCGGTCCAGACGGCCAATCTGAACCGCGTCACGGTTCTGCTGGGCGCGGACGCCAATCCGAACACGGTCATCACCGACGCGGCCGGCCGCCGCTTTACCTCGGCACTCCAGGAGGCCGTGAGCCACTACCGGATGCCCAACGGCGGGGTCGGCATCATCCAGGCCCTGCTGGACGCCGGGGCCGATCCCAATTACGTGGACCGCAAGGGCGAGACGGCCCTCACCATGGCGGCCCGGGACATCGACGACGACCGCATCGCCCAGTTCGTCCTGCAGCTGCTGATCGACAAGGGCGCCCGGCTCAATGTCGGGGACGGCGACTACATCGAGCGCCTGCGTAACCGGCTGAAGGCGCTCCGCGAAGCGGGACTGCCGGTGCGGATCGAGACCCGGCCAGCGGGCCCGGAGACCGGCTACCCGATCGTCCAGCACAGCGGCATGACGCTGCGCTATGCCGATGGACGCCAGGTCCGGGAGAACGACATCATCGAATACCAGGACACGGAGCACTACGTCACCGGCTGCGAGGTGCCGAGCGCCAGCTTCCCGGAAGGATTCCTCCGGCTGCGTCCCTGGGCTGGCAGCCGCGACGATTTCCCCGCGATGCTCAGCCAGTTCACCGGCCTCACCTGGCACACGGTGGACATCGAGGTGAAGCGCACCGCGGATGGACGGGTGAGGATCGACCAGCACGGCAACGAGGTCACCATCACCCGGGACGACCTGATCCGCATCGCCCGCGAGCAGGGGCTGGTGGTCGGGGAGCCGGCGGCCGCCCCCGCGGTGCCCAAGGGGCACGTCACGCTGGGCGACGTGCTCGGCGAGCTGAAGGCCCGCATGAAGGATCTCGCCTACAACCAGGCCTACGGCTTCCATGAGGATGCCGATGCCGCGGAGGAGCGGGTAGAGTCCTCGAAGTACCAGCTGGGATGGATGCTGGCCCAGAACCCCGAAAAGATCGACGAGCTGATCCGCCTCGCCGGTGACCTGGATATGGGCCCGCTGCTGGGCGGCCACGTCTTGGCCTACAGCGACCAGCCCAACCGCCAGCGGGAGCGCGCTGCCGCCGCCGCGGACCAGGCGCAGGGCGGAGAGATTCGGGCCGACGAGGAGGACGACAGCCCGGGGCCGTGAAGCTTATGGCAATTCTTGATTTTTGCCTATAAGCGCTTGCCAGCACCGGGCGTCTCGACGACTATAGCAATTCCAGTAAATTGCCTATAGTGGAGATCGGCCGTGCCTCTTCAGGAGCTCCCTGTCTCAGTCCAGACGCTCTACGCGGATCTGGTCGAGAAGGCCTGGACGAGCGGCCTGGCCGATCTGATGAAGGCGGGCAAGGGCTCGGCCTACCCGCATGAGGTTGGCGGGAAGCGCTACTGGTACTGGCAGCCAGGCACCGGCCTGGATGGCAAGCGCCCCTCCGCCCGCTACATCGGGCCCGACAGCGAGGAGACTCGCGTCCGGATCGAGGCCATGCGGGCGCAGGTCGCCACCCTGGAGGACCGCCGCTCCATGGTGCGCGCGCTCGCCGCCGCCCGCCTGCCGACCCCCGACCGCCTCTCCGGTGAGGTGATGGCAGCCCTGGCCGAGGCCGGCGTGTTCCGGCTGCGCGCCGCCGTCATCGGGTCGGTCGCGTTCCAGTGCTACCCGGCCCTGCTCGGCGTTCGGGTGCCGGCCACGCTGTCGCGGACCGGCGACCTCGACATCGCGCAGTTCCATTCCATCGCGGTCGCGGTGGACGACGAGATCGACGATGGCATCGAAGCGCTGCTGAAGCGGGTGGACAGGCGCTTCGATGCCATTCCCGATCCGATGAACAGCAGGCGCACCTTGCGCTACGCGGTGCGTCAGGGCGAACAGGAGCTGTTCTCGGTCGACGTGCTCCGCCCCCTGCGCGGGCCGGAGCGGGAGCGCGTCACCTGGCTCCGGGCCATGCGCAGCCACGCCCAGGTGATCCGGTTTCTGGACTTCCTGCTGTACCAGGAGCAGAACGCGGTCGCCCTGCATGGACCCGGCATTCCGATCAACGTGCCCCAGCCCGAGCGGTTCGCGCTGCACAAGATGCTGGTCTCCCAGATGCGCGCCGCCATCCCCCGCAGTCAGATCAAAGCCCGCAAGGATCTGGAGCAGGCGTCGGCGCTGATTGGCATCCTGATGCAGCAGCGGCCCGACCATCTGGGCGACATCTGGGGTGAGCTGCTCGACCGCGGGCCCTCTTGGCGCCGCAAGGCCTTCGCGGCCATGAAGCGCCTGCCCGTCACAGCGCGCGACTTTCTCCAGGAGGCAGTCCCCCACGCCCATGCGGACGAGATGGCCACGGCACTGGGACTGTCGCGGCAGAGCGTGCAGCCGCTGACCGGCGCGGAAGACGATCCCGACGAAGGACCATCCCCATGACCACCCCCTCACCCGCCCCGACCGAGCTGATTTCCGACGCCTTCCGCGGCACGGCGGCCGAGCACGTTGTGCGGGAGGTGCGCGCCTTCCTGGAGCCACGGTTCGAGGATAACCGCGCGCTTTACGACGTGACCGACCCGCGCGTGCCGGTCTCCTGCGGCAATTGCCAGGAGGCGTCGCTGGTGCTGGCAGCCGCCCTGACCGACGTCACCGGCCGGCATTGGCGGCCGATCTTCGGCCAGACCCACTATGCCTGGAAGGAGCCGTCGGGTGACCCGATCGACTATGAGCACCATTGGTGCGTCATCACGGCCGCCGCAGACGGAACGGCGGACTTCGAGGCCTATGCCGACGTCACCGCCGACCAGTTCGGCCACCCGGCCGTGGTGCTGGTCACCGGAGCCGAGAACGAGTTCTTCGCGCCCCTGAGCGGCGAGTGGCTGCCAGACCAGGAATCCCAGGCGGACAGCGAACTGGGCCGGCAATGGCTGGCGGAATGGCGGGCACGGCCCGCTGCTGGAGTCCCGCCGCCGGGGCCGGCCGATGCCCCGCCGGCGCCCCGGCCGATCGACCTCATGCTGATCGACCTCATCGTGCAGATGGACGCACAGCTGACCGGCCGCCCGGAGGAAGCTGCCCGCAATGCCATGCAGCAGTGGAAGCGCCTGGCCGACGCCGTCGAGTTCGTGGAAACCGGTGAGGAATACTATCTGGCCGACGGCGGCTTCAGCCGGGTGGTGTTTCGCAGGACCTTCGAGGGAGACCTCGACGGCCAGGTGCGAGGCCGGCTGACGGACAACAGCAGGCCCCTGATGAAGCAGGCCTGGCAGTTGCCCGGGGTGCAGGCGCTGGTTCGGCGGATCGAAGCCTACCTCGACGAGGAGGTCCGGGGCGCCGAGACGGTGCAGCAGAACATCGACGCCATGCGGCTGGAAGCGGACGAGGAGATGCTGGCGGAACTGGCCTCGGCCGAACCGGACAATGACGGCCCGGCGCCCTGAACCGCCGGACCGGCCGAACCCGGCCTCAACCCGCCTGCGTGTCCCGTTTCCCACCCCCCGGTATGATCTCCCGGGCCGCCGCCTCGGCCGCCGCATGGACCAGCAGCTTCACCAGTTCCCAGGCAGTCGGATCCACGGGCATGTCGCCGGCGACCCAGCGCCGCAGGGTCCGGGGGTTCACCTTGAGACGGGCCGCCATGTCGAGCTGCCAGCCCCAGCGCCCGAACAGGAACTCGCCGGCGGCCTTCAGGGCCTCCATCTGGCGCTCCAGCTCCGGGTAGTCGGGCAGGTCGGGCCTGGCCGACCCCGCCGGGACCGGCAGGAAGGGCACGGGACGTTCACGCTTACCCGTGCCCTTATCCGGGGCGGGGTCCACCATCAGATCCGGCCCCGGGCGAAGTCGGCCATGATCGCCGGCGCCGCGCTGTCGAACCCGACCAGGTTCAGGCACAGCGGGTCCCCCTCGTCCACGACGCTGTAGTCGGTCGCCGTCATGCCGACCGCGATCATCCGGGCGTCGATGCCCGATGCCGCCCGGTAGCGGGCCAGCTCCACCGACGGCGACTCGCCGCTGTTATGCTCGTTGTCGGTGTAGATCTCGAAGCAGTCGACCTCGATCTCGTGCTCCCGGGCATAGCGGATGGCGAGACCGCAGTCGGTGCGGCCAAACGGCAGGTCCGAGACCAGATCGACCGCCTGCGAGAGCGACATCTGGGCCGTGAAGGGCAGGACGGTGAGGCCCGGGTAGACCTCCCGCGTCGCCCGGTAGCCGTACCCGCTGGTGAAACCGGCGGCATGCAGGCGCGGCTCGGTGCGGGCGGTGATGAGCGACATCGCCGCCGACGCCACGCGGGCGGAGAGCCAGCTGGAGCCGATGAAGGCGGATTTCATCGAGTCCGACACGTCGAGAGCCAGCAGCCGGCGCAGGCCGGTGGGCTCGACGTTGGCGAAGGCCAGGAAGAAGGCGTCCTCCAGCCCCGAGACGACCAGGTTGCAGACGTCCCAGCGCCGCCGCTTCACGGGACGCTGCTTCTGCCGGCCGCGCGCCGGGGCCTCCGGACGCGGATTGCTCTCGCCACGCCGATAGGTCTCCAGCGCCTCCAGGATCGCCATCGGGTGCAGGCGGGAATGGCGCACGAGATCCGGATCCCGCAGGCGCTTGGCCGCGAAGGCGGATGCATCCGACATCGGGCGCAGCAGCCCGACCACGGCCATGTTGACCAGGTTGCGGACCATCGCCTTGATCGGCATGTCCACGAGCAGCGCATCCCAGACGGCGCGCTCACGCTTCAGATGGCTCGGCACGACCTCGTGCGGCAGCGAGTGCCGGACGATCAGGTCCGTGGCCCGGGCGATCTCGTCCGGCTGGAACAGCGGCTCCTTGCTCTCCGGCACCTTGACCGGGTCGCGCAGACGCACGCGGACCTCGCGGGACTCCGAATAGGTCTCGTAGCCGTACTCCTCGTCCTGGTCCTCGTCGCCGAGGTAGGCATCGGCCTCCGGACGCGTCAGGGCGGCCCGCTCCAGCAGGACGTTGGAGACGCCGAACAGGTCGACGCTCTCCGACGGGCCGTGCCAGCGCCGACGCTCGACGTTAATCAGGTACTTCTGGAACTCCGGGCCCATCACGGCCTCCAGTGCGCGCTTCACCTCCCGCCGCTCAGCCGCGCGCTGCTCGGCACGATCGGATCCCAGGCCGTTGATGGCGAGCAGATCCTCGGCCGCGGCGAGCTGCGAGAGCCGCCCCGACGGCGTGGCGTTCTCCTCGCCTCCGGCCGCCTGCCGCGCCTTCAGGCCGGCCGAGATGCCGCCGGCCAGCATCCAGCGGAACAGCGCATGGCGCTCGCCGTCCCCCGCCTCGATGAGCGGGTGCGACAGGCGCAGCAGGTCGGCATGCGAATAGCCGTTGCGGGTCTCGTACTTGATGGCGTGCAGGACCAGCTGGTCGAGCGGCGTGCGCTGGTAGTAACGCGCCACGGCGCGGCCGACCTGGCGGCCCCAGCCGCGCAGCTGGGTGACCAGGCGCACGAAGAGGAAAAGGTCCGTCGGAATGCGGCAGACCTTCCCCAACGCCGCCAGCGCCCGACGGCGGGTCTCACGGCGGGCGTCATTGTCACCGGTGCGGTCCACCGAGACGAAGCGGCCGGTCTTCGGCTGGCGCAGGCCGACCGATGCCGCCAGGGCCAGCACCATGACGGCCGGGACGTTGCGCGGCGCGCGGCCGGCCTGGCTGATCTCCACCACGCGGGAGACCACGCGCGGACCGTCCAGGTCGAGCAGGCCCAGCAGGCTCCAGACATGCTGGAGGGTGAGGGTCTTCTCCTCGGCGTAATAGGTGCCGCCCACCGAACCCAGGATGAGGATGCGGTCCAGCTGCGACCAGGGGCTGATGGCGTGCACCGCCACGCCGCAGGCGTTCAGGCAATCCCCCTCGTTGTCGTTCAACACGTCGGTCAGCATTTCGGCGGTGGACATGGCGGTCTCCGATGAGAGCGGCACCCGATCACATTGCGCGGCCGCTGCCGGCGCATCGGGGCGCGGCGCAGCGGCCGCGCAAGGCGACCGGGTTGGAGTGGAAGGGTGCACGGTGGCTTGGCAAGTTGGCGCGGACCGCGGTGGCCCTTGGGCCTTCGGTCTGGCTGATCGGTGAGCGTTCCGCTTCGGCTCGGCCACCGTGCAGGATCCTTGTACGCCGGGCCGAAGCGGTCGTCAAGCGAAATTAGGGCGCTGTGCCCTAATTTTTCAAGCATGCTCCTGGCAGGTGGTCGCTGTGGTCGGCGAAGGCCGATAAAAATTCGACCGCACGCCCGGTTATGGTTTGCCTGCAAATAGCGTACAATATATCATGAACGCCGTTGATGAACAACCGGCGCATGGCAGTGGGACGACGGCTGCCGCCCTTCCCCAGAGGCGTTGATGAAGATCTTCGGCACCCTCGCTCGAGATGACGGCACCTTCGTTCTGGAGGTCGTTCCGGACTGGCAGCCTCCCCGCGAGCTGCTTCCGTGGTCCGCGCCGATCGGCATCATGATCGCGGCATTTCTGGCAATTCCGCTCATCGGACGCGAAGCGATGATGCCAGGCATGATGGCGATCGGCATCGCCGCCGTGGCGCTCGTCCTGAAGGGCCTCCTGTGGCTCGGGCGCAGGCCCATGGGATCGGAGGCGGAGAAGCACCTGGCCATGCTGTTGACCGAGCCCGAAAGGCTGCGACGGATGACCCGGGAGGGAAAGGGCGAGGGCGAGTTCGGGGGATTTCGCGTCAGGTTCAGCCATTTCATCGCCATGGGCTTCGCGATTGGCAACTGCCGGGTTCTCGAAGTCGAATTCCAGCCCCGCGAGCCAGGCGAGCGCCTGACCGCCGCGCTCATTCTTGACGCCTTGAAGATGCCGGCTCAGGCCGGCATTCCGGCCTGAAGGAGGCACCATGGAGCAGCTCGAGGCCATCGCCTTCCTGATGGGGGCCGTCGCCATCATCACCGCCGCCTTCCGGCGCATGGAATGGAATCCCGTCCTTGGCCTGATCGGCGCCGGCGTGGCCATGGGACCGCACGGCTTCGGCTTCGTCGAGCAGGGCGGCGCCCTGTCGGCCCTGGCGGAACTCGGCATCATGTTCCTCCTGTTCCTCATCGGGCTGGAGCTGTCCGCCACCCGCATCAAGGCCATGGCGCGCTACATCTTCGGGCTGGGCGCCAGCCACTACATCCTCTGCGCCGCCCTGATCGGCGGCATCGCCTGGGTCATCGGCGAGAAGCCGGTGACGGCGCTGGTGCTTGGCATCGCGCTGGCCATGTCGAGTACGGCCTTCGTGCTGCAGACGCTGACAGACACCGGCCAGCTGGCGGGCAACGCCGGCCGCAAGAGCTTCTCGGTGCTGCTCTTCCAGGATCTCATGGTGGCGCCCATCCTCGCCGCGCTGCCGCTGCTAATGGAACTCGCCTCCAAGACCGCGGCCAGGCCGGCGAGCCAGGCGGCCCACCACTCCGACATCTCCCTGCCGGTCGCCGTGATCGCCATGGGGATGATCTTTGTCGTCGCGCGGCTGGTGCTGCAGCAGCTGGTCGGCTCCATCCATGAGGACGAGCGGTCAGTCCACAAGGGTGGCGACCACGGCGGCGGCAGCTACTTCTTCGCGGCCGTAATCTCGGTCGCACTGGGCATGGGCATCGCCGCCCATCATCTGGGCCTCAGCGCCAGCCTGGGCGCCTTCCTGGCCGGCCTCGCGCTGTCGGGCGCCGAGTGGCGTCACGACGTCAAGGAGACGGTGCAGCCGCTCGAGTCCACGTTCCTTGGCATCTTCTTCATCTCGCTGGGCGCCCAGGTGCCCATCGCGGCGGCGCCGCTCGACATCCTCATGATGGCGGCCGCCGCCGTCGCCATCATCGCCGTGAAGGCGGCGGCCGGTTTCGCGGCCGCCATGGTGAACGGATCGGACAAGCGCGAGAGCCTGCGGATCGGCCTCATCCTGGCGCAGGGCGGCGAGTTCGCCTTCATCGTGGTGGCCGCCGCCGGCGCCGCGGCCATGTCCAAGAGCTCCGCCACCTTCTGGACCGGCGCCGCCGTGCTGAGCCTGGTGGCCACGCCGCTGCTGGTGAAGGCCGCCGCCGGGCTGCGGCGGGCACCGGCGGCGGAAATGGACGAGCCAGAGGTCACGGATCGCCCGACCCCGATGGGGATCATGCCATGAAGGACCTCCTGATCGAGGCCTACCCGGCCCTGGGCAGCTATACCAGGGAGCGTCTGGCGGAGGCCGCGGAAGCGGCGGTCCGGGCCTCGCCGCCGGTGTGGACTCCTGCGACCGACGCCGCGCCCACCGCGGGCGGCGAGGCACCCGACGGTGATGGCCCCGACAGCGATGGTGACGAGGAGGCACCGGCGCCATGACCCTCACCCTCACCCTGGAGCTCTACCAGCTGGGCATTCTTGCCTGGCTCCTGATCGGCGCCGGCATCGCCATCGGGCTGCTCGTTGCCAATGAGGCTGATCCGGCCGATGCGCTGGTGCTGCTTCTGCTCTGGCCGATCATGCCCCTCTTCCGCTTCAACGGCTTCGCCAACGGGTTCCGGCGCCTCATGCCCGTCGGGCTGTACCTGCTGTCCTGGACCCGTGGCCGCTACTGCGTCGATTTCCGCACGGGCGACATCAGGGGGCTTGGGCGTCCGAATCCGGAAGACGGCGGCGATCAGGATCTGGAGGTCGTCGACTTCCTGTCCCAGCGCGGCAAGCCGCGCGGCCGGCACCAGCTGCTGGTCGAGACGCGCCACAGGGGCCGCGACGGCCGCTATCTGCGCATCCGCCCCTGGGTGTTCTGGTGGCTGGCGCCGGCAGGCCTGGTGGCCGCGGCCGCCGGCTGGTTCGGCGCTCCAATCGTATGCGACCCGGGTCGCGACGGGTGGTACAGAAAAGGCAAAGCCATGCGTATCGGCAATGGAATCTGGGTCACTGACTGGCAGCTGGTCGACAGGACTCTCGAGTCTGGACAATAGATTGTCGATCAATTACCATTGATATGGTCGCTGGATTTCAGAACAAAGCATATTCAACCCAACAACCGAATAATGAAGGTATTATGATGGTTAAAACACCTGCTCTAAAGATTTATCAGGAAGAGCGTGTCGGCATGTTTGTCGATGGCGCGAATCTATATTCAGCTGCCAAGTCGCTTGGCTTCGACGTAGACTACAAGCGTCTGCTCGAACTGGTGCAGCAGAGAGGCCGACTTGTTCGTGCTTTCTACTATACGGCACTGATCGAAGACCAGGAATACTCCCCTATCAAGCCGCTGGTCGACTGGCTGGACTACAACGGCTACACCATGGTGACCAAGCCCGCCAAGCAGTTCACGGATGCCACGGGGCGCCTGAAGATCAAGGGCAACATGGACATCGAGCTGGCCATCGACATGCTGGAGATGGCCGACAAGCTGGATCATGTCCTGCTCTTCTCCGGCGACGGCGACTTCCGCCGGCTGGTGGAGGCGGTGCAGCGCCGCGGCGTGCGCGTTTCTGTCGTCAGCACGATCCGCTCCATGCCGCCGATGGTGGCCGACGAGCTGCGCCGGCAGGCCGACGTGTTCGTGGACCTGCAGGACCTGGCGCCGATGATCGCCCGCGTTCACAGCACGCCGCGGTTCGAGCGCAACGGCGGCTACCAGGGGAACGGCTACCAGGGCGGATCGAATTCCGATTTCGATCCCGACGGCCGGCCGCCCAATGACGAATAGGCAGCCGGCGACCTAATCGGTCCGCGGGATCCTATCCGGGCTGCTCCGGGGCGACGTCCAGCAGGAACGGCGTCGGATCCAGAAGCGTCACCGGGCGGCCCTTTTCGATCGTCCATTCCGGGCAGTCCCGGGTACCGGGAGCATGCAGCTCCAGGTGCAGCATCGACATCGGGCGGCCCTTGTCCTTCGCCAGCACCCGGGTGACGTGGCCCACCAGCTGTCCGGCGGCGATCGACAGACCGACGGCCAGGCCGCCGGCCGGCACGATCTCGCCATAGGCGACGACGCCCGATACCCCCTCCACCAGCACGGCATCCGTGTCCAGCCAGTGCGGGAAGCCGGCCTTCGGCCCGGTGAACGGGATGATGGCGACCACCACCCCGGCCTCGACCGCGGTCACGGGCGTGCCGGCGGCGCAGTAGAGGTCGACGCCCTCATGGACATGGAAACGTCGCTGCACCCCGAAAGCGCCCGGATGCGGCGGCAGCGGCAGTCCGGTCTCTCCAGGCTTCATGTCGCGGAAGCTCTCGCTCTGCGCCGTCGGCACCAACGTCAGGGGGATGGGGTTCAGCCAGCGGTACATGGCCACCTCAGAGCTGGCCGCCTGGAAGCGGCGAGACGTTCTGCTTGCTGATGATGATGGCGCCGTTGGGATGGGAGTGCAGCCGGACCAGGATGTCGTCCGGTTGCAGCGGCGGCGTGTTCAGGAAGCGGTGGGAATTGACCGATCCGTCCGGACGGACCATCGCTTCGATGGTGCCGATCTCGCCGGAGACGATGACACGCTGGCCTACCAGATAGACGCGGCCGGCAGCTTCGGCCTCTTGGCTGGCCTTGATCCGCGCCAGTTCATCCACCGCCGCGGCCGCCTCGTGCAGGAACTGCGGGCTGACGCTCACGCTGCAGCAGGGCTTCTTGTCCTGCTCCCAAGCCGGGCCGGCGGCGAGGCCGCGCAGGTACTCGGCGATCAGCTCAGCGTCCTGCCGGGTATGGATCTTCTGGGTCACGCCTCTCCTCCCTTCCGGAGTTGCGCCAGCACCGATCAGGAGCTTAACTTCGGGGATAAATTGCGTCAATGATATAACATATGCAGATGTGTGCTGTTCGTAGGCCGGCCCTACAGCCTGGTCATCCAGTGATAATCGGACAGCGGGTAAGGTGGGGGCTGAGCCAAGCGCATGGCTTGCCTTGCCGCCCGCAGCTGCGGCGTTCACGCGCCCATCCTTTCCTATTGCATATAAGATACATTGAACGCTATATGTGTTGACCGGATAGGCACCTGCCAATATTCTGCGTCGCGAAAATGCCTACATGGGCGCACGAACGAGAAGGAGCCGTCCCCATGGTCTCCGCCGCCGCGGCCAATGCCGATCCATCCTCCCTTCCCCTCGAGATCGAGCGCAGGTTCCTGGTGAACAAGGATCTGCTCGCAATCGTGCTTCGACGCGACGATCCTCACGACCTGCTGCGCCAGGCCTACCTCTGTGCCGATCCCGAGAGGGTCGTCCGGGTCCGGATCACCGAGGAGGTCGCCCGGGAAAAGCTCAATGGCAGGCCCACCGACGACGGGCCATCCGCCGAGATCTGCGTGAAGGGCAAGAAGGTCGGCTTCTCCTGCCCCGAGGTCGAGTCGGCGATCCATGTGGCGGACGCTGAGCGCATGATGGAGCTGCGCATCGGCAACGCGATCGTGAAGCGGCGCTACCGGATTCCGGAAGGCTCTGGCAGTGGCCTGTTCTGGGAGGTCGACATCTACGAGGGTGACCTCGCCGGCCTGGTCACGGCCGAGATCGAGCTGCCCGAGGTGACGACGGAGTTCCGCCGGCCCGAGTGGCTGGGCGCCGAGGTGAGCAGCGACCACCGCTATTCCAACCTGTCGCTGGCACTCAACGGGCTGCCGGTGGAGGCGTGATGACCGGCGCTGGTGCACCTGCCCTGCCGCTGGGGATCCGGTTGCGGGCATTTTTCGACAGGTCGGCTCCGGTGGCGTGCGCCTTCACCCTCGGCATGGGGGTGCTGTACGCCGCGCTGCAGGACCAGATGCGGCTGAACAACGAGTTCGTGGGCCTGGTGGTCGAGCATGACCGGCATCAGCAGCTGGCCCGCCTCGCCGGCACCCGTGCCCTGATCGAGGCCTGCGCCAAGATCCAGGACCGCCCCGATATGGAGAATGGCTGCGCGCTCGGGCTCGCCGCCTTCCAGAAGGCCGCGGGAGACGCGCTGCAGGCGCCGGCGGCCCAGGAGAACCAGGCGCGCATCGAAGCGATCATGGAGATCGGCACGCTGCGCTGGTGGGTGAAGCGCCGGTTCGACGAGTACGCCGCGCGCCGGGAAGGCCGAGAGCAATGGGACCGGCCGGATCCGGAAAGTGGCCAAGCCCGGGAGGGGAAATCGTGATCCCGCCGAACGACCAGCCGCTGCGCCAGGCGATGCTCAACATTGCCGGGCGCTATGTCGACCTGATCCTGGCGACGCGGCGCCGCCGCCAGGCGCTGCCCCGGCGCGACGACCCGATGGATCCGGAGTCCCGCACCGGCCTGCCGCATTTGCGCTGGATGTGCGAGGAGGCGATCCGCGCCGTCGACGCGATGCCCTCCGACAAGGCCCATCGCTGGCTGGGCTTCGTGCAGGGCGCGATGTCCATGAACGGGAATTACGCGATGGATGCGGTCTGGCTGATGACCAAGCCGCGGCGCGCGTTTCCCGCCATCCACCAGCTGCTGTCGACGCCTCGGCCGAGGCATGGCAGGGGCACCCTGCCCGCCATTCTGGCCGAGGCCGAGCAGCTGCGCGAGATGTGCGAGGAGCACCGCCGCGCCATGCCTACGGATGAGATCTCCAGGTGGCTGGGAGCGCTTCAGGGGCGGATGGCCGTGATGAAGCTGATCGACGTCGACGGCGAGAGGGTGATCACCCGGCCTCTGTTCCACGCGGCCTACGAGGCCATGGGCCTCCCCATTCCGGAGAGCTGGGGGCCTGGGCCGGCCGCCGGCAGCGCCGCGCGGCAGGCATGAGACCCGGAACCCGGCCGATGCGGGCGCACTGAGTCGGGGGGGCAGGCTGTATCCGGCGGCGCCGACCTGCTAAGAGGGAACCGTTTCCGCCATAGGAACCGATCCAGGATGCTGTTCGACGACTTCATGGCCCAGCGCACGGGCTTCGTCTATCCCAACACCAAGGTCTCCTACGACCGCGAGATGGACCTGATCCGCCGGCGCTTCGCCGGCGCCGAGGTCTTCGTGCTGGATCCGACGGCGCTCGCGATGGCGTTGAACGTGGTTTTCGGAAAGCCCAGTTCGGTGCTGGCGGCGCTGCCGTTCGTGCGGCTGCCGTTCCCCAAGACCTTCATCGAATGGTCCACCCAGGATGCCCGGGCGGCGACGGCCGACCTGGGATCGCCCAACCGGCAGCGGGAGGGCGCCACGACCCAGCTCGAGCGCGTTGGCTTCCTGTTCAGCGAGGATCCGGAACGGCCTGGCGTTCTCCTGGCGGAATATGTCTGCCGGCAGGTCGACCCGCGCAGCCGTAGGACCATCACCGATCTCAGCGGTCAGCGCGCCTCCATCCTCATTCCCCAGGAAGATCCCAGGACCCTGACGGAGCGATGGCGTGCCCTGGGCGAGAAGGAAGAGGAGGACGAGCCCCGCCGGTCCCGGGAGAAAGTCAGGATCGACGACGACATCCGTGGCAAGGCTCGCGATCACTACCGGCTCGTCCTGGAAAACCAGGCCGAGGCCGAGGCGCTGATGGAGCTGCACGGCCGCGCCAGGCTGCACCGCCATCCGGAGATGGAGCGGCTGCGCCGTTCCATGGAGCTGCTGATGGGTGCCGCGCAGATGGAGCAGTATGAGCAAGGACAGCGCCGCGAGGTCCGCCAGATGCTCGACTACGCCCTGGCGGCCCTTATCCTGCTGAATACCAGGAACGCCGTCGAGACCGAGAAGGTGCCGGCGCCGGAGAAGCTGAACCGGATCCGGATGAAGAAGAAGCAGCTGCCGCTGGTCGGCCACCAGATCGTGAAGCTGAAGCTGACCCGTACCCAGCTGGAGCGCATCCGCGCCGGCGGCAGCGGCATGGACCGCTCGATCCGCGGCACGCTGGTGCTCGGACACTTCAAGGTGCGCCAGACTGGCATCTTCTGGTGGAACGCGCACGCCCGGCGCGGGTATGGCGCGGTGTCGAACCGCTACCAAGTCGGGGCGTGAACCGCATGTCCCTGCGCGGCCGGCCCCGGGCTTCAGTAGGGCCGGTACACCGGCGGCACGCCGCGGCGGCAGCGGATCAGCAGATCTTCCAGCAGGACCACCTCGGCCAGCCCAAGGCCGGCAACCATGATCCCGTCGGCCTCCATGCCGTAGGCGATGTGATGATGGCCGTGCACCACCAGGCGCGCGGCCATGTCCCGGGCAAGCCGGTCGATGACCGGAAAGCCCTGCACGAGCCGGCCGTTGCGGCCCTCGTAGCTCATGGCGCCGGGCCCCTCATGGGTGACCAGCACATCCGCCCGCTGCCCGGCGAGTGCCTGGAAATCCTCGGGGTAGATCGTCGTTCGATGCACGAGCGGCAGGCCGCCCCGCCAGCGCTGGTGGCGGGCATAGTGCGCGAGATGCAGGGAGCGGCTCTCGAACGCCGCCGGCGCTGGATCCGGAGCCCCCGCGTGGGGGAACCAGACCTGGCCGCGGAACACCCCGCCGATGCCGGCCAGGCGCAGGCCGGAGATCTCCTCGACGCGACCATGGAAGTTGAACGGGCCGTAGACCGCGTCGCCGACGGTGGCATCGAGGAGGTGCTCGCGATCGCCGTCGTGGTTTCCCGGGATCCAGCGCACGGGAATGCCCGCCTCCTCCAGCGGCCAGAGAAGGTCGCGCAGCGGCTTCGCCCGGCCATCCCTCATGTCCGCGCCATCAGGCGCATCACCATGAAGGTCGCCGACGAGAATGGCGGCATCCGGCCTCATCTCCAGCAGCCGGTCGAGCACGGAAAGCCAGCGGCCATGGATGTCGCCGACGAAGGCTATGCGGGGCAGGCGATCGGTCATGGTCTAAACTTGCGGGTTATGGGCCAAAGTGGCAACGGCAGTTGCAGCCCACCTGGGGCAAGCATGCCGAAACGGCCCGCCCTGACCCACCAGTCCCAGTAAGCCTGATCCCGCATGCTGGAGCAATTGTAGAAGGCGCGGATTCTCTTGCGGGCCGCTCGCCAATGCGGCGGCGTTTGCCTGAATGGCCGGGGACTTGACCTGAGGGGAACTTCCCCGCAACGGAATTCCCAGAGCCCTCTCATGACAATCAGGCCGGATGAGGCGCAGGGCACATTCCGGCGCCGGCGGCTTGTGGGATGTGCCCGATCCCCGCGGTGATCCCGTGGGCCGCCCGGCTCGCCATGGATCCTGGAGGCCAGTCCGGCAGGAAGCAGACGGCCTCCCTGATCCGCTGGATGCGGCGGTTGAGCGCCGCCGCCGAGATCGCCTCGCGGCGGTAGAAGAGGTCGGCCGCGGCCGTGGCCGTGACCAGGAAATCGTCCCGGCCTCGATTCTCGATGTCCAGGGTCATGATCCCCGGAAGATCGAGCCAGCCCCGGCCGTCGTTGAACTGGAACTCGTTGTCATCGGCATCGAAGCGGTGCACCCGGATCAGAAGGATGTTCTGGGCGCCCACCAGCTTGATGACCGGCGCGGCTTCCGGATTGTAGCCGAGGCCGCAGAGCACCAGCGGCGCGTCGCCGTGACGCCGCATTTCCTGGGCGATGAAGGTGCCGTTGACGGCGTCGCCATGGGCGGCGATGAACATGTTCGAGCAGTTGATGTAGGCCTGGCGCGGCGTCAGCCCGAGGAACTCGACCCGCGGCTGGTCCTTGCACCACTCGAACGCATCGGGCGGGAGGTCGGCCTCCAGCCCGTAGACGAGGTGGGTGCGCCGCTTCAGCTCATCGGAAGAGTGGATCACGACCGGAGACCCATCGGAGAGCGGGGACCCGGAGGTCATGGCGGCGGCGCGCGCCGGCAGCTTGCCCAGCAGGGCGATCGCTTCCGCCGCGATGGTCTTGCCGCAGCGGGGCGGTCCGTTGAGGATGACCAGCCGTCCCTGACCCTGCGTCATCGCGGCCTCCCGGACCCCGGAACAGCCAGGCCGGTGCATGGGACCGCTATCTCCGCTTCGTCGAACGCGTCCTCGGTACCGCCTGCGCCTTTCATGATCCGTCCCGGTCGTTTCCCGGATGGCTGAGGCGACAGACCCTGAGCCGGACGGGAAGATTGCGATGGCATATGAACTACCACAGACACAATGTAGTTGAAAACGAAAAACGGCGCCGGAAGTTCCCCGGCGCCGCTGTTTTCGGCCAGATCCTGGCAGGAGGCTCAGACCTCGGCGGCCTCCGGAGCCTTGTCCTTGCGGCGGGCGCGGACGCCCTTGCGCAGCGCCTTCTCGCCAGAGGTCCGGTTGGGCCGGACGCGAGGCTTGGAGAACAGCTCCTTCAGCTCGTCGAGCTTCCCCTCCTTGTAGAGCTGGCGCATCTTGGACTTCGGCAGCTTGTCCCAGCCGCCCTTCTCCCAGATGTCGGAGATGCCGCGCACCGCCGCCTCGTCTTCGATGACCGAGAGCCACTCCTTCAGGAGCTTCTGCGCCTGCTGCATCTGCTTCGGATCCCCCGAGGCATGCAGCGGATAGATCTCTTCCAGCAGCAGCCGGTTGAAGCGATGCAGGATGGGAGGCATCTCCTTGCCCTGCACGACCCAGCGGTAGCCGCCCGACATCTCGCGCCCCAGCATCAGGGCGTACTTCTTGTAGCTGACGTTGTCCTCGCCCATCATGGCCTGCAGCGCCTCCAGGGCGCGCTGTGGGCTGGACTTCGGTGGCACCGGATTGAACTCCGGGTGACGGTCCAGCAGGCGCGCGTAGATGGCCAGCGACGCGTCGTTGATCGGCAGGTCGTTGAACTTCTTCTTCAGCTCCGCCCACTGCGGAACCGCGAGGTTCATGAGATGGCAGAAGTGAGCCACGTCCAGGCCCAGCTTGAGGCGCAGCGCCTCCAGGTCACGGGGGGTGACGGGCTTCTTCGGGTCGATGGCTATGGCCATGGTCAGGCTTCCTCAGGATGGGAGTCTCGGATGACTTGCGTTTAGCACTACACGAATGCAATGGAATTGACAACAAGATATTGAAGACGCAATTCCTCTCCCTGCTCCATCCCGTTTTGCGATCCGTTCCGGATCTGTCGAGGCTCACGACTAGACCATCGAGTGGCGCCTATATCGGCCGCCGGATCCGCACGGAGCCAAGTTGACCCTAGACGTTCAGCGGAGAACCAACTATCCATAAGCGCGGATGACTTGGTGGATCGGCTGCCCCATATCTGCGTTAGAGCATTATCCCGCGGTGGCAGAAGGCCGCTTCAGGTGCCTTAAAGATGGGAATGTAATATCATGGCCACAATCAAGCTGACTTCTTTTCATACCCATGAGAAGAATCGCCCATGTTCCCCAATAGTTGTCGAGAATTTGCCGACTTTTGGAAAAATTCAGTGGCCAACCACCGCACTCACAACTCTCTTCGGCTTCAAGGAGTCCCTGGAGGCCAAGAAAAACCTCATCAACGCCGCTGAAAGCCGGCGTCTCGTCTGGGATACGATCGATATCGAGGTCGAGGTCGGGGTCAAGGCGTCCGGCCGCATCACGCTTGAGCCTCCCGCCCATTGGAATGGGGACCGCGTTGGCTCGCTGGTGCTCGCCGACCGCAAGATGATCCACATGGACCGGCTGACGGAACCGGTTGCCAGCATCGCCAACGAGATCTTCCTCGGGGCCTATGAGCGCGAGGGCTACGCCTGGACGAAGGAGAGCCGCCCCTTCAAGCGCTCGATCTTCTCGCTGCCCTACCCGCACCTGATCGACGACATCCACAAGCATCCGCTGTTCAATCACCTCGATGTCATCATCTATCGCTGCGAGGACATCAACACCGGCGCGTCGCAGCAGGTCGCCGCCCTGTTCAACGCCGACGTCGTGATCGGCATGGAGTCGGGCAAGGGGCGCAAGGACATCGTCCTGCCCGACTGGCTGCCGCGTCGCGGCTCCCCCAAGCCGGCGGAACACCACGAGAAGGTCGCCTGATCCTTCAGGCCAGTCCGGTTCCCATCCGAAACGCCCCGGAGCCCCGCTCCGGGGCGTTTTCGTTCCAGGCCCCGCCGGTAACAGGACCCCGGCCACCTGGTTACGAATCCGCGTTACCGGCAAAACCCTTGTGCATCAAGGCTTATGCGGGCCAGGTAACGCCGTAACGGCCGTAACAGGAAATACATCCCTATATAAGGGACATCATGGGTGCCGGGGACGGCCCAAAGACCCACTCCCTTACGTATGTCCCCCGAAACACCGTTACTTCTGTTACCGGACCAGATCCAGCATTCCCCTATATCTATTATTATTATTATCTCTCAATAAGATAGATAGATAGAGAGAGATGGCTTGGGGCGGTAACGCCAGGGGTAACAGGAGGTAACGCGGCGCCGGGCGGCGTTACGGGTCCCGGCCGCCGCGACAGGCTCCGTTTTCAGTTTGAGGACGCAGGATGCTGGAACGAACACCAGCATCCATGGGACCCTCTTCCATGCCCAGCAGCCATCGCGCCGCTTCCAGCATCCTGTTCAGCGCGATCACCGCGGCGTCCCGGCGTGCCGTCTCCGCCCAGCTCGCGCTGATGTCGCAGGCAGAGATCAACGAGTTGATCCAGACGGCGAACCTGCAGATGGCGGCGCAGGTCAACGCACTCGGGCAGGAGGCCCAGGTCGAGTTCCTGCAGGCCGCCGGCATGGGGGATCTTCTGCGACCCGGCGAGAAGCTCCAGCCCCTGGTGGAGGTCGCGGCCATGCGGGCGTCGAAACGGCTCCAGGAGGAGGGACGGTTCGCCCAGGAGGACCACCTGGTCACGCTGATGGGCGCGCCGGCCGCCGCGATCTACGTCAGCCGCTACCTGGGCATGCCCGTGGACCTGGAGGCAGTCGCCTGCAACTCCAACCATGACCTGGCGCGCGGTGACGGCGCCGAGCCGGGCTGAGCCCGTGGATTCTCGCCATGCACGCTGGATACTCGCTCTGCTGGGCGCCCTGGGACTCCTCGCCATCATCGAGCTAGGGCGTGCGGTCTTCTGCCTACTCGCCGCCGGCGCGCTGCTGGCAACCGGATGACGCCCTTGCTGGGCGCGAACAAACAGGAGGGGGTCGGATCCAGCGCCTAGGGGGCCCGAAAATCGCCCTTCTCCCCTTATTCACGAGGAAGAGAGTGGGCCGGGATGCCTTCCCGCATAATCATGCCGCCTGTCAGGAGAAAGACGATGCGCTCTCTGTTCATCGCGTAGGTCCGTCGCGCCGTCCTGGCTTTCGGCCGGCGCGACGAACTTGGGCAGGTGGGAGAAACGCACGGGCTGCGCCTCAGTCCTCGCCCAGCAGGCGCTTCAGGCGAGCGACCATGTCGCGTACCGCGGCCTCCTGCTTCTTGTCGAGCTGTCCGGGTCCGACATCGCTGAAGGCCTTGTCGAAGCGCTTGTTGAGACTGCGCAGCCCGGTGAAGAACGCCTTGGCGGTGACGGGCTTCTTCCCGCGGCCGGCGCGGTCCGCCCGTAGCTCCAGGGTTCCAGCCAGGCCCGCCTTGGCCTTCTCCCACATGGCCAGCTGCCGCTCCGGCTTCGGCTCCCGGGAGATTTCCAGCAGGGCCGAGCGGGCGACGTCGTACTGGCCGGTCAGCAGATCGGCCTGAACCGCGGCCGGCAGGCGCAGCAGGGCCAGCGCGTTGTTGATCTGGGTGAGCGACCGGCCGACCAGGGCGCCCAGATCTTCCTGCGAATAGGTCCCGCGATCGAGCAGGCGCCGGAAGGCGATCGCCTCCTCCAGCGGCTTCAGGTCGGCACGGACCATGTTCTCGATGAGGGCCAGCTCGTCCGGATCCTCGCCCTCCGGCAGCAGCATGCAGGCGACGCGGCTCTTGCCGGCCAGCTGCGCCGCGCGCCAGCGCCGCTCGCCGGCGACGATCTCGTAGCGGCGGCGGCCGTCCGGCATGTCGCGGTCCGCGGCTGTCCGAACCAGGATCGGCTGCAGCTGGCGGCGCTGGCGCATGTTCTCGGCAAGCCGCCGCAGATCCTCCTCATCGAAGATCTGCCGCGGCTGGTCCGGGCGCGGGACCAGCTGGTCGAGCTCAGCCTCGAAGGTCGTCATCAGTTCGCCTGAGGTTCCGAACATCTGGCGCATGCCACCATCGGGGCTGCCCATCGCCTCCGGTCGGGTCAGCGCTTCGGCGCGCTGGGCCAGCAACCGGCTGGACGAAGCCGCGCCCTTCGCTTTAAGCCGCATGCTGGCCTCCCTTGCTGTCGCCGGCCAGGCTGCGGGCGAGGTCGCGGTAGATGGCGGCGCCGGCATGGCTCTTCGGCAGGGCCTTCATGGCAACCTCGCCGTTGTATGCTGCCCGGTCGAAGCCGGTGGAGCGTGGGATCGGCGTGAAGATGGGCAGGATCTGTCCGTAGTTCTCCTGCATCTCCTCCAGCACGCGCTGGTCGACCACGGCCTGCGCGTTGAAGATCGTCGGCAGGATGCCCAGCAGCTTCAGCCCCGGATTGCTGAACTCCTGCACCTTCTGGATGGTGTCCAGGATCAGCGGCAGGCTCATGGCGTCGAAGGCGGCGGTCTTGCAGGGGATCAGCACCTCGTCGGCCGCGACCAGGCTGGCGAAGGTGATGGCGCCCAGGTTCGGCGCCGTGTCGATGATGATGACGTCGAACTTGTCCCGGAGCGGGGTCAGGAGCTTGCGCAGCAGGAACATGCTGTTCGTGTCGGCGACGGCCATCCGCTCGCCATTGGCCATCAGGATGGTCGATGGCAACAGGGAGATGCCGATGTCGGCGAGATCGACGATGGACTTCTCGATCTCGGCCCCCTCGAACATGACATGATAGAGGGTCGTCTTCCGGCGCGTCAGCTCGACCGGGTCCTGGCCGACGCCGATCGTGGCGCTGGCCTGCGCGTCGGCGTCGATGACCAGGACCCTCTTGCCCAGCTCGACGAAACCGCCGGCGAGGTTGAGCGAGGTCGTGGTCTTCCCCACGCCGCCCTTCTGCATGGCGACGGCTATGATCCGCCCCTTCATGGTGCTCTCCCGTTCGATGAGCAAGGCGACCGACGCGGGGATGGCTTCCGAACCCGCCTCCCAGCGGCTGATCCGGAACCGGTCATACTTGCGTCCGAGCTTGGCGTTCAGCCATTCGGCCAGCTGCGCCTGGCTGAAGGACCGCGCTTCCCTGTAGGATTTCAGCTCTTGACGCTGCATCAGCAGATGGCTCGCCCCGTGGCCTCGCGAAGCAAGCCATCGCAAAAGTGGTGGTCTGTTGTCAAGGCCGTCAACATGCCGTGTTGACGGAATCTGTTGACGGCCTGGCGGATCTCAGCCGGTCGGCTTGGATCGGTCGGAGAGATTGTACTTCGCCATGATGCGGGCGAAGGTGCCGTCCTTCTTCAGCGCCTTGAGGCCCTCGTCCAGATCCTTCGCCAGCCTGGGGGCGTCCGGGTTCGCCGGCGAGAAGGCGATGTAGAGCGGCTCCGGCGCGCCGGCGTCGGAGATCGACACGAGGTCGATGGCCTGCTGGTCGACCAGCACATACTCCGCGACGTTGCGATCATCGAGCGCGGCGTCGGCGCGGCCGGCCAGCACGGCCTCCAGATTGGCCAGGGACGGGTTCTCGCCGCTGCCGAACAGCACGTTCTGGGCATTCGCCTTCAGGAAGGCGTCGATGTCGTCGCCGTAGGAATACCCCTCAGAAGCGGCGATCTTGCGGCCCTTCAGGTCGGCCAGATCCTTGAAGGCGGCACCATCCCTGCGGGTCACCACCACGGAGACGGTCGACCCGACGTCCTCTTCCCCGATCACGTACCCGTCCGCATCCGAGCGCGTGGCGCCGACCAGGTTGACCGCCGGGTCCTTCAGGCCGCGGGCCACCGCTTCGTCCCAGTCGCCGATCTCGTACTTCACCGTGTGGCCTGAACGGGCCATGGCCTCCTGCACCACCTCGATGATGTAGCCCGGCCGGCTGCCGGGATCGCAGTTCATCGGGCACCACATGTCGCCGACAAGACGGATCTCGGCGGCCTGGGTCGGGGCTGCCGCAAGAATGCCGAGGCCGATGGCGCCGGCGGCGAAGACGAGGCGGGTGCGGGTCATGGGGATCTGGCGCCGGGGCGCCCCTCCTGGGAAGTTGCCGATGTGCGGATATAGACGGAGGCCCGCGAAAATCCCGTCATGCCGCCTGGCGGGTCCTGGCCATGCCCACCATCGTCCCCAGAACGCGCTTCACGTCGGTTTCGGCGCCGCCGGACGCCAGACGCTGCGCCATGTTCTGCAGGGCCGTCCGGGCGAAGCTCTCCGGCAGTTCGGCGATGGCCATGGCGCCGCCGGACTGGGTCGGCCAGGTCTCGTTGAGCGGATCGGCCGGGCCCTCCTCCGGCATGGCGATCCCGCCGCTGCCGCCGCGGATCAGCCCGGGCATCAGATTGCGCACCTCGGCCTGCAGCTCGCGGACGAAGTCGTTCATCCGCCGGCGGATTGCCAGGTCCGGATCATCGCGGAGAGCGGCGGCGTCGGCCCGGTCGGCCGCCTTGTCGAAATGCTTCTCCATGGAGCGCAGCGCCATCATGACGCCGGCCAGGAAGTCGGTCGCGTCGCTGGCCCGGGCCAGCGGGCGCTGCCGGATCGCGACGGCGATGCGGTGGGCGCCCAGCAGCAGGTCCTGGCAGGTGGCAATCTTCTGGCGCAGCAGGAAGACGTCGCCGCGGCCGGCGGTGATGAGGGACGTGGTGCTCGCGGACAGTTCGCCGCATCGCGACGCCATGCCGGCCAGGCTGCGGATCATGCGGTCGAGGCGCTCGCTGCCCGTCCCGCCGTTGACCACCAGACCGGACTGGGCTTCTTCCCGCCGCCGCCGGCGCGCGCTGTCGTCATAGGCCATGATCGATCTCCTCTACTCAGCGGCCATCAGGGCCGGGAGTTGCTCCTCCGCCGGTGCGGAGGCATCGTTTGGGAATTCACAAGCGGCGTCCTGGCCCTTGTTCCAGGCACAGAGCTCGGGGGCGGCCTCCTCCATGTCATCGAGCCAGCCGAACCGGGCGATCTCGCCCTGCCGCTCGTTCCACGCCTGCACCCGGGCCTTCAGGTCGGCCAGCCGGCGCGCGAGGTCGACATCCACCACCCGCTCGGTCGGCAGCATGCCGGCCAGCGCGAAGGGGTTCGCCTCCATCATCGCCATGTTGTCGCGGTACCAGCTCGCCAGCTCCAGGCTGGTCTCCGCCTGGCATTCCCCCATCTGCCGCCAGGTGATGAAGGTCCGCAGGCTGATGAGGGTGATCGGCTCGATGCTGACCTTCTCCTGCCGCGCCATCCGCCTCAGGACCTGGGGTCGGGCGCCCATGTTGCGGACCGGGTGGTGCAGGACCTCGATGTCGTTCTGGCAGCGGCCGTCATTGATGGCGCTCGCCATGACGGCGCCCAGGAAAACGCCGGAACCGCAGGGAACCAGGATCTCCGGATAGAGGTGCGCCGCCGCCTCGGGGTTGCTGCCCAGTGTCATCGCAGCGGACAGGGAACTCGCCATCTGCGCCGCGTCCCGCAGGTCCCGCTTCAGCAGCTTCAGGGACATGTCGCTGGGCGTGGAGTTCCGGCAGGACCGCTGCAGCCAGCGGCGGATGGCGTGCTGGGAGATGGCCATGGGCAGAACGCGGGTACGCAACGTGGTGCTGCGCGCGCTCATCTCCATCAGGACGGCCGTGGCCCTCAGGCTGAGCTCCTCATCCTCCAGCGCGGCGGTCCCGGCCCGGCTGCCGGAAACCACCTTGTTGAGCTTGACGCTGAAGGGCTCCAGGTTGATGTGGAGGCTGAGGCCGGACTGTTCGCGGGTCAACGGCCGGCGGCCGCTGTAGAGGTTGCCCAGGATCCCCTGATGGATGCGCTCCTCGCGCTCGGCCTCGGCGGCGAAGTCCTTATCGTTGAGAAGGCGGCCATGGTAGAGCTTGACGTAGCGGGGCTGGACCCTCTGCATGCTGGCGACCCGGCGCAGGCAGAGCTGCCGGCATTGGCGCTCCAGGTCGTGGAAGAAGCGGTTCGAGACGACGCGCGCCAGCGTTTTATCCATGACCGGCCCTCCGGCGCGGGCGATCGGGAGCCACCGCCGTCTTGGTCCGTGCGGCGAAGGTATCCACCTCGAGCATCACGTCTCGCCAGATGTCGGCGAACTCCTCGCACCTCAGATCGGGCCTGGCGGCGCGCGACAGCAGCGGACCGTCGGCCTCCAGCCAGGATGATGCCGAGGCGGACCGCAGGCGCACGGCGTTCAGCAGCGCGGTGATCGGGTCGCGGATGACGGGCTCGGCCGGAAGAACCGTTCCTTCGGGCGCGGACTTGGCGGCCTCGGCGAAGTAGCCGTCGAGCTCGCCGGACTGGTTGGCGTCGATCAGATGCAGGCGACGCTCGCCGAGCCAGCCCTCGATCTCGCGCAGGGCCTGAAGCGCCTGCTCCGGGGCCCGCGGCATCGGAATGGTCGTGGCGGCGACCTGGCAGCCGGTGCGCGGCTCGAGGGCCAGGAGCTGCACCACGCGGGTGGCGGGTGCCCCGGCCAGGCGGCCGATCACGATTCCGGGCGCCAGGAGTGTGTGACTCTTGCTGGGGACGGTCATGGTCGGGCTGATCCGGTGGCGAGGAAGACGTGAGGATATTGTGCGCCGATCCTCGCCGGACGACCCATTTCCGCAGCCGGATATCAGGTTTTCCATCTATCGCCGCGGCCCTTCGGCCGCGCGGCCGGCGCGCTCCTAGCCGCGGCCGAAGAGGCGGGAGAAAAGGCCAGTAGCCTGGGCCGCAGCGCTGCCGCCGCCTTTGTCGCCGGTGGCCCTGCCCACGACGACGCGCCAGGGCGTGCCGTCCTTCTCCACCTCCATGTCGAGCTTGAAGATGCCCTGCTCGCTCATTGCCGCGAGCAGCTCCAACGCGATCTCCTGCATACCCCTGGTGCCGGGCGTGGCCTGGGATTCCACCGGGGCCGGCGGCTCGGCGGCGAGCGGCGGTGGATTGCCCACGGGGACTGCCGGCACAGAGACTGCCGGCGCCGGCGGCTCCATTGTTGTCACGTCCCCGTCGCCGAAGGCCGGATCCCGCTTCAGGACGGGGATCAGCCCCTCGCGTTTCAGCGGGGGATGGTCGGGTTCGACCAGGGGACGAACCGGTGTGATGCACTCGTCTACCCGACCCCTGCGCGGATCATGAAACGGTAGACGCTCCATCTCGGGCCAGGCCCAATCGCGGATGGCGTTGCGTCCCTTCTCGGTCCGCGCCTGCTTCCGGAAGGCGTCGCGGCGGGCGATCCGCTCCTCGCCGCGGATGTGCATGTACTCGGTCCACCAGGTCGGCTTCAGCTTGAAAACCGGGGCACCGCACCGCTTTGCGTGCAGGTTGATGAGGTCGATCAGCCGCTCCGCAGGAGCCTTGCCCTGGGCGTAGAAGAGCGTGTCGAACTCGTCGAGCCAGGTCTCCCGCTTCGGGACGCGGCCCCGGATCTGCTCGACCAGAGCGATGAGGGCGGCCTCCTCTCCTTCAGAGAGATTGAAGGCCCAGGCATCGCGGCCGATGGAGAAGGGGTATGCCATGGCTGTGTGGTCGATCCGCTCAGTGAAATCAGACTGGAAGTGGAGTTGGCTCCAGAATAGCTCGTGTGCAATTACACGCTCAACGAAAAGCCATACGAACTCATTGCGCCATCGATACGATCATCGATGCGGCCGGTTACGGCTCCAGCTCCTCGTAGACGTCGTCGGTGCGATCGTATGAGGCGACGACGCCCGGTGCGATCGTGATCGCCGGCACCGGCTTCATCGCCTGTTCCACCATGGCGGCAACGGCAGCGCCGTTGCGCCACAGCTCGCGGGCGACCCAGCCGACGACCAGCACCGGCAGGAGGATCGGCCAGATGTTCGCCAGCAGACGAAGAGGATGAACAGGTTGACCAGGACGATCATCGCCGTGGATCCGGCAGGGTCAGGTGGCGGGAGGAACTTCGGCGCCGGCGGTCATCGCCGCGCGCTTCCTGATCTCCTCGCGGACGCCTTCCTGGATCGCCCAGGCCAGGATCTCGATGAGTAGCCAGCAGCCCACCCCGAATGTCTTCCAGAGGTTCAGCAGGGCACCCCAGAGATGGCCGAGGACGACGTGCGGCGGCAGCCGGTCGGTTGCCAGCAGGATGCCTGGGTTCTCGGCCGCCTCGTTCACCAGGATGGCGAAGGCGATCAGGAAACTGCCGAGGAAAAGGCGAAAGAGGAAATTGGCCATCGGGACGGGCTTTCGACTGGAGGCAGGCGCCCTCGGAGCGAACCGGGGGCGCTACGGAATCAGGCGGCCGGCTTCTCGCCGGGCACCTGATTCCGGATCTCCTTGGCTCCGTCGGCATCCGCGCGTTTCTCGGGCGCCGGCAGGTAGAGCTGGAAGTGCACGATCCAGAGCCGCAGGTGCAGGAAGCGCGTCCCGTCCACGTAGTCGCTGCGGGTCACCTTGAAGCGCCGGTAGCCCTTGGGCGGTATCGAGATGTCGAGCTTCATGATGGGCTCCGGCCTGGCTGTTGAGCGTTTTGCCGAGCGTCCGATGCATCGCTTTGTGAATTCCCAAAGCGGGTCGGAGGTTCGGCAAACCGTTCAACGGTGCCCCTGAGGCGAACAGGTCGGCCTCAGGGGCTCTCGTTGCGCAGGAACAGGGCATAGCCCTTGTCTCCTCTGTCGTGGGCAGATGATCTCCGCCCCTTTCAGCGTGGCCCTTACAGGGCGAGCAGGGCGTCCTGGTCCATCTGGGCCAGCTGGATCAGCGACGGCAGGGTATCCGCCGTGTCGGGCGTGTCCACCCGCAGGGCCGGGCAGTCGATGCCGGCCATGGCGATCAGGGCTATCAGGGACGGGACAGTGGTGGGGTTCGATATGAGCTGCATGGCCTTGGTTCCTGTGCGGTGGAGCCGGAATTGACTCACACTTGTGTCCAAGATATCTCCAACGCGATGTGAATGCAAGGGGATAATCGAGGGTTCTTGCAGCACGGAACACCGCCTTGTGAATTCACAAGGACGGCAGGCGACTGCGGGTGCCGAAAATGCTCACGCCCCGGCTGGCGCCGGGTCCTTGCGACGTCTTGAGCGTGTCGCGCCCGGCAGCAGGCCGGCCGCCCGGGCGTGATCGAGGTAGAGCCTGACCGACGAGATCTGCCAGTCGCCGTTTCCGCGCGGCGGCTTGATCCGCATCCCCTTCAGCTCCCTGGCCACATTCGCCAGGGTCGGATTGTCCTTTGCGGCACGGGCAGCCATGGCCACCATCTGCACCAGGTTCGGGTCGACGACCTTCTTCGGCGCCGCGCCGAGCACGACGTCATCGATCAGCCCGTGGGAGGCCAGCAGCCTGACGGCTCGCTGGAGCGTACCGCGGTTCCAGACCCCCTTCCCCGTCGGCGTCGCCACGCCCCGGAGGTTCAGCGTAGCGGCCACCTCCTGCCAGGGGACGTCGGGGCGGAGCGCGGTGACGACCTGCCGGAACCGGGGATCCAGTGCCCGCACCCGCTCCAGGTACGCGGCATCCTTGGCCGCCTGGATCTTCATGATGGCGAGCGCATCGCCGCGGCGCATGCCGGGATTACCCGGCAGCCGGCCGCGGCTCGCGGCGGCCTGGACGCCGGCCCGGGTACGCTCCTTGATCATCCCCCGCTCGAACTCGGCCACGGCACCCAGGATCTGCATCATGAACTTGCCCTGCGGCGTGGTGGTGTCGATGGGGCTGGACAGCACCCTGAAGCCGATGCCGCGGCGCTCCAGGTCCTGGATGATCTCCAGGAGATGCAGCAGGGAGCGCGCCAGGCGGTCGATCCGCACCACGACCAGGACCTGGCCCGCCTTCAGTTCCAGCAGCGCGCGGCGCAGCTCCGGGCGGGCGCGGCTCACGCCCGACATCACGTCCTGATAGATGGTCGAGCAGCCGGCCTGGCGCAGCTCGTCCAGCTGCGGATCGGTGCTCTGCTCGTCCGTGGAGACGCGCGCGTATCCGACAAGCTTGGGATCGGGTTTGATCGGCTTGCCGCTCATGCGCCCTCGACCTGGAAAGCCGCGCGGATGCGGTCGATGGCCTCGTCCAGGGTGCCGGCGATCTCGAGCTGCTTCAGATTAACGGCCGCCGGGTCGATGCCCGCCAGGAGCTGCTCGATCTCGGCCAGGATCTTCGCCGGCACCGGCACGCGGGTGGAGGGCGCCAGCATCTGGGAAAGGCGCAGGACGTCGGCCCGGTGCTTGTTGATCTTCGATCTGTCCACCTCCTGGCCGGCATCGCGGGCGGCGCTGAGCTGGACCCAGGCATGGGCCTTCAGGGCGATCAGGCCAGGTGAGTCGACCACTGGCACGCCACGGATCATCTCCTTCCTGGCATGGAGGAAGCGGTAATAGTCCTCGTCCAGCAGGATGGCGGACAGGCTCTCCGCCTCCTCTCCGGCCTTTATCGGCACGATGACCTGGCCTCCGGGGACCGTGAGCGCGTCCGGCTTGCGCGAGAACAGCTCCAGCATCTCCGGGAAGCCGTCGGTCTTTGGGCGGCGGAAGCGGTAGAAGGTGCGGTCGCTGTCGCTGCGCTCCTTCACCTCGTAGTCGCCCTCGCGGACGAAGGCCCAGAACGCCGCCACGAAGGCAGGGTCCAGGACCTCCAGGCTGAGAACGATGTCGAGGTCCTTCGTGCCGCGCGTGGGGATATCGACTTCCTCCAACGCCAGGACCATGGCGGTGCCGCCAATGAGGACGTATTGATCCTCGTGACCCGCGAAATGCTCGGTGAACTTGACCAGGCCCTTCACCACTCCACCGTCTCCATCAGCTCTTCCAGGGATTGCCGCACCCGATCGTCCTCGTTGTCCCGCAGGCTCAAATAGAGCGAGAAGGGGTCAACGGCTCCGTTCTTCGCGGCCATGGCCGGATCGTAGGACCAGACCTGCAGCGCGCAGCTGCCGGGCTCGCCTTCCGGCGCGCGCGCCAGGCCAAGCCGCTTCAGTCTCGTCGCCTGGCCGCGGTCGACCGCGTAGACCGGCTGCCTCGGCTCGTTCAGCATTGTCACCAGGCTCAACGCGCTCTCCCCCGCGGCCGGAGGGGACTTCGCCGGCAATGCGTCCTGCCAGACGGTGACGCTCTTCAGCACAGGGCTTCTAAGCTTGTCCTGGCAGGCTTGCCAGAGCTCCCGGCCATTCTGCTGGAGCTGCAGCCATCGTGCGTGGCCCCGACGCTCGGTGACGGCGACGCCCGCCCCCTCCAGCTCGTTCATGACCCGGCTCATGGTCATCGGCGTATAGCCCAGCTGGTGCGCGAGAATCCGGGCGGGGGCGTCGATCTGCAGCCGGCGGGCCAGCAGCGCCACCAGGAACGCCTGGGTCGCCGGGCTGAAGGCCTCCGGCGCAGCGGCCGGCGCCTGAGCGGCGCGCTTGCGGATGGCGATGCCCAGATCGGGCCAGTGTATCTGCCGGCCCGGGACCACGAAGGGAATGCGCCGCTCGACCAGGCGGTTGCGGACATAGGGCGCCAGGTCCCCGGCGACCAGCACATAGGGCATTTCGGGCGACGGCAGCAGCATCCGGAGATGTTTCTCGAAGCTGGCGGGGCTGAACTTGTCCGGATCGCGCAGGAGAATGACGACCCCTCGCAGGGCCCCTACGGCCTCGATGCCGAAGACGCGGTAGCGATGGTCCAGATAGGCGGGAAGATCCCGACGGGGCTGCTTGTCATGGTGCAGCGACAGTCCGGTCGTTTCTCCGACGTATCGGTCGAACGCATCCGGGAAAGTCTCACGAGGAGCATCGAGATAACGCATGGTTCGCAAGATAACATCGCCAATGTTATCTTGCAATCTCAATGTTACGCCCTGGATGGAACTGCTCCGGCGGTAGCATGGTCGCAATCCCGGCATCATCCGGACTTTTTCCGCCGCCCCGCTGACCGCGGGGCGGCGGTTACGCGTTCGCCCCGCGCAGCTCCAGATGCGAAAGGACCTCCCGGCGGGCGCGGGAGAGGCGCGACTTCACCGTGCCACAGGTGATGCCCAGTTCCGCGGCGATCTCCTCGTAAGCCATGCCATCGGCCGCCATGAGAAGGATCTTGCGCTGCGCCGCCGGCAGTTCGCCCACCAGCTTCATGACCTGGCGCGCTTCGATGCGCAGAGGCGCCGGGCAGTTGTTCGCCGGCAGGGTGGCCAGCACCGTATCGTCCATCACGGTGAACCTGGACCGCTTGCGGAGCTCGTTGACGAAGAGGTTGCGCTGCATGGTGGACAGCCACGCCATCAGGTTCGTGCCCTCGCTGAACAGGTGCGGCTTCTGCAGGGCCCGGGCGATCGTGGACATCGCCAGGTCGCCCGCGCGGTCAAGGTCGCGCGTCAGCAGCATCGCTTGCCTCCGGAGAGGCAGATAGGCGGCCGCGACGTCCCGGGCGAAGGTGGGGCCGGCCATGTCACAGCTGCTCCGGCAGTCGGGCGGCCGGGTCGCGGATGCCCTTGTTGTACTCCTTCACCAGCGTCATGCGGATGGCGACCTCGGTCTTGATGCCGGTCACCACGCTCTTGAACGCCATGCCGGCATCCTCGAGCTTCTTCGCCGTGTGGTTGGAGAGCACCCGGATGATCCGGTCGTCGTTGATCGGGTGCGACTTGCGGTAGAAGCCATAGAACTGGACCATCGCGAGGAAGACCGACCGGCGCAGCTCGATTTCGGCCTTCACCATCACGGTCAGGGCGGAGAGCACCGGCGTGTCGCCGAAGTCCTTCAGGGCCACCATGACCGCGCTGGGCGCCTGCAGGAAGTTGGGCTTCTTGCCGCCCGAGAGCGTCGTGGTCGTCCGGGGTATGACGACGCCGGCCTTGTCGCAGATCTCCTGCAGGTGCAGGGCGTCAGGCTTGCGGGCGGCGACCGAGGCGTGATGGATCTGCAGCGGGTTGAGCGCGACCCGGTCGGTGTTGATCGAGACGAAGGTGTCGGCCTGCTGTCGGACCTCCGGCGCATCGACGATGTAGCAGGGCACCAGCACGATGGCCGGATGCAGCTTGCAGCCCTCCACCCGGTGCTGGCCGTCGATGATCGCGAAGGTGCCGTCGCCGAGGTCGGCGATCGTCGGCGGCTGGAACTTGCGCCAGCTGAACTTCTCGAGCATCCGGCGGATGATGCGCTGCCCGCGCCGTTCCGAGACGTCGCGCTGGTAGCGCCGGTCGACGACCAGCTTGTCCTTGGGGATCCACGCGAGCCGAGGCTCCGCCCCCAGCTCCATGTTGATCTCGATGTCGGGGAACAGCTCCAGGGCCGCCATGCTGGCGCGCTGCAGCTCAGCCGCGGTCAAGGTGCGGGTGGCATGGAAGTTAGGCACGTCGAGCGGCATGTCGAATCCTTTCTACCGGGTATGGAGCCTGGTATTTCCAGGCTATCATGGACACAAGTAGTATGAACCCTTGGGAGTCCCGCGTTTGCAGTTCGGGGCACCCCTCGGCTTCAGCCCGATCTCATCGCCGCTGCCGTTCCGCCCGGCGCTGCCGGTTTGTGGAGCGCCAATCGACCCAGGACAGGTCGATCAGATTGTCGAAATAGACCGGGCAGAGCGCACCGTCCGGGCAGTTGGCATGCCGGGGCTTAGGCTCCCAGAGGATCTTGGCGTAGGCTTGGGGCGAAAGCTTCTGCTTCACCAGGACCGCATCCTCGCCGAGACCGACGATCGATGTCGTCATCGCTCCGGTCTCACTTCAGCAGCGCCATCACCTCGGGCGTGCAGGGCACGTTGGTGAGGGTGGCGGAATGGTCGTGGAGATTCTCGCCCGCCGACGCGAAGCACAGCTTGGTGCGGGTGTCCCGGAAGTACCGGATATCGGTCGAGGCAGTCTGCGTGTTGGCCGGTTGGCATGCGCTCAGCAGCGGCAAGGCCAGG
>Ga0196963_10000469_pt1 | contig 37019 bp, 35 predicted proteins | sample S1_5metaG_FD_148600 | JGI IMG/M metagenome (GOLD analysis project Ga0196963, IMG submission 148600) | Soil microbial communities from Anza Borrego desert, Southern California, United States - S1_5 | ecosystem: Environmental > Terrestrial > Soil > Desert | place: USA: California | collected... | reverse complement strand
AGAAATAGCATCAGCAGCAAAGGCAGTGCGATCGCCTGAATGAGTCGGCGATGAAAATTAGCTTGCGTCACCCGATTGCGGGTCATGTGAGGAAAACAAATAAATAGCTATGCTCTAGCTGTAACCTAATTGGTCTACCTTTCGGTATCTGTCTAATGGCATATCACAGCATGGGGATAACCATTATATAAGGATGGCAATAGCGACTTTAAGCGAATTCAGCATTCTACTAATATGCTCCAGCGTTTCCTGAATTTATTTCTTCAGGCAAACTGTCCCCTTTGCCAACGTCCAACTGAGAAAGAACTTTGTTCCTACTGCGATCGGCAACTACAACGCTGTCAAATGCCTCATCCTAGCCAATTCTGGCAAGGGGAATTGCCTGTATTTGCTTGGGGCGTGTATGGAGGTGCGTTAAAACGGGCGATCGCAGCGCTTAAATATGAAAATCAGCCCCAGTTAGCTCAACCCTTAGGTTATTGGTTAGGAGACGCTTGGTTAAAATCATCAGTGTCTCGAAAGGGGAAAAAACTGAGAGTGGTACCGATTCCTCTCCACCCCAGCAAGTTAAAACAACGCGGCTACAACCAAGCAGAACTTTTAGCCCGCAGCTTTTGCCAGTTCACAGGTTTAACCTTGCAGCAGGGTTTGGAACGAGTGCGGGAAACTGAGGCACAGTTTAGCCTCTCACCCACCGAACGAGCACAGAATTTAGCCAATGCGTTTCGGGTGAGTCCACGGTTACAGCATCGAAACCACACAACCCCAGTCTTATTAATCGACGACATCTACACAACCGGGGCAACTGGTTTAGTGGCGGCTCAAACCTTACGCCAACAAGGAATTTCAGTTTATGGATTACTGGCGATCGCGACTCCTCAAACCAGACCAGAATAGTTGACGATTCCTCAAGAGATCTCAAACCAGTCCAGAGCATCCCTCACTCATCTATTTATTTTCCCAAATCACCAACAGAACCCCGCAAATAATCAGGCTTAAACCGACTAGACGACTGATAGGAATCGATTCTTTAAACAGGAAGTAACCGCCTACGACGGAAAAAACGTAGACTAGAGACGCAGCAGGGCCAGCAACACTGAGATTAACGCGAGTAAGAAGTAAAATATAAGTAACTGCCCCTAAGCCATAGCAAGTAAGACCCGCTAGCAGTTCTGGTGTAGAAATAATCCGCGATATATGGCTGATCACATTGCTGGCGTGGGCTTGCCCCAACTTTAACGCCCCAGCTTTGAGAAAAAATTGTCCCGCGACACTCATGAGGATCGAAATAAGAAATAGTCCAAACTCAGGTGGAGTCACTGAAAAATCCTGATGCGAGGGAACCAGTCTTTTAGTTTACAGAAATCCTAGAAAAAAGCCTACAAGCTGATTTCTGTTGTTGATCCTAACCCGCCTCAATCCAGCGTTAGGATCGACTTAGAAACTTATATTCGTTGACAAAATTCTATGACGAGTACTATTCAATCACCTTATACCCAAGAACAGATTGCCGCCTGGCTGCGCGGTTTACTAACAGTTGCTTGGGCAGACGGTGATTTTAATCCCGAAGAACAGCAAATCATTACTGATTTAACTCAGGATGAATTAGCGCCTAAAACCGATTTAGGGTCTTTGGATAAGATTACACCGACTGATTTGGCAGCTCTCTTGGGTAAGGATACAGAGATAGCACAAAATTTTTTACGCACTGCTGTGCTGGTGGCGTTGGCAGATGGGGTTTATTCAGAGTCTGAGGATGAGTTGTTGCACCAATTTTATCAGGCACTAGGACAGGAAGCACTCGCCCTAGAAGTTCTCCGACATACCCTTTATAGACCTTCAGAGGGCACATCATCAGATCAAGCCGGAATGCTGGAGTTAAATGGGCAACTTTTATCTGCCAAAGGGCAGCGGATATTGCTCAAACCAGTACGAGAGTGGCTAGATGGGCTAGACATTCACGATCCCCGTTTGGCTCGTTTCTTGTGTAAAATGATTCCCTCTCAGTGCCCGTTTGAGCGGGATATTAATCTCTTTGGTCATAAGGTTGTACATATCCCGCCACTGTGTAAGCTCAATCCTCTGTATGAGCAGTTAGTAGGTTTGCGCTTTCGTGCTTTGTCCTATCTAGCAGATGAATGCAAGGAAGATGTGTCAGCTTATATTTAGCAGTCACGAAGGAAAGAGGCTAAGGGACTAGGTAGCCGCTCAAAAAATCACAATCAAACCAATCCTAATCCCTTGAATAATTTGAAGGATAATTATGCAGTTTATTGATCAGGCAGAAGTTCAAGTTGAGGCTGGAGATGGCGGCGATGGCATCGTTGCCTTTCGACGAGAAAAGTATGTTCCAGCTGGAGGCCCTTCTGGTGGCAACGGGGGACGTGGGGGTTCGGTCATCCTAGAGGCAGTGGGAAATCTGCAAACGTTGCTGGACTTTAGGTACAATCACCGCTTCAAAGGGGAGAACGGCGGACGTGGAGGGCCGAATAATCGCACGGGAGCAGCAGGGAGCGATCGCGTGATTCAAGTTCCTTGTGGCACGGTTATTTATGATATCGAGACCGATGAAGTGCTGGGTGACTTAACCACACCTGGACAAAAGTTGTGTGTAGCGCAAGGCGGAAAGGGTGGTTTGGGTAACCAACATTTTCTCAGCAATCACAACCGAGCACCGGAATATGCCTTACCAGGTCTACCTGGAGAAAAACGCCACCTTCGTTTGGAGTTAAAGCTCATCGCTGAAGTTGGCATTATTGGTTTACCCAATGCGGGCAAATCTACCCTAATTTCCGCCATTTCAGCAGCCAGACCCAAGGTAGCAGATTATCCCTTTACCACGTTAATTCCCAATCTGGGCGTTGTCCGCAAGCCTAATGGCGACGGGATTCTCTTCGCCGATATTCCCGGACTTATTGCTGGGGCATCCCAAGGAATTGGTTTAGGACATGATTTTTTGCGCCACATTGAACGCACCCGTTTACTCCTGCATTTAGTTGATGCTACCGGAGAAGATCCTATTGCTGCTTATCAAATCATTCAGCAAGAGTTACAGGAGTATGGGCGCGGGTTGACAGAACGCCCCCAAATTGTGGCACTCAATAAAGTGGATGCCATTGATGCAGAGACTCAAGAGACTCTGGCGGCTCAGTTGAGTCAAGTCAGTCAAACACCTGTATTCTTGATTTCTGCCGTTGCCCATACTGGACTAGATCCCTTGTTGCAACAGATCTGGCAAGGGCTAGACCAATTGGCAATGGTTAACTCTTAAGTTGTAGAGGACTTACGCATTTTGACGCGCTTCGACTGGCTCAGTGACCGCAGTAACCGCAGTGATCCCAGCGACCCGGCTGGATAAAATCCTAAGTCTAGAAGCACTTCTTGTTAACCTTTTAACTGCGTAAGTCCTAGATTTAACACCTGCTCTGAGAGCCTCTACAAAGCTTAACGACTGGTTGTAGTAAAACTTCCCGTTGTTAACCCTTGAGATGCTGGTCTGGATGTCCTAGCCGGAGATGTCGGTACACTAGAAACCGCTGCGGGTTGACTGAAGTGCTTGTAAGCCACTTGAGAGATTTTGCGGATTAATTCTTGGGCACCTGGATCATTGTGAGGACGTTTGACCATAACAGCAGCGATGTAACGCTTGCCAATGGGCATATCAATTAGCCCGACATCAGCCACCAAAGAGCCAATATCACCCGTCTTGTGAGCAATGGTGGCTCCTTTCCCCAAACCAGGGGGTAGGAGCGTATTGGTCACCGTACGTCGCATAATTTCTAACAAGCGATCGCGCGATTGCAGAGAGACTAAATCTCCTTGATTGACCATCGCCATCAAACTCGCCAGTTCTTTAGGACTGGTGGTATTGGTTCCCTCTAAGTCGGGGAGTTGGTTGTGGATGGTTGTCACTGTCAATCCCCAAGAACGGAAGCGCTGATTGAGTACTTCTGCCCCCCCTAACCGGGCGATTAGCATATTCGTGGCGGTGTTATCGCTAATCGTAATCATCTTGCTTGCCGTTTCTAGGGCAGTCAATTTGGTTCCTGGCTTTTTGTACTGTAAATCACCGGAACCCCCTCCAATCATCTCTGGCTCTATCGTTAACTTTTCGTCTAGACGAATTTTGCCAGCATCAACATCTTCAAAGAAAGCCACAAGGATTGGCAACTTAATCGTGCTGGCAGAAGCAAAGGTGGAGTCACCCTCCCAGTTGAGATAAGCGCCTGTATCTAGATCAACAAAAAAGACTCCTGCCTCATATTTAGGATTTTTTGTGGCTAGAGCCTGCACTTGTGACTTTAAATCTACGATTTCCTGCGCTAAAGGTAATGGCGCAGGGGGTTTATCTAGACCCTTATGCGGTTTGGTTTGAGCAATCGGCGTCGGCGTCGGAGAGGCTCCTGCTGGCATACGTTTGCTGGGATCCCAAGCCGATAATAGGGTGCCCGCGATCGCGCCGATTCCCACGCCTAAAATTAGCAGGCGTGCGCCATATACCAACGGTGATGTGGGGCGTAATCGTTGACGCCGAGTGGTAGCTTTCGCAGGGGTCTGAGCAGAGGCAGTAACCGTACTTTGACCCGAGGTAGTGCTGTTACGAGTAGGTTTTCCCGCCGCCCCAGGCATTTTTACCTCATGGGTACCCATGCGAGATGAATGATTAGCTGCCTGGGTTCTTGCCACTTTTTGGGGGGTTTGGCGGCGTCTCCTAGGTTGGGCTTTTTGAGTTTCGGTGGAGATTCTCGCTGCTGTCGGTTGATGACGCTGTTTTAACTTTTCTCGGCGTTGTTTACGGTTTAAAGAGCGATCGCGACGTAAATCTGGGGCGCTTAGGGTCTCACCCGATCCTCGCACTCGTGACACTGACGGCACAACTGACTGAGCTGCTGACTTCTGAGCCACACCTAACTCCTAATACAACTAAGCATTTACTATACGGAAGAAGCATATGTGCAACAGTTTATCGCTGAATCTTCTAACTTTTTGCACAAATACTGCATTCCATTTAATTTGACGCGTCTAGTTTAGCTGAGACCGAGGGAGGAAGATACTGTAAAGCCCATTCCATCTGGCTGAAAATACCTCGCAACATCGCCAGTTCCTCCTGTGAAACATGAGTTCGGTTAAACAAGCGGCGGAGTTTCTGCATCCGGCTACTAGCCGTATGAGGATATAAATACCCCATCTTTAATAACACCGCTTCCATTTGCTGATAATACTGCTCTAAAACATCTAATGGGGCAACGTCAATCTGGGGCGAGGCAACAAGTTCTGTATTTTGAGCTGCCTGAGACAGTTCATAACTACAAATCCCGACAGATTGAGCCAGATTTAAAGAGGGATAGTCTGCATGGGAGGGAATGCGGACAAATCGTTGAGCATAATTCAGTTCAGTATTGCTTAAACCCCGATCCTCCGGGCCAAAGATTAAGGCGGAAACACCAGAGGGGATGAGCAACCAAGGAAGAGCAGTTCGCGGTTCTTCTAGTTCAGTGGTGAGGGTGCGGCAACGAGCGGTTGTAGCGATCGCCCGTTGACACCCTGTTAAGGCTTGAGGCAACGTCGCTACTACCTGAGCTGTTTCTAAAAGATCTGCGGCATGAACAGCCATTTTGCGCCCCTCTTCACCCAGAGGATCGCATTGAGGATTTACCAGTACCAGTTGCCGCAGCCCCATGTTTTTCATCACACGAGCGATCGCCCCCACATTGAGGGCACCTGCTGGCTCTACTAGGACAATCTTTACCCTCGTTAATGCAGTGTCTTCCATGATTCCTGCAACCAGGATTCCTTACTATTTGGATGGGAAATGTATTGTTACCCTAACATGGCACGCCAACGCTCTAAATCAGACTTCCCCACTAAAGTTTGTCCGGTATGTCAACGTCCCTTTACCTGGCGTAAAAAATGGGCAGATTGCTGGCATGATGTGAAATACTGCTCAGAACGCTGTCGCCGCCGCCGATCTCAGGCAAATTAGCTATCCGTTTTCAGCAATAATTGTTTGCTGTAGAGTCAGAATTTAGTCAGTCGTCAGAATTCAGAAGGGTTGGCTTTAGGTACAATCCCTTGAAGAACGCTAAGAACTTACCAGAGATCTACCTCCGTGAAAAATTCATCCTTCATGCTTACGCTTCTGACTCCTGGATTCTGGCTGCTAACTCCTACCCCTAAGCATTTTAGAGAGTCAATCGTTTGATAACTAACGATTAGATTCCTTTGCTTATCTATTCTAGAAAAAGTTGATCCGGGTCATTCTGGCTTAAGTCTTACTAAAGAGTGATGACTCAATAGTTTTACCGCCCAAGATTTGGGAATACTAAGGGATGACTGTATAAATTAACAACTTATACAAATCGGGTTTCAGCCTTAAAGCCTCAACCAATCTAGCGGAATGCCTACGGCAAACAACCTCCAAGTCTCAACCTCAACTTTCAACTTGGGTACAAGTCATGTTATCGAATCAGGTACAGCCTAAGCTTATTATTCATGGTGGCGCTGGTAGTTCTCTCAAGGGCAAGGAGGGCGTTGACGCAGTCCGCCAGTCACTCTACAAAGTTTTAGAAGAAGTTTATGCCTTATTAGGCGCAGGAGCTAGCGCCCAAGCAGCCGTTGTTCGTGGCTGTCATTTACTAGAAGATGATCCCCGCTTTAATGCCGGAACGGGATCAGTTCTACAATCAGATGGTTACATCCGCATGAGTGCTTCGCTGATGGATGGCTCAGCACAAAGATTCAGCGGGGTGATTAATGTATCGAGAGTACAACATCCAATTGAGTTAGCCCAATATTTACAAACTTATCCAGATCGGGTGTTATCCGATTATGGAGCAGCAGACCTGCTACGGGAATTGCAAGTTCCTATTTATAATCCCATGACCACAATTCGGTTACGGGAATGGCTATTAGAGCGGGACGAAAATTTTATTAAGGAAGCCGCTGGCGTCGTAGCTGAAAAAGAATTAGTCGTGCCAGAAAAAGCAGGAGTCGGCACCATTGGGGTTGTAGCGTTGGACAGCCAAGGATGCTTAGCGGCAGGAACCTCTACGGGAGGCAAAGGCTTTGAGCGTCTTGGTCGTGTGAGTGATTCGGCAATGCCTGCGGGTAACTATGCGACTCCACAAGCAGGCATTAGCTGTACTGGAATTGGCGAGGACATTATGGATGAATGTCTCGCTGCCAGAATTGTGGTACGGGTAACGGACGGCTTTTCCTTGACAGAAGCGTTTGAGCGCTCTTTTAAGGAAGCTCAACAGAACCGTCGAGATTTAGGAGCCATTGGGATTGATGCCACGGGCGCGATCGCTTGGGGGAAAACGAGTGAAGTTCTCCTAGCGGCTTATCATACAGGGGAACTCATCGGCGATACCTTGGAATGGTATGGAGAGGAGTTAATCGGGCGTATTTAATCCATTTTAGAGACGTTCCGCCGGAACGTCTCTATTAAAACCTAGCCCACACCTGTTCTACTGCCTAGGTGCATACATCATTACCCACACACCCATCAGCGCTAACAGCGCCCCTAGCCAATCAAATTTATCCGGCGTGGTTTTATCGACTTGCCATCCCCACAGCAGCGAAAGCACAATAAAAATGCCACCATACGCTGCATAAACTCGCCCAAAAGTAGCCGGTTGCAAGGTGGGAATGATGCCATACACAATTAAGGCTAAGACACCAAAAACGGCAAACCAGATACTTTGATGCTCCCGCAACCACAGCCAAATGAGATAGCCGCCGCCGATTTCACACAGCCCAGCGAAAACAAAGTAGAACAGAGATTTTAAAATCGTCATCTACTACGTTGGCTGAGAGTCAGACTGCAAACGCCAACCCGGTTTAACCACTTGACGCGCACGGGCGATCGCTAAACAATCATCTGGCACATCTTCAGTAATGGTGGAACCAGCGGCGATAGTGACATCAGATCCAAGCGTAACAGGGGCAACAAGGACGCTATTCGCTCCCGTTTTTGAGCGATCGCCTATTTGAGTTGGATGCTTATTCACCCCGTCGTAATTGGCTGTAATAGTCCCCGCACCAATATTGACTTTATAACCGAGGGTAGCGTCTCCTAAGTAGGAAAGGTGAGCCACATTTGTGCGATCGCCTAAGGTACTATTTTTCAATTCCACAAAATTCCCCACGCGGCAGGCTTCGCCTACCTCTGCATGACCGCGCAGATGAGCATAGGGTCCAATTTGGCTACCTTTGTTCACCACACTGTCTCTGACCACAGAATACATGACGGTCACATCTTCCCCAATCTGACTATTTTCAATCAAGCTCCCTGGCCCAATGCGGCTACCTGATTGAATAACAGTTTGTCCCCGGAGATGAGTTTGGGGTTCAATAATGACATCTGGTTGCAGTTGCACCGTATCATCAATCGTAATCGTATCGGGATTAATCAGGGTGACCCCGGCTGCCATCCAGCTATCTTTGACGCGATCTTGCAGAATCTCGTAAGCCGATGCGAGCTGCTTGCGATCATTAATGCCTAAAATTTCCTGATAGTCCTCTACATCAACCGCCATCACTGGATCGAGGTAGTTAACGGTATCAGTCAGGTAATATTCTTTCTGGTCGTTATTTGCTTGCAGTTCTGGTAAGACTTTTGCTAGTTCAGACCAACGGAAGCAGTAGACCCCAGCGTTAATCCGGCGATTTTGCTTTTGAGCGGGTGTACAGTCTCGATCTTCTACAATCTGCTTCACCAAATTTTGACCATCACAGAAGACTCGCCCATAGCCTTTGGGATTGGGCAGATGAGCCGTGAGTAAAGTGGCAGCGTTTTGATGCTCTTGGTGAGTTTGTAATAAACCTTTAAGGGTTTCGGGTCGTAACAGAGGTACATCTCCGTTTAAAACCAGTAAATTTCCCGTAAATCCTTCTAAGTGAGGTAGGAGTTGCTGAACAGCATGACCTGTACCGAGTTGTTCTGTTTGTTCAACAAATTCTACATCTGCAAAAGATTGTAGAGACGTTTTAACTTGATCGCCCTGATAGCCAACGATGACGATTCGTCTTGTGGGTTGAATACCCAGACAACTGTGCAGTACTCGTTCAACCAGCGATCGCCCACCCAAAGAATGTAAAACTTTGGGCAAGTCCGATTTCATCCGGGTTCCGCGTCCAGCCGCTAGAATTGCTACTGCTACCATATCGTCTGTTGTCATTTATCCAGAGTCCGTTGTTCATTGTTGCTCAAATGGTCACTCGCTGGAACCCCCTAATTTAACCAGAGAGAATTCATTTCAAGAGAGAAAATTTTGGGCTGGGGATTGCACTGTCAAAATTTCAGGACAAAACTTACATAATTACAAAAGTTAAAAGCTCAAGAAATGCTTATACAGCAAGGGTTTTACCCAATCTCTAGTCTATAAAACCAGATTGTGTTGACTTGGGTGCAATAGAAATCGCTAGCAAGACCAAATTTTCTATTCTTCTCCAAAGCATACAGGCTCTTTTGGAGAAGAATAGATAGTCTTCTAATATTAATTGTTGATAAAGCGCCTGAAGAGGTACAGAAATTTATTAGAGTGACTTATTTTTCACTAACAAGCTATCTGCTCGAGAACCATTATTGTCAGAAAAAGCACCGCTTTTATTACCTATCCTATCTGTATTTGCAATAGGTGAAGCAATGACAATCTCGTTATCAATACTCATGCAGATACAGAAAGTTCTAGCTGTTGCGAAGTTAAAATAAACTCAGTAAACTGCTGCATCAATTTTGGATTCCGCCATCCTTTTGAGGATTCCTCCCTCATAATATCTATGGCTTCTGTTGGAGTAAAAGCCCGTTTGTAGGGACGCTCACTCGTTAAAGCATCATAAATATCAATCATTTGAAACACCTGAGCTAAGTAAGGAATTTCATCTTCTACTAACCCATCTGGATAACCAGAACCATCCCAACGCTCATGATGATGGCGAATGATGGGAATGACACCTCGCATGGTTCGCATCGGTTTACATATCTTCTCACCGATGAGAACGTGTTGTTTCATGATGTCCCATTCTTCCAATGTCAGTTTTCCGGCTTTTAATAGCACAGAATCAGGAATGCCCACTTTACCAATATCATGCAGGTAGCTTCCCCACATTAAATCTCGAACAGCAGGGCGAGAAAGATTGGCAAATTCACCAAAGGCTTTGGCTAGTCCAACGAGTCGTTCACAGTGATCTCCGGTATTGGGATCACGGCTTTCGACAGCTCTAGCGATAGAGAAAAGAACTTGTTCAGCGTGATCTAAATCTTCATTCAGCCGCTTTTGATGGACAAGAGATTTAACACGCGCCGAGAGTTCTAGACGATCAAATGGCTTGGTTAGGAAGTCATCTCCCCCTGCTTCAATCCCCATAATGCGCGATCGCCGATCATTAAGAGCCGTAATAAAGATTACAGGGATCAAGCGCGTTTGTTCATCCTGCTTTAAGTGACGACAGACTTCAAACCCATCCATTCCGGGCATCATTACGTCGAGCAAAATTAAATCAGGATCAGCCTCAACGACGCGATTTAAGGCATCTGGGCCACTGTCTGCTTCTAATACTTTGTATCCCTCTACTGACAGGAGCGCTACGGCTGTCATCCGGCTAGAAGGGTGATCGTCAACAATCAGGATTTTGGGTGGTTCAGAATCAGGAACAGTCACAGAGGAACCCCTTAGTGGATTAGCTGTAGTAGCACCTATTAAATTCAGCATCAGGGATCACTAAAATTTATTTTTAGTATCGTCAAAGATTTTCCCTATGAAATCAGTTTTTTTACGGATATTCATAGAGAGCCTTGACATAAAGCACGTGTAATCTCAGTATTTTCTAGCTTAAAAGGGTACAAATCTCTAAACTGTTAAAATCTCTTCATCAATCAGCCAGATTATCCCTCAGTTGAGCCAGCGCTTTTTCCAGTGTGCAGTAGGTTCTAGGAGGCTTGTTTGTTGTTCTTGCTGACGCCGCTGTAAAATTATGGCTGCTGGATCACAAAGATGCGGATCGCGATAAGGAATAGCTGCACGAGTCTGTAAATGCTCTTGTTCTTGGAGCGACAGGGGTAAATCAATTGTATTGTCTACCAAGGAAAGACTACGGACTGCTACTGTACCAGGCGATCGCCTCCCAACAGGCTCAGTTGAACGAATGTGTAAGCCAGCCGTTATTAAGGCAGTGCGAACGGCTGCGGCACAGGAATAAGTAGCCAGCCTACCAGTTTGCTTGAGGCAGTGGGCGACTAATTGCAAAAACTCCATCGTCCACAACTGAGGACAATGGGGGGGTGAAAAGGGATCTAGGAAAATTGCATCTGCCTGAAAGCCGGATTGGTGTATTTGTTGAATGGTTTTTCGGGCGTCGCCAATGAGCAATTGCCCTTTGAAGTTGTGAGTTTCAACTTGATAATTTGCGGCTAACTCACTGAGGATGTTGGGAATAGGTTGAGACCAGCTACTCAGGCAATGGTGAGCGATCGCTGCTTTAGGCACGGTAGAGTCTAACTCTAGCCCGATCCATTCTATAGAACAATCAGGATTGGCTGACCAAATCGTTGCTAAGGCAGCCGCTGTGTTGTAACCCAGTCCATAACAAACATCGAGAAGTCGTACATCGGGTTGTTGGGCTTTCTGTCTTAGTAGCGTTGGCTCAACAAACTTTAGCTGCGCTTCCTCATGGGCACCTTGCTGACTATGAAAGCTTTCGCCAAACTCAGATGAGAAGAAGGTGAATGAGCCATCAGCGGTTGCTTGTGGGGTAAAGTCTTCACCAGTATGCATAAATTTGATGGGTACAGGACTAACGCAGGCAACTGGGTAAGGGTTTACCCCCCATCCCTCAAACGTTGATTTTCCGTCAAAATGTGTCAATCCTGTGGTACTACGATAGGTTCCACTGATATTCTTACGAAAGCGAGAACTTGCTTACTATCCAATGACTGATACTCCTTTTGTTGTTTCCGCTCAGTGGCTTTCCGAACACCTAGATGATCCGCAAGTCGTGATTGTAGATTGTCGCTTTTCCCTAGCTGATCCAGAACTGGGACGACGACAGTATCAAACGAGTCATATTCCCCATGCTTACTATTTAGATCTCAATCAAGATTTGTCTAGTCCTGTGCAGCAACATGGAGGGCGTCATCCCTTACCGAACCCCATGGAGTTAGCTAACAAGTTAGCGGCAATAGGAATCAATTTTCAAGAAACTCTGGTAGTTGCTTATGATGATTCGCGCTTTGCCTTTGCTGCGCGTCTTTGGTGGCTCCTCCGCTATTTGGGACACGATCGCATCACGCTACTAGATGGGGGCTGGTCGTCATGGCAGGCAGGTTCCTATCCTGTGACTGATACTGTTTCTCAGCCTGCATCCGGAAATTTTATTCCTCAGCTACAACCTGATTGGGTAGTAGATATTGAAACCGTGAAAGCTCGGAAAAACTTGCCAGGTGTAGTCCTCGTAGATTCACGAGAGAGCGATCGCTATCGGGGAGAGCGTGAACCTATTGATCCCATTGCGGGTCACATTCCGGGTGCTGTTAATTACCCTTGGCAAGAAGTCTGTAATGCACAAGGTTATGTGCAATCACCAACAGAGCAACAGCACCGATGGAGTGACTTAAAGCCAGCCGAAGAAATCCTGGTTTATTGCGGATCTGGCGTTACTGCCTGTGTCAATCTTTTATCACTAGAAATGGCTGGAATTCGTACAGCCAAGCTTTATGCTGGCAGCTGGAGTGATTGGTGTTCTTATTTGTTGACAGCGGAAACTTGAGTCAGTTCATAACTTCTATTCAATAATGCATAGATAGGATTACGTATTTTCCCAGAACCTCAGCGCCATCAAGAGAATTGGAGATAGGTGATTTCGCCGTACCCAGTTTCCTATTTGTCTCTCAAACGCTGAAGTCCTGGTAGAGTTGAAAGAGACTCAAGCTAGATTTCTTAGTCATCTGCTAGGCTTTCGACTGCCAAAATCCTTTAAGGAGGCTGGAAGCTCGAAAAGGCTAATAAGAGACTGCTAAAACTAAGGAATCAAGAGAATCACTATGGAAAACCCTTATTAACAGCGATTATTATCAAACTTTAAGATGAAGTTGCTATAATTAGGAATTCCAATTAATTTGTAAAAATATTAGGTCTTAGTTTCTATGTTTTCTGCAATCAACCGTCTGTCTATATTTGTAGACGGAAACAATATGTTCTACGCCCAACAAAAGAATGGTTGGTTTTTTGATCCGCGACGGGTTTTAGAATTTTTTACTAAAGATCCAGATGTGACACTAATTAATGCATTTTGGTACACCGGATTAAAAGATCCCCAAGACCAAAGAGGATTCCGGGATGCCTTGATTAGCTTAGGTTACACCGTCCGCACCAAGATTCTTAAAGAATACTATGATGATAACTCTGGTCGCTACTCCCAAAAAGCAAATTTAGATATTGAAATTGTTGTAGATATGTTTAATACGGTCGATCAATATAATCGGGTCGTCCTGTTTAGTGGAGATGGTGATTTTGAACGAGCCATTGAACTTTTACGCTCTAAAAATACGCATATTACAGTGGTATCGACGGAAGGAATGATTGCTAGAGAATTACGAAATGCGACTGACCGCTATATTGATCTAAATGATATTCGTAACCATATTGAAAAACTTGACCCCTATTAATCTTTAATTTTGCGGGAATGATAAAACTGAGTTATTTTCTATAAATAGGGCGATTTCGCACCCATCTCAGGTAAGGAGATTGGGAGTTAAAAAATTAAAACTTGTCAGTTTTCTTAAGATTGGCTAATAGAGCTTATGAACACGCAACCACAACCAGATCGCATCATTATCTTTGACACGACGCTTCGGGATGGTGAACAGTCCCCCGGAGCCACCTTAAATGTGGACGAGAAACTGACCATAGCCCGTCAGCTAGCGCGACTGGGAGTTGACGTGATTGAAGCGGGTTTTCCCTATGCCAGTACCGGAGACTTTGAGGCGGTACAAAAAATTGCGCAAACGGTTGGGGTGGAGTCTGGACCAACCATTTGCGGTTTGGCACGGGCGACTCGCCAGGATATTAAAGCATCAGCCGAGGCACTTAAACCCGCAGCCCATGCCCGAATTCATACCTTTATTGCCACATCTGATATTCACTTAGAATACAAGCTGAAAAAAACACGGCAAGAGGTAGTGGCGATCGCGGAGGAAATGGTTGCCTATGCCAAAACCTTTGTGGATGATGTGGAATTTTCCCCAGAGGATGCGGGGCGTTCTGATCCAGAATTTCTGTATCAAGTCTTAGAACGAGCGATCGCGGCAGGCGCTACCACAATTAATATTCCTGATACTGTGGGGTATACCACGCCGAGCGAGTTTGGCGCATTGATTCGCGGCATTAAAGAAAATGTCCCCAATATTAATCAAGCGATCATTTCCGTTCACGGTCATAATGACCTAGGGTTAGCCGTTGCTAACTTCTTAGAAGCTGTAAAAAATGGGGCACGGCAGCTAGAGTGTACAATTAACGGCATTGGCGAACGGGCTGGAAATGCAGCTTTAGAAGAACTAGTAATGGCGTTGTATGTGCGGCGTCAATATTTCAACCCCTTCTTGGGACGCCCTGCGGATTCAGAGGCACCTTTAACCAATATTGATACGCGCCACATTTATAAGACATCTCGCTTAGTGTCTAACCTGACGGGGATGTTAGTCCAGCCGAATAAAGCAATTGTGGGCGCAAATGCGTTTGCTCATGAATCTGGAATTCATCAAGACGGGGTGTTGAAGAACAAACTCACCTACGAAATTATGGATGCTCAGATGATTGGTCTTACTGACAATCAGATCGTTCTGGGTAAACTTTCAGGACGTAACGCCTTCCGTACCCGCCTGCAAGAACTAGGGTTTGAGTTATCAGAAACCGAGTTAAATAAGGCATTCGTCAAGTTTAAAGACTTGGCGGATAAGAAAAAAGAAATCAGCGATTGGGATTTAGAAGCGATCGTCCATGATGAGATTCAGCAAGCGCCGGAACTGTTTCGTCTGGAGTTTGTGCAAGTTTCCTGTGGCGATCGCGCCCGTCCTACGGCAACAGTAACCTTGCGAACCCCAGAGGGTGAAGAACTTACGGATGCAGCAATTGGCACAGGTCCTGTGGACGCCGTCTACAAAGCGATTAACCGAGTCGTGAATGTTCCCAACCAGCTAATTGAATTTGCTGTCCAATCGGTTACCGCTGGTATTGACGCGATCGGAGAAGTAACAATTCGCTTACGGCACAAAGAGCGAGTGTATTCTGGTCATGCAGCCAACACCGATATTATCGTTGCTTCAGCGCAAGCTTATATCAATGCTCTTAACCGACTCTATGGAGCGTTGCAGGCTGAGGAGCGTGAAGTTAAAGCTGAGCCTTCAGACGCATCCAAGCTGAGTTCTCAAACAGTTTAAAACGCACTAGTCGCACACAGGTTTACGCAGAGGAGCAAATCAGCCTCTGCGTTTCTCTGCGATTTCCTTAGCGTTCCTCTGCGTTTAAAGACTTGTCGTAAAATTCATGGAAAATATTTTCGATAAAGAACGAATCTTCCACGATCAGTGGGCATCCACGATTGATGTAGAAGGAATTCAGGTTAAAGATTATTTTGAAGCCTGTACCGCTCCAGAAAACCGTTTTATTCTCAAACACTTGGGAGATATCACAGGCAAACGACTGTTAGATTTAGGCTGTGGTGCGGGTGAAAACAGTGTCTACTTTGCCAAGAAAGGGGCGCATTGTGTGGCATCTGACTATTCTCCTGGCATGGTAGAAGTCGCACTACAACTAGCAGCAGCCAATGGCGTTCAAATTGAGGGGTATACGGCTAATGCTATGGCATTAGACTTTCCTGATAACTCATTTGATATCGTTTATGCTTCTAATTTGCTACACCATTTGCCCAACCCAAAAGTTTGCATTCAAGAGATGCATCGCGTTCTCAAACCAGGAGGCAAAGCCTGTTTTTGGGACCCTTTAAAGCATAATCCAGTGATTAATGTTTATCGAAGAATTGCCACTAAGGTAAGAACTGAAGATGAAACACCCTTAGATATTGAGCTAGTAAATTTCATCAAATCTCAGTTCTCCCAAACCACTTATGACACGTTTTGGTTGGCAACGCTTTGGATCTTTTTGCGCTTTTATTTAATTGAAAAAGTAGACCCGAATCAAGAGCGTTATTGGAAGAAGATCATTATTGAGCAAAAAAGACTAGAACCCGAGTACCGACGGTTAGAAAAAATAGATAGTGTCTTGAAAAAGATTCCTTTGATGCAGCGGTTTGCTTGGAATCTCACGGTGGTAGCAACCAAATAAAGATGGCAAAAAAACTTAAGATTACTATTTATATAGAAACTCTAATCAACTCCATCTCATTGATGGGTTTGACCAACCTGGGGTTTAATTACTCAAAATCACTATAAATATTTGCAAAAAAAGGATGTCTTTGAAGAGTGACATCCCTAGGGTTTATCTCTTGCAGAACCCCAGATGCAAAAACTGGGTCTATTCTACTGCGGAGCTTTAGTGAAAATAGTTGGCTTCTGCTTCTAACTGACGAACTAAATTTTCGTCACCCTTAGATCTGGCGATCTCCAAACGGTGCTGTAGGCTTTTTTGGATGTTGTCGCGATGAGTAGCAGCGGCTTGTTTTACAGCTTCTTGGCGATTTCCGTTCATGATGGACATTAATTACGACCCGATTAGTGTAGTTCTTATATTTCTAAAATAACACTTTCTCTAGCTAAATGTATTATTTGTTACGGAAAATTCTTGATAAGAATAGTAAAAGCCAGAACATGAGTAGGGAGAGCGTTAAAATCTCCAAGGTCAATGAGCAACAGAATCCTAACCCTATTGAGCGATTTTGGCGGGAGTGATGTGTATGTGGGGGTGATGAAGGGCGTGATTGCCCAGATTAACTCGGCGCTGACAGTAATAGATCTAACCCACCAGATTCCGCCTCAGAATGTTGCAGCAGGTCGCTTTTGTTTATTAAATGCTTATCCTTATTTTCCCGTGGAAACCGTGCATATTGCCGTGGTTGATCCGGGCGTTGGCAGTAGTCGGCGAGCCATTGCCGTGAAATTTGCAGCGGGTTTCTTAGTGGGGCCAGATAATGGATTGTTTAGTGGGGTGCTGAGCCAGAGTCCAGCGCAAGCAGTAGTGGAATTAACTAACCCTAACTACTGGCGCACGCCTCAACCTAGTACAACCTTTCATGGCCGCGATATCTTTGCCGCTGTAGGGGCTTATCTTGCTAGTGGAGTTCCCCTAGAGCAGGTAGGACAAGCCATTGAGCCAACGAGTCTAGTGCAACTTTCTTTTCCTGAATACAGCCTAACCGATACGAGTGTTTTGGGTCACATCCAGTATGTTGATTACTTTGGTAATTTAATTACTAATATTCCAGGCACTTTGGTTCAGGGAAAAAGTTGGTTGATTGAGGTGGGTGAGTTCAGGATACTGGGTGAGCAAACTTATAGCGATCGCTTAATAGGCAACCTGATTGCTTTAGTAGGCAGTCATGGCTGGATAGAAATTGGTGTCAATCGGGGTAATGCTCAATCTCAGTTGCACCTGAGCGAGGGAGATACTGTGCAAGTTATCCTGGATTCAGCAGTCAGCCGTTAATCTCATCAGTAAAAGGGGGTGAACGAGTGAGTGAGACTGCGATCGTTCTGTTTGCGTTCTTTGGTTTTGGACTGCTAGTAACAGCGATGATCGTAGGTCACGCTCTAGCGGATAAGTATTTAGAGACTAGAAAAATAAGCGTCTTACCCGTTGCTGATTTGACTCAGAGAGTTGAGCAATTGTCAGCGGTTATGGAACGGCTCAATCAACGACTTGAGAACTTAGAACTCATTGTCACGAGTCAAGATTGGGAAACTTTACAGGGACTGCGCCGTTTAGAGAGTAAGCCTGAACAGGAGTCTGAGCGCTTGGCTCAGCGAATTCGGCGAGAAATCCCCTAATTTTAACAGTCGGTAATGCACGACTTTATCTAAATTCAGATTAAAGCGTTAGGATGCAAGTGGTGAACCGATTCCAGAAGCTTATTTAAAGAACTATAAAGGCACAATCCTATTGAGCCAAGTTGCTAACGAATCGATTTAATCAACTCAATGGAATAAACCATGACTCAAATACAGCAGTCTGAACCTCTAATTTACCAAGGACAGTTTGGGGAGTTTACGATTACCCAGAGCGATCGCCAAGGGGTGATCATCTATCGCGTTGGCTTGATGATAGCAGCTTTGAGCTTTGCGATCGGTACAGCCCTAGTGCTAAGAGCAACCGCAGATGGATTGCCCCTAGACGCTAACTCAGCCGTTCTCAAGGCACTGACTCCCCTTTATGCCTGTTTCTGTGTAGGGTTAGGGGTCAGTCTGCTAAGCATTCATATCTATTTGGCATCGTTACATCGCTTACTTCAAGCTTTTTGGGCAATCGGTGTTTTGGCGTCTGTTGTCGTGGCATGGCAAAGTAGTGAACCGTTTGCTCTCTTTGTTTACAACCACCCCATTACTCTCTTCGGTGTTGGCTTTACTTTTGCCGCTTTGACAGGCATTTATTTTAAAGAAGCCTTCTGTTTTAACCGCTTAGAAACGAAAGTACTCACACCGCTAGTCCCGATGCTGTTGTTGGGGAACTTAACGGGCGTATTGCCTGTCTCAGTAGAACAAACTTTACTGGGGATTTGGGCGACTCTATTTATGGTGTTTGCACTGCGTAAAGTTGTGCAATCAATTCCACCAGATATTGGTGATAAATCCGTTTTTACTTATTTACAAGAACAGCGGTCAGCCAGAGCTTAAGTAAGAATCTAAGATGAACTTCCTAGGTGTCCCTCTCGTTATTAGTTTAGTTCTGACTTCCCTTGTTCCAGCATCACTTGCTGCTACACAGTTGTCAGAACAGATAATAGCCCCAAAAGCTATCCAGCTTGCCTCACAACCTTCAGCCTTCAACTTCAATAACTTTGAAAATATGTTACCTATTTTTGAAGAGATGAATGAGATGGTGTGTCGTAAAGCTCCTAGCGGCATGGGGATTCCAGGCTTTCAACCTGGAATTCGGAAAACGGATGTTTTCCGAATGTTAGGGATTCCGGCTGTAACAGCATCCGGTTACTGGCCTAATACGCGTGCAGTTTCTTATGAGTTAATTCCTGAGGAGGTAAGCTTAGGATTTCTGTTTGATAAACATTCTGAACGCATTCGCCAAACAGAGGCAGCTTTTGCAACTAAGGTAGACTCTCAGATTGTACTTTTAACGTTGAATGGGATGTTAGGCTGTCAGCTGAATGAACCCATAAAGCAAGGACTACAAAAAGTGCAACGGCGAAATACTCGACGATACTTTTTTACTCAGAATGGTTTAAAAGGGGTGATTGAACGGGATAAGCGCGATCGCATCTATATAGGTATTTGGGAGGCAGATCTCCACAAATACTGAACGAATTAACTAAGGGAAAGTCAACCGGAATGTCTAACAAAGTTCTGCTCTCCACCAAGCGTCGAAGCATTCGTTTGATTGAATGTAAGAAACGGTGGGGGCTAACAATTCAGGGTTGGGGATTCCTTTGGCTTTGCATAGCCGCTTTAATCAGTTTTACACTGACAAATATTCATCCTTTCCTAGCGGTTAATGCTCCTATAAAAGCGGATGTGTTAGTCGTCGAAGGCTGGTTACCAGATTATGCGTTTAAAGAGGCGATCTCGGAATTGAATCGCGGAACTTATAAAAAACTTATAACAACAGGCTTACCGTTAGACAAAGGATTCTATTTAGCTGAATATAAAAATTTTGCCGAACTGACAGCAGCAACGTTTCTCGCCTTAGGTGTAGAACAGCAGCAACTGGTAGCAGTGCCTGCAAATTCTGTAAGGAAAGACCGAACTTTTGCTACAGCGATCGCAGTCAAACGTTGGCTAAAAAGTTCAGAGTTAAACATTACCTCGATTAATCTTTATTCTTTAAGTGTTCATGCCCGTAGGAGTTGGCTGCTTTTCCAGAAAGTGCTGGCTCCAGAAATTAAAGTCGGTATCATTGCCGCAGCAGAGCGAGATTATAATCCTCAAAAATGGTGGACTTATAGTCAAGGTGTGCGCTCAGTTATTTCCGAAACGATTGCTTATATTTATGCATTTGCTTTTAATTGGATTGCCCCTTAAAAAGGCAGTACCGAAAAGTATTAACGCATCAGAACTAGATGTAAATTTCGGGTAAAACGCCTAATAAACACCTGTGGTCATCTGTGGTAAAAAATCCTAATTATCCCAGAAGTCTATTAAACCGACATCCGCTAGGATGAGTTAAGTCTTACTCTCTAGCTCATATTGTGACTTGATAGATAGGGGTGGAGGATTGGTAGCAGAACGTGCATTTTGGCTAGCTTGGTCACAAATCTATGGAATTGGCCCCACTTTACTCAACCGCTTGCAAGCCCACTTTGGAACCTTAGCAGCAGCTTGGCAAGCAACTCCAACCCAATTGGGAACAGTCGAAGGGTTTGGAGACCAAAGCATAAAAAAAGTAATGCAAGAGCGATCGCGCCTTGAGCCAGAAGCCCTCTTTCAGCAGCACATCGCCAAAAACCCCCATTTCTGGACACCTGCTGATCCCGATTACCCACGCTTACTACTAGAAATCCCCACTTTACCACCGCTGCTTTACTACCGGGGCAACGTTCAACTGCAAGAGAATCAAGGCATTAAGCCAACCATTGGTATTGTTGGCACTCGCGATCCTTCAGACTACGGGAGAAAGTGGACGCGCAGAATTACGACCGCCTTGGTGAAGAAGGGGTTTACGATTGTTTCTGGCATGGCAGAAGGCATTGATACAGAGGCGCATCGTGCTTGTTTGGAGGCGGGAGGAAGAACGCTGGCAGTTTTAGGAACGGGTGTGGATGTGGTTTACCCACCGCGTAACCAGGGTCTCTATGAAAACATTCAGCAACATGGATTGATATTGAGTGAATATCCGGCTGGAACGCAACCGGATCGTGCTCACTTTCCGCGCCGGAATCGCATTATTGCAGGCTTGAGTCGTGCGGTTTTGGTGATGGAAGCCCCTAGCAAATCGGGTGCCCTGATTACCGCGCACCTTGCGAATGATTTTTGCCGCGATGTTTATGTATTGCCTGGATCTCTCGATAATCCGAAGGCGATGGGCTGTTTGGGACTCTTGAGTAAAGGTGCCCATATGATCTTAAGTGAAGGGCACTTGCTGGATATGCTGGGAGCCATACCCCAACTTGATGCAGTTGAACCACAACAGTTACAGTTGTTTAATCCAGCACCTTCACCACCAGTACCCGATTTACCGTCAGAACTGAAGCAAGTATTAGGGGCGATCGCCTCTGAAGCAACGCCTTTTGATGTGGTTGTGCAACAGGCTGGTTTGGCAACCGGAACAGTCTCTAGTGCGCTTTTAGAGTTGGAATTACGCGGCTTAGTTTCTCAGTTACCGGGGATGCGATATCAAAGAAGTTAGGCTGTTTCTGACAAGCTTTCAGCGATATCTATTGTCCTAAATACGCTTCTAATACCTGCTGATTGCTCTGAATCTCAGCCGGAGTACCCGTTGCAAGATTACGTCCCTCAGCTAATACCCAAACGCGATCGCATAGAGACATCACCACGTCCATGTTGTGTTCAATAATCAGAAACGTCATACCTTGGCGATTCCATAACTTAATGCGATCGCAGATCTCTTCAATCAGCCTGGGATTCACCCCCGCCGCTGGTTCATCTAACAGAATCAGCTTAGGATTCGTCATCAACGCCCGTCCCATTTCCAGTAGCTTGCGTTGTCCTCCAGACAGCGCCCCTGCATAATCCTGTGCCTTACTAGCCAGTCCCACCGATTCTAAGACTGCCATTGCCCGTTCTTTCATCTGGCGTTCTTCCTGCGCCACAACATGGGGTTGTAGCCAAACCTGCCAAAAGTTTTCTCCTGTCTGTTTTTGGGCACCTAATAGCATATTTTCCAGCACCGACAGGCGAGACAGCACTCGCGCCACCTGAAAGGTGCGAACCATCCCCATTTGAGCAATTTGATAGGGTCGCAATTGAGTAATCGGTTCGCTATCAAAAATCACCCGCCCTTTATCTGGGTGAATAAAGTTCGACAGTAGGTTAAATAAGGTAGTCTTACCCGCACCATTGGGACCAATCAAACCTGTAATGCTACCGGGTGCTACTTGAATTTCTGCACTATCAACCGCCTTAATGCCACCGAAGCTTTTGCACAATCCAGTAGCTGCTAGTAACGGTGGAGTTGGCTTCAAGTCAGAATTGGCAGAGGCAGGCTGATCAACCAGTTCAGCAGGTGAATCCTCACGCCTGACTTCTGATTCCTCAGGGTTAAGTTCTGTCTTTGAGGGGATAGACGAATTATCGACCAAGGGTAAGTTCCTCCTTTTTTCCCAAGATACCTTGGGGACGCCACATCATGATTATCATCAGAATCAGACCAATCACCATGATCCGAAACGCGCCTTCACGGGAAGCATCGAGCCGAACAACGTCATGTAGGAACAAGCGAGTTAAGGTATCATAGCCCCAAAAAATTATCGCTCCTAATATTGTGCCGGCATTATTACCCGCACCACCCAAAACTACGATTGTCCAGGCATTAAAGGTAATCAGTGGCTCAAAGTTACTGGGATAAACCGTTGTCAAATACCAGGCAAAAAAGCCTCCAGAGATCCCGGCGATCGCGCCTCCCAACATAAAGGCTTGCAACTTGTACCAAAAGACATCTTTCCCCAAAGCCCTTGGCACTTGTTCATCTTCGCGTATGGCTTTGAGAACTCGACCCCAAGGCGATCGCACTAATCTTTCTAGTAGCCAGTACACTAATGCCAGTGTCAGCAGCGTCAGCAACATCAATCCGGCTCTGGGATTATAGTTATACAGCGCTACTACCCCAACCCCGTACACCGCCAAACATAAAAGTACAGCCAAGACTCCCCAAATCAAGCGAGAAGTCGCCCTTGGCTGATCCCTAAACCACAGCCAAAAACCCCACAAGGTCAATCCCAACAGCAGGGTGAGTAAGCCAATCATCAGCAGTCTGAGCAGTAAGTTGGGGTTAAAATTGTCCAGTGGTAGCGGATAACCCTGCACCCCAAAAGCGCCACGGGTAAGCCACTCTTCATTCAGCGCCACCAGACGAATCAACTCTGAAACCCCAATCGTGACAATTGCCAGGTAATCTTCTCGTAGGCGCAACGTTGAAAGACCAATCACTAACCCTAAAAGTGCGGCGATACAGGCACCAATTAATACCGCAATGATTAAGGGGAAGCCTTTAGCAGCTAATAGCACAGTGGTATAAGCACCAATGGTCAAAAAGGCAACGTGCCCAAAGTTAATTAGACCAGTGAATCCCCACTGTAAATTTAGCCCCAGGCTAAACAGGGCAAATGTCCCTGTCAAAATTACCAGGAAAACTAGATAATTGACCATTACTTTGCTTTAACGGATAGAACTGCAACAGGCAGCTAATTAGTCTTTCAACCCTAAATTAACGGGTAGAGAAAAGACAAGGGGGATACGAGAGAAGTTGTTGAATACTGCTCCAACCCTCACACCTTGACACTCTACTACACGAACCCACTGCTGAGAAAACAGCATTTTGCAGGCGGGCAATCGGATTGTACCTTAGTCGATCGCATATTTGAAGGAAATGCTATGATCACCTGCATTCTCAAAATACGGGTCAGATCAGATTGCCTGGTCTCTGGCTAAGTTGTAATAGTTCTATGCGCCGCCTAAAGGGCGATCGCTTCAGTGATGAAACTCAAGGTAAACAAAACCCTGATTACTGTTTTCTCTCTGGTGCTTTTGGTTGCGATCGCCAGCGGTTATCAGCAGCCAATCCAAGCGAATCCCGCTGATTTTAAGGAGATTAAAGCAGCTTTAGGCGTTAGGCTTTACAACCACCATTTAGATTATGTACAAATTATCAATCTGAGCCAAGGTGCCTCTATCAAGTTCCTGCACGGTCAGATAACTCAGCCGGGTCAGGGTAGAGGTGCTTATCGTGGAAATGACCCCAAGTTTAATTTTGAGAATATAGCACAAGCTTGGGCTAATTTTGCTACTGCAAATCAGAATGCTTTTTCGATCATTAATGGGCAGTTTTTTAGACCTAACAAAGAATCAGATACTAACTTAGCTTTTCCTGTAAAAGTAAACGGAAAGGTGGTTAGCGATGGTTATGCCGGAAAAGGGGAATTTCCTCAGCAACAATTACTTTTAGAAGTTTGGCAAGATCGGGCAAATATTACCCCCTTTGATTGCTCAGATGTGCTTTATGCATCTTCAGCCCCAAATATTATTGGGGGTTTAGCCCCCGATGCCAATAAAGGGATTAACAAACAGGTAGGAAGGACTTTTATCGGAGTTAAAGATCGCAATGCGGATGGTAACTATGAAACCTTACTAATTTTTAGTTCTAAAGCCTCAAGCCAACCTCATGCAACCGAAACTCTCAAAGCTTTTGGTGCAGATAAAGTGATTATGCTAGATGGGGGAAGTTCTTCCCATCTGATTGTTCAGGGAACAACGTTTGTTGAATCTAACCGCACGATTCCGCAAACCATTGGTGTAATGAGTAGCCCCTAATCTTAAGATTAAATGCGTAAATTCTGTTGACAATCAGTAGGCTGCTTCCAAAAATCTCCTGTGTTTGAGGTTAATTCTCTAAGAGGTTGTTTTAAAAGGTATAGACTGTATTTTTAGGTACTCTACGCTCCCCCCTAGACCCCCTTGAAAAAGGGGGAAATAGACTCAAAACCCCCTTGAAAAAGGGGAATTTAGGGGGATCTCATAGGTCTTGTTACCAACAGTAGGACTTTAAAAACATCCTCTAAGGTTTGGTAGATTACCAGAAGCCTAGCTTGTGAAATCTATAAGAGATCAGTGCTATATCTCTTAATAGAACCCATATGACATCTTTAACCATGATTGGTTGGAAAAAGATAGCGATCGCTACTGGCTTAGGTTTCCTAGTAATCATGGGCATCCTTGCCGTTATCTCTATCCTTCGTCCCCCAGAAATTAGCTGTGTGCAGATTTTCCCCGATGGCAGCAGCAAGACTTTGTTCGGTAAGGATTGCCTCTAAGCTAAAGTCGTGATTCCCTGGGTTCAAAGTGCTGGTAGTCTTCGCAAGCGTGAAAAATTAGGTGATTACAAAGCGATCGCTCCTCTATAGCTACTACCACTGAGTTAAAGTTGGGGAAAATAGCATACTGAAATGTCTTACCTAAAAAAACGTGCAGTAGTAGCCTTTATAGGCGCAATGACAATAGGCTTAAGCACGCAATCACCTGCTGATGCTGAGCAAATTCCTGTTTGCCAGAAAGTTAATTATCCGATTGGGTTGAATATCCGTTCTGCCCCAAACTCCTCTAGTCGTCGCGTTGGTAGGGTTGCTTATGGGGTGAATGTCTCCTTAGCTGGGACGCCACAAAGATCAGGGATGGGTAGCCCTACAGTTACTCCGACTACCGCAAAAGACTCGCAGGGATCTACGTGGGTAAAAATCAAAACTCCAGTACGCGGATGGGTTTTGTTTGCTACGGGTGGTGACAGAGACAGTTTGGTATCTTGTCAGCAGCGGTGATCAACCTGGCAAAGCATTGGTGTAAGCCGTGAATAACCTAATCGCCAAGACTGCAACTACACCCCCGATCGCTAAAATGTTGAGAGGACGTAAGGTTCCCTCTAACTGACGCAGCGATCGCTCTAATTCCCCTTCATAATAATTAGACATATTTTGCAAAGCTGCATCCAGATTGCCAGTTTCTTCCCCTGTACGAATCATCTGGAGTGCCATTGGGGGAATTTTGCCTTGTAAACTTTGGCTGAGAGTTTGACCTGCACGCACTTTTTTGGCTGCACTTGCCAGATTTGCCGCCATACTGGGATCAGGGATGCGATCGCGGACTAAATCTAACGCACCCATGACTGAAATCCCACAGCTTAAGGGTAATTCCATCTCTGCTAAGTAAAGCAATGATTGCGCTTGGGTGACTTTAGTTAAGCCGGGAAGTTTGGCAAGGAGTCGCTGCAACCCCCTACCGGGATAGCGGGAACTCAACAAGCTGACTCCCCCTAACAGCAACGCTAACCCTACAGCATTCAACCAGAAACCTAATCTGAGAAAGCCGCTAGTCTGGGTTTTGAAAATTGCGACGACTAATAACAACACACTCCAAATCAGGATAATGACCGTTAAATTAATAGAACGGTAGAGGCGTTTCCGCTGCTGCTGTCGTCTGGTTGCTTCAGCTAAGCGGCGAAACGTCTCTGCTAGGGAACCACTATAAGCGGCTAACCGAATTAAGCTAATCGTCCAACCGCCAAAAAAGCGAGAATCCAGCGCCATTGCTGAAGCTAAATCTTGACCCGTTGCTACAGCAGCACTAACTTTTTGCAGATAGCGCCCAAAAGGGGAATTATTATTTTTTTCTACCAAAGTTAAGCTCTGCTGGATTGAGATCCCAGAGTTGAGCAGAGTCGCAAACTGGTCAAAAAATTGAGCCTTTTCCTTAGGTTTCACATTATATATAGAAAGGCAATCAGAAACTTTTAGGTTAGCTAAACAACCTATTGCAGTAATTTTATTACGACTTGCCTAGAAACCCAACCAGCGCCTGGGATCATCACCATTGGCACTGAAATCGGGACTGGGGTTATCAATTAGCTATCAAATTGTGGTCGAGAAACATGGTGGAGTCTCGAAGTGTATCTCTGAACCTGGACAAGGTGCAGAGTTTTGGATTGAAATGCCTATTCACTAAAGACGGCTGGAATAGAGGGTGTTGAACATAGCATCTGTTGACTTCACCCTCATCACCAGACTGCCATTACTTTTGGGCTGCGATTGCTAGTTTTGCCCCTTGAATTTTGCGGATGCGATCCATCACCGCCACGACTTGACCGTGGTTCACGGCTTTGTCAGCATTGAGGACAACCAGCGCTTCTTGCTCAGGTTTAATCAACTGGCGCACGGCGGGTTCTAGTACATCTAGCTCAATGGATTGGCGATTGAGTGCTAATTCTCCCTCTGGATTAATGGTGATGGTAATCTGCGCTGGACGCTGAGTTTGAGCACTGCTGGCTTTGGGCAGATTCACCGATAATCCCTGAGAGCGGGTTAAGAACAGCGTAGACATGATGAAAAAGGTGAGAATTGCAAAGATCACATCGATCATGGGCACGATGTTAATCTGTGCAGGGATCTCCGGTTCATCGGGTAGTCGCATAGGAAACCTCTCCTTTTTCGTAACGGCGGCGGTAAAGCAGTTCTAGTTGACCGCCGTATTCCTGAATATGCGCCATTTGTCGTGTATAGAATCCCCGAAAGGCATTAGCAAATACCAAGGCGAAGATTGCCACTATCAGACCCGTAGCTGTAGAAACTAATGCTTCACTAATCCCGGCTGTCACACTTGCTGTTTTGCTACCGCCAACATCACCTAAAGTCAGTGAGGCAAAGGAGTTAATCAAGCCTAAGACCGTTCCCAATAATCCCAACAAGGGAGCTAGGGCGATGATCGTTTCAAAGACAACATTGAAGCGTTTCAGGACGGGAATTTCTGCTTGCGCTTCGCTTTCTAGAGCCAAGCGAAATTCTTCGGGATTAGGTCTATCGAGTTCTAAAGCTGCTAAAAAGATGCGTGCGATTGGTAAATCTGCATTCTGCCGCAACTTGGCTACGGCTAACTCTGGATCGTGTTCATAGAGAGACAGCGACTCTCGCACGACCCGCTTTTGTCGTTTATTGATGCGAAACCAAAAATTTAACCGTTCTGCAATTAGGGCGATCGCCACTATAGAAAACCCCAAGAGGGGCCACATGACAACCCCACCCGCCGCAAAAATTTTAGTAATTTCCATCTGTTGTCTCTAAAGCAATCACTCAGGCTATTCTGACTAGCTCATTGCACTGTTGAAGCTGACACTAGTTCTCAACAGAGGTTAGGGCTAATGAGAATCCTTGTCAAGCTTTTTTTTAAGAGACACACATTTTTTCTATGCTAGAGGATTCTGTGGTAAACATTGAAAGCTTTATCGGGCAGGCTCTTTAGCCTGTTTAAAGTTTAGTGTTTTTCCCATCTCGTCTTAGTTTTAGCTCAAGCTTCTATTGACATTTGCTTCTAAGCAGCTTAATTTAACCAACTATGTGCAAATGAGTTGCAATAAGGTATGGCTTTGTCAAATATTGCTACAGAGCGTCGAGAAAAAGAGGAAGAAGCTCTCCGCTTCTTTATTGGCTATAGCCTCATTGGTTCAATAGCGTTCCATCTGGTAATTCTTCTCTTTAGCAATTTTGCGTTGGGGCTAAAAATGCCTGAAATTGCGGAAGAGCCTATGGAAGTGATCGTTGTTGACGAGCCTAAGGTTGAACCGTTAGACGAAAAAGCCGAAAAAGAACCAGAAAACGACTCAAAACCAGACACTTCAAACGTACTGACTAGTAGTTCAACCGCTGAAGACGCTGACGCTACCGTTGCAACTCGCCCATCTGGAGAAGTGCAAACAGCTACCCAGACATTGGCTGCACCCCCTCTCCCCAAGATTGTTATTCCTAACGCGATCGCGCCTTCACGTCCAGCCATTAACTTACCCAAGCCAGTCAGGGAGAGTGAACCAGAACCGCCTCAAGCTAAACCTGCTGCACCCAAGCCCTCTCAACCCATCCAGACTGATAATCTGCGAACGGCAACAAAGCAGCCAACGCCTCAAGAATCTACTGTTGCTACTAAACCTGCACCAAGGCAGCCAATACTTCAAGAGTCTGCCGTTGCCACTAAACCCGCGCCAAGGCAGTCAACACCTCAAGAGTCTACCGTTGCCACTAAGCCTGCACAAACCGAGCGACCCTCATCAAGGCCACAGATAGCCCCTAATCCTAGTAACAACACTCAAAGCTCAAGCGATTCTAGGGTAGCTACTCGTTCAGAAACCCCAGTAGCGAGAGGCACTCAGACAGGAACTCGTTCTAGTAATAACGCTCAGACCTCAAGTAATTCAGGTGGAAGAACGGGTTCTGGCAACACAGAAGCCAGAGGCACTCAAACAGGGAATGGCGATCGCAACTCCTCCGGTGATGCAGGCGGAATAACGAGTTCTGGGAATAGCGATCGCAACTCTGGTGATACGGGCAGAACAACAGGTTCGGGTAACACAGAAGGTAGGGGCACTCAGATCGCTGCTGCGAATCCTGGTAATAATTCTCGCAGTACCACAGTAACCGCAGACAGTGAAGAGAAAGCTGTTACGACGACTCGGACTCCTGAAACGACAACTCCTAACCGACAAATTGCTACCGCCCCTACCTCACCCACTTTTTATCGAGAAAGAACTGAATCGTCAGATAGGAATCGAGAACGTCCTTCTAGCAACACGGGTTCTAGTCGGGTAAGATGCCGTAATTGTGACAAACCAGAATACTCCAGAAGCGCGAGACAGCGCGGAGCACAAGGTCGCGCACAAGTGAGTGTTGATATTGATGATCGGGGTAATGTCACGGGTGCGCCGCGTTTGATCAACTCTACTGGGGACAGAGAACTGGATGAAGCTGCAATTAGAGCTGCTAGAAATTGGAAATTCGATTCGGCAGCAGGAAGACGGCAAGGAATTCGAGCTTCCGTTAATTTTCAGTTAGAAGGCTCAGAGGGTTCTCGTCGTTCCCGTGAACGTCGTCGTTCTCAAGAAAACGTTGCTCGTAATTCTGATGAAGCACCCCGGAAGCGGCGGCGCTTGGCAGAAACCCCAATTGCTAATAGCTCAGAGGTAATCCCCAGACGGCGGCGACGTTTGGCAGAAACCGCAGTAGCGAGTAACTCCGAGTCAAGTCCTAGACGGCGGCAACGTGTGGAAGCGAGTAGCTCAGAATTAACTCCCAGACGGCGACGACGTTTGGAAACGGCATCGATTCGGAGTTCAGAGGTAACCCCCAGACGGCGGCGACGTTTAGCAGAAACCGCAGTAGCGAGTAACTCGGAGTCAAGTCCTAGACGGCGGCAACGTGTGGCAGAGAGTAGCTCAGAATCAACTCCCAGACGGCGGCGACGTTTGGAAACGGCATCAGTTAGAAGTCCTGAGGTAAGCTCCAGACGACGGCAACGTTTGTCAGCGAGTAACTCAGAAGCAACCCCTAGACGGCGGCGACGTTTGGAAGCTGCATCTGCCAGGAGTTCACAACCAACTGCCAGACGGCGGCGTTTGGATGCTGCACCCGCAGCCAGTTCTCAGCCTGCTCCCCGTGCGCGGCGACGGCAAGCGGCACCTGCTTCAGAACCGGCTACTTCTGCTCCTAGCAACGATAACTAATCGCTGGAGCAGCGAAAAATAAACCTTTCTCACTATCACTTGCAAACGGATCAATAAAGTCAATGAAGAAGTTCTTACCTAAAACCATCAGCTTAATAGGAGTTGTTAGCTTACTCACCTTCATGCCTCACAGCGTTCAGGCTTTGCCGACAGTAACGCAGGTGGCTCAAGCCAACAGTGAGCAGATTTTTCAACAAGGTTTGGACAAAATCGACGCTGGGGATTATAAAGAAGCGGCTGAACTGTTAACTAAGGCGCTGGAACTGAATCCCAAAGATCCAGAAGCTTACTATAACAGAGCGATCGCATTTGCTCAGTTAAGCGAGTATGAGAAAGCGATCGCCGATTACAGCCAGGTGTTGCAACTGACGCCGAATGACGAAGAGGCTTATTACAATCGGGGATTAGCACGAGCGGAACTCGCTGATGATGAGGGCGCGATCGCAGATTTTACCCAAGTCCTGCAACGCAAGTCTGACTATGCAGAAGCTTATTACAATCGAGCGCTAGCGCGTGCAGAATTATCCGATGACAAGCGGGCGATCGAAGATTTTCAAACAGCAGCTTCTCTGTTTGCTAAGCAAGGCAAAAAAGATCAGGCAGAGCAAGCGTTAGCACTGATCAAGAAACTACAGCCGTAGACAAACAGATCAACGCCATGTCGTTATGCATGGCTTTTGGAGGGGTGACAAATGTCTTAGTTAATTTTGGACTCATTCCATGAGTTTTTGAAACCTCTCAGAGTTTAACGACTTTGGTTGGCGCAGCATGAATTGCTGTGTTTCTTTCGTGTGGATATATATTCAGAAATCTCATGAGTTTTTCATGAGTACAGAAGCTTGTGCAAATGGCTTTTAAGCTTTACCCGTTTCTTAGAGCCAAGCAGCGGCTCAAAGCATTCAGCAACCAAAATTTTTCTGAAACGGCAGCAGCATTTTCTTTTTTCAGCAGTTTGGTTCTAGTAGGAATGCTAGACAAACCCCAACAAAATTGATTGACGTGTGTGAGGATATTGTGAAAAATTGGCAATTGGTTCAGGGTTTAGGGCTAGCAACAGCCGTATCAGTCATTGTGTCTCAGCCTGCTATATCACAGGTAACACAAATCACAGATGTAAAGTTGAATTCGACCGCCAATGGTTTGCAAGTCTTATTAGAAACGACTGCAACTTCACCCAGAATTGTTACTTCCAATTACGATCAAACTTTACTGATTGATTTGTTCAATACGCAGCTTGACTTAGCAGAAGGTGAGCAGTTTCGCTCTGATAATCCTGCCCAAGGAATTACCTCTGTAACCGTAAAGCGCTTGTATAACAACAGCATTCGCATAACAGTAGTCGGTAAGACAGAGTTACCCAAAGTCGAAGTAGCATCCAATTCCCAGGGAGTTGCTTTGAGCTTGACAACCTCCACCTCAATCAGCCAAGGGTCACAGCCTTCTGAGCCTTCACCTACTTCACCAGCACCGTCAGAAGCCGCCCCGACTGAAACAGTACCGCCTACCTCATCTCAAACTCCTCCCTCCTCAGAGGCTGAACCTGCGGACTCTGCTGAAGAGTCCCCCGAAGTCGCAGAAGACGAACAAGACACCATTGAAATTGTGGTTACAGGTCGGCAGGAAGGAAGATATACAGCCCCCAATGCCACGACTGCCACCAAAACCGATACTCCTCTACGGGACATTCCTCAATCTATTCAAGTGATTCCTCAAGAAGTCATTGAGGATCAAAGAGTTACTCGCATTGCTGATGCTTTACGCAACGTCAGCGGTGTTACGCCTAAACCTGGTTATGGAGGCTCTAATGATAACTATACAATTCGTGGATTTGAAGCATCGACCAACCTGAGAAACGGTTTTCGAGATGATGGTTTTCTCAGTTTTTCTGACCCTGCGACGATAGAACGGGTTGAAGTGCTCAAAGGGCCTGCTTCCGTTTTATACGGTCAATTTGAACCCGGAGGTGTGGTTAACTACGTTACTAAACGTCCCTTGAGCGAGCCTTATTACGCGGGTGAATTTACTGTCGGCAGTTACAGCTTCTATCGCCCCTCCATAGATATTTCTGGACCACTCAATACCGATAAAAGTTTGTTGTATCGCTTTAATGTTGCCTATGAAAATAGTGGCAGTTTCCGAGATTTTGTCAATAGTGAAGTGTTTGTTGCTGCCCCAGTCTTGACTTACAAAATCAGTGATTCTACTAACTTAACCCTAGATTATGAATATGCTCATATAGATCGCACGTTTGATAGAGGACTGCCTCCTATACAAAGTGTGTTTGATTTGCCAATTAATCGTTTTCTAGGAGAACCTAGCGACAGTTATACACTTTCTCTCAACAAACCGGGTTATATCTTAGAACATCGTTTTAATGATAATTGGCAAATTAGAAATGCTTTCTCAGCACAGATAGCTGAGGCAGAACGTTCTAATGCTCAGGGACGTAGTTTCCAGGTTGAAAATGATGGTCGTACTTTCCGCCGAAGATATACTCGAACTGATGAAAAAGCAGAGAATTACAGCCTGCAAACAGATTTAATTGGTAGGGTCAATACAGGTTCCATTACTCATGACTTAGTCGTGGGTTTAGAGTTGAGCCGCAGTTCTTACGACTATAATTTGCGGAGAACAAACTTTACTTCGATTGACATTTTCAATCCAGTTTATGGTTCTCCTATTCCCCAAACTTTTTCTGATAGCTTTGTAAGCGATAGCAATCTTAATAATGTGGGGATTTACTTGCAAGATCAGATTACCTTACAACCTAATCTGAAAGTATTAGTAGGTGGTCGGTTTGATTTTAGTGAGTCAAACAATGATGAGAATAATAACGGCGAATTGGTAAATTCCAATCAGAGTTATAATGTGTTTTCTCCTCGTGTCGGCATTGTTTATCAACCTACAGAGGCTCTTTCTTTGTATGCAAGTTATAGTCGCTCTTTCAAACCAGATATCTTGTCAAGAACCGTAGATGGCAATTTATTAGAACCGCAAAGAGGAACCCAATACGAAGTTGGACTAAAAGCAGAATTGTTAGATGGCAGACTGTCATCTACAATTGCTGCCTATGACCTTACTAAGACCAATGTAGCAACTACAGATCCACTGAACACCGATTTTACAATCGCTGCCGGAGAAGTTAAGAGTCGCGGGATTGAATTAGACGTTGTAGGCAGGCTGTCACCAGGTTGGAACTTAATTGCATCCTATGGCTTGAATGACAGTTATGTTAGCAAAGATAACACCTTTGAAGAGGGTAGCAGACTAATTAATGCACCAAGAAATACCGCTAGCTTGTGGACAAGTTATGAAATTCAAAAAGGTAGCTTGAGTGGATTAGGTTTTGGTGCTGGCATATTTTTTGTGGATGAACGGGAAGCAGAATTACCCAACAACCTTAAAATTCCTTCCTATATCCGCACAGATGCTTCTATTTTCTATCGGCGGGACAACTACAAAATTGGGCTTAACTTCAAGAACCTTTTCGATACCAAATATTACGATTCTCAAGGCTTCTTGATTTATCCTGGGGCACCGTTGACGGTTTTGGGAACGTTCTCATTGCAATTTTAATCGCGAGGTCGTGTGTGAACGTTACAACGTTGCTTTCGGCAGAGTGATAACGTTCACACCTGAGAACAAATTTTTATCCCATCCATCTACTTAGTACCATCCGGTAAGGAACTATTCAGGTATGAAGTTACGCAAACTTGCGTTTACACTGCATAGATTTGTCGGCGTGATGGCAGGTCTTCTGCTAGTGGTGATTGGCTTAAGTGGCAGCATTTTGGTCTTTCATACCGAAATTGATCACTCCTTACATGCCCAGATGTTACATGTTGTACCCACAGGTGATCGCATCCCCTTAAAATCAGCAGTGGATATTGTGCAAGCGGCTTATCCTGAGTTGCAACCACAGGCGATTACATTACCAAAGACAGACGAGGGTGTTTATGAAATTGCCGCCACGTCTGCCAAGGATGAGTGGATTTACATTTATTTGAATCCCTATACCGGAAAAATTCTGGGATCACAACAGTGGGGACGCACGTTGATGACGTTGATTTATGATTTTCATCTCACCCTGTTAGCGGGTGAGGTGGGGAGCATCGTCGTAGGCATCTGTGGCTTAATGCTACTGTTATTGACCATTACAGGTTTAATGCAATGGACTGGCTGGAGAAAGTTAGTTACAGGGTTCAAAATTCGCTGGCAAGCACCTGCTTATATTCTTAACTTCGACCTACATCAAGTGGGTGGCATTTTATCAGCAGCTTTCCTGATTCTGACTGCTTTTACAGGAGCCGCCTTAATTTTTCACGAACAATTTGAACCAGCGGCTTACTGGCTTACAGGTACACCCATACCCACTATTCCAAAATCTACAGTAGTTGCTGGCAAGTCAGCCATGTCAGTTGACGAAATTTTGCAAATAGCAAATGCGATGTTGCCAGAAGCCAAAGTAACTTTTATCAACTTACCGCAAAAACCTAATGCAGTCTTTAGAATAACGAAGAAGTTCCCTCAAGAATTACATCATTCTGGGCGTACTCGTCTTTATTTTGATCAGTATAGTGGCAAAGCACTACTAGTAGAAAATGCGCTAACAGCACCTATAGCAAAGCATCTGATGAATTTAATGCTACCCCTACATTCAGGCACTTATGGGGGACTGGTAACGCGCATTATTTATGTAGTAATTGGGTTAATCCCTACGCTGCTATTTATCACAGGTTGGAAGATGTGGCGTCGTGGTAAATGGGCAAAAGCACAACGAAAAGAGGTTGTGCAGTCTGTTTCTAGGATCTAAAAATAAAGGGTGTTTATATCTTAGCATTCACCACTAAAATATTATGCTAAAAAGCATTTTTAGTTAGTATATCTATTTTTTAGGCTGCTGTTAGTTAATATCTATTAAGCTTTAAAGTCTACCCGCGCAACAGCGGTTTCTAACTCTACCCCTAATGCGGCACTAACTTCTAAAATTTCGACGAAACTAGCACCTTGATAATCAGTTTCTTCATATTGCTTAACTCGTTGTTCATCAATTCCTAATAGGTTAGCCAGTTCTTTCTGACTAATTTTGGCTGCTATCCGCGCTTTTATTAAAGCATCTGGCAACCTAGCTAAACCTTCTATTTTAATTTTAATGGGCTGAAAAGGTTTACAGTTAATCAGTCTTTCATATTCAGTAATCTCTGCTTGTAATTGATATAAATGGGCATGAAAAGTATCTTTGTTTTGTTGCCATTTTTGAGGATCATTTCTTTTGCTGATTTGATCTGCTTCTAGGGCTACGAGATATTTTTTAAACTTATCTACCCATTCTTGAGTGGTTTGATACTCTGCTTCATTTTTAATCATATTGCTACCTGATTAAATCTATGGCTCTATTGATTGGCATTTTTCATAGCGTGTCCTTTGAAATACAGCGAATTCCAGTCAAATGAGGTATATCTTCATCTGCGTTTATCTGCGTTCATCTGCGGTTAAAAATAACCAACTGTGTACCTCATGAAAGCGGAAACTGCTGTAAATCAATAGCCTTGTTGCGATAATACTGTTCAATCTAAACAGAATTGGGTTAAATGAGAGGGCAATAGATGGCTGTAAAGACGTTCTGGTAAAACGTCTTTACTAAATTGATAAGAGAGGCAATTAATTATTTGTAGGATGGATAGAGCGATCGCAAAACCCATCCAACTCCTGCTAATGTCGGGTTGAGGTGCGTTAGCGTAGCTTGCGCGTAGCGCGTAACGCAACCTACAAGACAACATCATTTAATTAGGTTGCTCTACTTAGACATTTTAATTCTCCCTACTTTTCAGGCTTTGGAGAAGGCTGTGCTGAGACTACGCATACAAGGTGGAGAGTTCTCGCCTATCTTGATTAGAAGGTTTGTCGCTCAGTGAGATGCGCTTCAATTTCTGGCCGCGATCGCCATACAGGGCGTAATTGTTTGTTGGCAAATAGTTGTAGTTGGTCAGTCCGATGCTGGGAATGGGATTGCGTTGCGTTGCCATAGGTAGTTAGCACCCTTGCTTTCACAGGTTGCGAAAACTCAATGGCAGCGACAAAAGAATCTCCACCAACCGCTTGCCAGCGTCCATCGGACTGAGGTGCAAACCAGACATTTCTAAACACACCGAGAGAATCGTCAGCCCCGTTAGCGGGCACGTCTACCTCACCTGACTTGAGGCGGAAAACCTGACTCCACGCAACATCTAAGGAACCATAAGCCAATCGCACGGTTTCAGCCGCCTTGGTGAGGGCAGTGATGGCATTGATTGGATCACCAATCCCTTTAGGCGTTGTTAGCGGTGCATCCTGACTCCAAGGCACTGCAAACAAACGTTTGCGATCCACCAGTTGCCGCCAGGTAGCAAATAGCACTGCACCACGACTATCAGCATCCGCTTTGCGATCCCACTTTGCCAATACGTCAGCCGCTTGCTGTGTTAATTCAGTCTCGGATGAACGGGCTAGGGTAATTAAATCATCCAATACGCGATCAGCAAGTTCAACGTGGGTTGAGTGCTTGTAGTCAATCATTTCCGCAAACGAGATCTTGGGATCTTCCTTTAACATGCGGGCTGATCGTTGCGATCGCAAACTCATGCCTTTGCGGGGTGC
>Ga0196963_10000468_pt1 | contig 37022 bp, 30 predicted proteins | sample S1_5metaG_FD_148600 | JGI IMG/M metagenome (GOLD analysis project Ga0196963, IMG submission 148600) | Soil microbial communities from Anza Borrego desert, Southern California, United States - S1_5 | ecosystem: Environmental > Terrestrial > Soil > Desert | place: USA: California | collected... | reverse complement strand
GTCTCGGACGCCGGGCGCGGAGCACCCGCTCGGGAAGGGTTGGAGGCGGGGCGGGTCTTGCTGTTTCGCCGGTCGGCCATAGGGGCAATTGAACGCATGTCGGCGGCAGGTCATTGCCGCGGCGGGACTTGAAGCGACGAATCGCGCGACTTGCGCGTTTCGGGGCATTGCAATCGGTGGTGTTTGCGTTATGCTGGCCGCACCGAACCGGGGAGGTTCGGCGTGTTGAGTGCGTGCTGTGGGGCAACCGGGCGGAGGCCCGAGGAGAAGTCCATGTCAGCGACGAGATGGTTCCGGGCGTGTTGTCGAGCGGTCGCGGCGGTCGCGATGGGCCTTGCGGGTGCGACGGCGCAAGCGCAGAGCCTTGGCGCATGCTGCGTGCACACGCCCGGCGGCGTGCAATGCTTCATTACAACAGAGACAATGTGCGTCAACGCCAACGGCGTGTGGCGCGGCGCCGGCACGCAATGCGGCGGCGATACGTGCGCCAACACGACGCCGACGGGCGCCTGCTGCGTGATGGCGGCGGGCGGCGTCACCTGCGTTCCCAACCAGACGCAGGCGCAGTGCGCCGCGCAGAACGGTGTCTGGCGCGGGCCCGGTACCAACTGCAATACGCCGTGCCCGACGCCGCCGGTGACGGGCGGGTGCTGCTTCACGCCGCCCGGCTCGAATCAGATGATCTGCCAGATCCGCACGCAGGGCGGATGCGCCGAGGTCAACGGCACGTGGCGCGGCCCGGGCACGAACTGCAACGAGCCGTGCCAGCAGACAACGCCGAACGGCGCCTGCTGTGTGCCGACGAACGCCGGCGGCTTTGCCTGCCACATCATGAGCGAGGCCCAGTGCCACAACATCATGGGCTCGATCTGGCGCGGCGCGAACAGCGTCTGCGGCAACGACACCTGCCCGCCCAACGGCCGCTGCTGCTTCCGTCCTCAACCGGGCTCGCCAATCCAGTGCATGGTGACGTCGCAGGCGCAGTGCAATCAGTTCCAGGGCACCTGGGGGGGCCCCGGCACGAACTGCAACACGCCGTGCGAGCAGCCCCCCGCCACCGGCGCGTGCTGCGTGACGAGCGGCGGCACGATCACCTGCATCCCGAACCAGACCGAAGCGCAGTGCGCCGCGCAGAACGGTGTCTGGCGCGGCCCCAACAGTCTGTGCTCCAACACCATCTGCCAGCCGACGAACACCGGCGCGTGCTGCGTGAACCACAACGGCACGGTTACCTGCGTCCCGGGGCTCACCCAGGCCCAGTGCGCGGCCCAGAACGGCTTCTGGCGCGGGCCCGGCAGCACGTGCAACGAGCCCTGCCCGCAGCCCCCGGTCCTCGGCGGCTGCTGCTTCCGGCCCCTCGGCTCGGCGCAGGTCATCTGCCAGCTCCGCACCCAGGCCCAATGCGCGGCCCTGAACGGAACCTGGCGCGGCCCCAACACTAACTGCCAGCAGCCGTGCGAGCAGCCCCCGACCACGGGCGCCTGCTGCGTCACGACACCGGCGGGCGTCACGTGCGTTCCCAACGTCACGCAGGCCCAGTGCGCCGCGCAGAACGGTGTTTGGCGCGGTCCCAACAGCAACTGCAACACGCCATGCCCGCCGCCGACAGGCGGGTGCTGCTTCCGCCCCGGCGGTTCGAATCAAGTGATCTGCCAGATCAGGACGCAGGCGCAGTGCGCCAACCTCAACGGTGTCTGGCGCGGGCCCGGTTCAAACTGCCAGGACCCGTGCCCGCAACCTCCGCCGGTCGGTGGCTGCTGCTTCCGGCCCGCGGGCTCGAACCAGGTGATCTGCCAGGTGCGGACACAGGCCGGGTGCGATGAGGTGGATGGCGTCTGGCGGGGCCCGAACACCAACTGCCAGCAGCCTTGCCCGCAGCCCCCGCCCACCGGCGCGTGCTGCGTGCCGAATCCGAACGGCGGCACGACGTGTGTCCCGAACCTGACACAGGCGCAGTGCGCGGCGCAGAACGGCGCATGGCGCGGCGCCAACTCCAACTGCAACACGCCCTGCCCCCAGCCCCCGCCGCCCCGCGGCGCGTGCTGCTTCACCACCCCGGGCGGGCAGACGCACTGCGTCGTCGTGCGCGAGTCCGTCTGCGACCAGATCAACGGGACGTGGCGCGGGCCGAACACCTCGTGCAACGATCCGTGCCCGCAGCCCGCGCCGCGCGGCCGCTGCTGCTACACCGACGACAACAACGAGTCCCACTGCGTGGTCGTCCCCGAGGCCGACTGCGACGCCCTCAAGGGCGCGTGGGCCGGCGCGAACACTCAATGCCTGCCCGGCGCATGCGACAGCGAGTGCCCGTGCGACTGGAACGACGACGGCTCGCTGAACAGCACCGACCTCCAGGACTTCCTCGAGGACTTCCAGAAGGGCGACGCCGACTTCAACGGCGACGGCGAGACCAACGTCGAGGACATCGCGGACTTCCTCCGCTGCTACAGGCTCGACCCGGACTGCGACCGCTGAGCGGCCGGTGAACGACAACCCCAGCGCCCGGGCCCCGCGGCCCGGGCGTTTTCATTCCCGTCAACGGCCGCGCCGCCGGGGTTGCACTTTCCGCCGCCGCGCCTATCATGCGGCTGACATTCTGGGGGCGTAGCTCAGTTTTGGTAGAGCGCATCCATGGCATGGATGAGGTCGAGAGTTCGAGTCTCTTCGCCTCCACTTTTTCGGACGCCGGCGGCCCGGCCGCCCGGTGCGGCACGCACCGCCTTCGAACGCGTCCAATTCCCCGACGGCATCACGGAGGTCTGACCACTATGAAACCCACGCTCCCAGTTCGCGCTCTCATCCTCGCGTCCCTGCTCGCGGCGCCGGCCTTTGCGCAGCAGACACCTGCGACGCCCGCCCCCGAGGCCAAGCCCGCGCCGACGCCCGCCCAGGCCGCCGATGAGACGGTGCGCGTCGAGCTGGAGACGTCGATGGGCAAGATCGTGCTGGAACTCAACCGCACGAAGGCCCCGATCTCGACGGAGAACTTCGTCGCCTACGCCAGCAAGGGGCACTACAACGGCACGGTTTTCCACCGCGTGATCGACGGCTTCATGGTGCAGGGCGGCGGCTTCGACAAGAGCATGCAGCAGAAGCCGACCGACGCGCCGATCCGCAACGAGTGCAAGAACGGCCTCAAGAACGTCCGCGGCAGCGTGGCGATGGCCCGCACGGCGGTCCTCGACTCCGGCACGAGCCAGTTCTACATCAACGTCGTGGACAACCCCTTCCTCGACACGAACTGCTACGCGGTCTTCGGGAAGGTCGTCGAGGGCATGGACGTTGTGGACAAGATCAAGGGCGTCAAGACCACGCGCCGCAACGGCATGAGCGACGTCCCGGTGGAGCCCGTCGAGATCATCGCGGCGCGTGTCGTCGATTCCGCCGCCGCCGAGAAGAAGGCCGAGGGCGAGCCCAAGAAGGATCAGACCGCGCCCGAGTCCAAGCCCGCCGAGCCCGCCGCGAACCCGAAGTAGTTCCGCCGGCTTGTTCTCCGTCCTCTCGACCTCGCTTTTTCCGCTTCGCGTACCCGGAGTCCCCATGCCTGTTCAGGTTGAGCTCGTCACGTCGCACGGCCCCATCGTGATCGAGGTCGACGACGTCAAGGCGCCGATCTCCGCGGCGAACTTCCTCTCGTACGTGGACAAGGGACACTACGACGGCACGATCTTCCACCGCGTGATCGACAACTTCATGATCCAGGGCGGCGGCTTCAACGAGAAGATGACGCAGAAGCCCACCGACGCGCCGATCAAGAACGAGTGGAAGAACGGCCTCAAAAACGTGCGCGGCAGCGTCGCGATGGCGCGGACCTCCGACCACGACTCGGCGACCACGCAGTTTTTCATCAACGTCGCCGACAATTCCTTCCTCGACCAGCCCCGCGACGGCGCCGGTTACGCGGTCTTCGGGAAAGTCGTCGGCGGCATGGAGACTGTTGAGATCATCCGCAAGATCAAGACGACCACGAAGAGCGGCATGGGCGACGTCCCGGCCGTTCCGGTCGTGATCCAATCCGCCCGCCGCCTTTGAGGGGCTTCACGGCTCGGATTGGTCAGTCTTCACGCCACCACACGAAATGGTGAAGATGGCGTTATGTACAAAAAGAGCATCAACTCTTTTGATCCCATTCTTGGGCTGCAACGTATATTGCATGCCCCGTGAGCGGGGACCGCGTGACGAGGCGTGTTCGAGACGAGTCGAACCCCGTATTGCGCGGCGTGTCCGAAACTTTGCGGTACCTTGACTTCTGGGGGACTCGGGCGAGTCCGCTCGGTCGCCCACTGTCACGGCCGCTGCACGCATGACTGAACGGGAGGATGCAATGAAGCTTTCGAATGTCGGACCCGACAGCGACCTGCGCGGCTCGTCGGCCGCGAGCAGGAACGGACAGGAAGGGCACACTGGCATGTCGCGGCCCGCGGCCGCGGCGACCGGAGCGGCGATCGCCGCGAAGCGCCCGGAGCTGATGGAGCAACTGAGCCCCACGCAGCAACTCGTGCTCGAGATGCTCCTGAGCGGGATGTCGCAGCCGCAGATCGCACAGACGACCGGACGGTCGCTGCACACGATCCACGACCACACCAAGGCGATTTACCAGCGCCTCAAGGTGCGCAACCGCGTCGAGCTGCTCCTGCAGTTCACGCACCCGACGGTGTGAGACGTCCTCAAAGTTTGTACCCCTCGACGGGCGGCGCGAGAGCGCTGCCCGTCGCTTTTTTGCGCTTCTGACGCCAAACAGTGGAGAATAAAGTCTGTTGGAACGGATATAGTTGGTCGAGCCAACGGGGGGCTCGCGACGGAGTTGTCATGCCAGATACACACGCGGAACGGGGAGCATCGCTCGCCCGGCGTCGCCCCGACCTGTGCAACAAATTGAGCGAGACGCAGCGCGTCGTGCTCAGCATGCTGCTGGAGGGGATGACGGAGCCGCAGATCGCCGAGAAGCTCGAGCGCTCGCGCCACACCGTGCACGACCACACCAAGGCGATCTACCAGACGCTCGGCGTCCAGAGCCGGGTGCAGCTCGTGTTGCTGTTCACCGCGCCGTGAGGGCCGCGGGCGTGCGCGTCGCAATCTGACTTGCACCGCCGGCGATTCGCCGATAGGGTGTGCTCCCGTGGGCGGCGCGGCCGATCCCCCGCAATCGAGGAAAGCACCCAGCATGGCGAGCCCGACACCGCAGGATCCGACGTCCGCAGCCTCGACCGCGTCCATCTACGGGATCACCGCGACCCCGCCCCCGCCCGCCGAGGCGTCGCCGGAGGCGAAGGACCTCTGGTGGTTCCAGAACGTCTACAAGGGCGACACGATGCCGCAGCTCACGCTGCGGGCGGTGCTGACGGGCGGCATTCTGGGGATGCTCCTCGCGGCGAGCAACCTCTACACCACGCTCACGGTGGGCTGGGCCTTCGGCGTGGCGATCACGTCGAGCGTCATCAGCTATGTCATCTGGTCGATCATCACGCCCCTTTTCGGGCTGCGGAAGATGACGATCCTCGAGACCAACTGCATGGCGAGCACCGCCAGCGCGGCGGGGTACTCGACGGGCTCGACGATCGCGACGATGTTCGGGGCCCTCGTCCTGCTGGCCGTCGTCCCGGATGGCAAGACGGCAGCGGACCTCAAGACCTGGGAAATCCATCCCTGGTATCTCGTGGGCGCGTTCACGCTCTGCACCGGGCTCATGGGCGTCTTCCTGGCGATCCCCATGAAGCGCCAGATGATCAACCACGAGCAGCTCCCGTTCCCGAGCGGCATCGCCGCGGCGGAGACGCTGCGGAGCCTCTACAGCGAGAGCAAGGACGCGGTGCGCAAGGCGTACGTGCTGATCGCCGGCCTCGTCTTCGGCGCGCTCATCGCGGTGCTGCGAGCGGGCGAAGGGATGTTCGGCTTTCTCGACGCGTTCTACAAGAAGACCGGCCTCGTGATCCCGCAGCACGTGCCGCACGAGGGGTTCACCAAGATCAACGACAAGCAGGTCTACGGCTACGCGGTCGACACGAGCGTGCTGCTCATCGGCGCGGGCATGATCGTGGGGCTGCGCGTGAGTCTCTCGATGCTCCTGGGCTCGATGATCCTGTACCTGTGGCTCGGTCCCGAGCTGGTCGCGATGGATATCGCGAACGAGGGCAGGGAGGGGTACGTCCGCTCCATCGACGTCCTCGGCGGCGGCGCGTTCTACCACTTCCCGCGCTGGGGCCTGTGGGGCGGCACGGCGTTGCTGGTCATGTCGAGCCTGACGGCGCTGGCGTTCCAGTCGAAGACCATCGTGCGCGCGTTCACGCTCGCCAAGGCCGGCGGGACGGTGAACGCGGCGAACCTCTCGGCCATGCAGAAGATCGAGGTTCCGTTCACCTGGACGGTGATCGGCATGGTGCCCATCACGATCGCGATGCTCGCGGTGCAGATCGTCGCCTTCGACATCGCGTGGTGGGCGGGGCTGATCGCGATCGCGATGTCCTTCGTGCTGTCGCTGGTCGCGAGCCGCGCCACGGGCGAGACGGACACGACGCCGATCGGCGCCATGGGCAAGGTGATGCAGCTGATGTTCGCGCTCTTCCACCCGGGGCAGATCAACCCGAACCTCGCCAGCGCGGGCATCGCGGCCAACAGCGCGAGCAGCTGTGCCGACCTTCTCTCGGACCTCAAGATCGGCTACCTGCTGGGCGCCAACCCGCGCCGGCAGTTCCTCGCGCAGTTCTTCGGCGTCTTCTTCGGCACACTCGCGATCGTCCCGATCTGGTACCTCATGGTGCCGGACAAGGCGAAGCTCGACTCGTTCGCCGCGCCGGCGACCAGGACGTGGGAGGCTGTGGCGCAGGTGTTGACGAAGGGCCTGGGCTCGCTGCCGGACTCCGCGAAGACGGCGATCCTCGTCGGCGCCGGCGTCGGCGTGCTCCTGCCGCTCATCGAGCGATTGCTGGTGCCCGCGAAGTACCGCAGGTTCATGCCCAGCGCGACCGGCCTGGGCCTGTCGTTCATGCTCCCCTTCTACAACAGCCTCGCCTTCACGATCGGCGCGGTCATCGCGTGGGCGTGGGGCAAGGCCGACAAGCGCACCGCGGACCTCTACAACATCCCGCTCGCCAGCGGCCTCGTCGCGGGCGAGTCGCTGATCGCGGCCTTGCTCGCGATGCTGGCGACCGCGGCGGGGCTCATGGGCTGGACGCTGTAGGAGCCGCGGAGAGCCGAGAACAGGCACGGGCACATTCTTCTCCGGTCGTTCTCCGACCGTGGTTCTCCGCTTCTCCTGTTCCCTTGTGCCTTCGCGGCGGCCGACTCCGCGGGCACCCCGACTACTTCGCCTTTTCGAGCGCGCGGTCGATGTGCCCGGCGATCGTCTCCTCGAGGTACTTGACGCGCTGATCGGTCGTCGGCGCGTTCGAGCCCGGCGGCGCGGCGAGGCCCTTGCCGGCCCAGACGACCTTGCCCTCCCTGTCGATCACGTAGAAGGTCGGGAGCGCGGCGACACGGAACTTGCGGCCGATGGCGTCGGCGCCCAGGAGCAGGCCGTAGGTATACCCGGCGTCGCTCTTGAACTTCACGGGGTCGGCGCCGCTGCGCCCGCCCTCGGCGTTGAAGCCGACGATCGCGACGGCTTTGCCGTCGTACTTCTTGTGCAGGCGCTCCATCGCGGGCATCGACGCGCGGCAGGGCGGGCACCACGTCGCCCAGAAGTCCATGACGAGGACCTTGCCCCGGTAGTCCTCGAGCCCCACCGCCTTGCCGTCGGCGTCCTGGAGCTTGAAGTCGGGCGCGAGATCGCCGGGCGCGAGGAGCGTGCGGTCGCTGGGCCAGGCCGCGCCGCCGGCGGGGCCGGCCGCGGCCGTCTTGCCGCCGTCCCCGCCGCCCGCCTCGTTGTCGCCGTCTCCCTGCGCGGTCCTTCGCGATGTGCCGCCCGCGCGGACGCGGTACCCCTCCGGCACCTCCAGGGTGAATGCGTGCACGACCGCGTCCTCGTCGGCCTTGAGGTTGTGCATTTCGAGCGCCCAGCCCGTCGGCGCGACGCCCGGTTCCTTCGTCAGGAGGCTCTCGACGCGGACCGGGAGCGACGACGAGCGAGAGACGAAGACGCGCGTGGTGCGGCGGGGGGCCTTCTCGTCCTGCGGCGCGGGGCCGGCGACCTCCAGCACGTCGCACTGCTCGCCGGCGATCGTCTGCGGCTTGCCGAGCGTCGCCGTCGCGTCCTCGAAGGGTCTCTCCGCGAGCACCTCCCACGGCACCGCGTGGCGGGCGCTCTCGGCGCCGAAGAACGCGCGAACGTCGTCCATGCGCTCCATGGAGCGCTCGGCGACGACCTTGTCCTTCGCGCGCACCGACCGTCCGTTCGCGCCGTCGTACGCGACCTCAAAGCCGCCCTCGGCGTCCGTCTGCCTCGCGTAGACGCGCCAGCCGCCCGCGTCCGCCCTCGCCATGCTCGCTTCGCCGGCGAACGCCGCGCCCTCGGCCCCGATCGGCGTCGCCCTGAACTCGTAGCTCATCGCCCGCGTCGCGGCGATCTTCTCGCGCAGCTTGGCGAGGATGACCGCCGCGGCCTCGGTGGTGTCGGCCGAATTCGGCTGTGCCGCCGGGGCGGGGGGCCGCCCGGCTTTGTCCTTCGTCTGCCCGAAACTGGCGCCCGCCGCGACGGTCAGGGCTGAAAGAAAGATCGTTGCTGCCGACATTGTCATCGAGTCGCTCCCGCGGGCTGTGCCGCCCGCGACATCCTACCGGACCTGTCAATCCGCCGCGTTCCTTGTTGCGTTGAAACGGAATTCTGTTAGCATGGTGGCCGGTTTCCCCCGTCCGCACCCATGCTCGAAAGGACCACGCATGCGCCGAATCGCCGCGTCCGCCCTCGTTCTCTCAGCCGGTCTCGCCGTCGCCGCGGGCGAAGCTCCGCCCGAGCGGGACGCGGTTCTCGGCCTGCCGGGCGTCCGCGTCTTCGAGGACGCCGGCCGGACGCTGGCGTTCTACGGCGCGCCCATGACGCGGGCCGACAGCGCGGCCCAGGCGGCGACCGACTGGGTGAACCTGTACGCCCGCGCGTTCGGCTCGCCCGACTCGGCGCTGGCCCTGACGAAGGAATGGGGGGTCTCGAACGGCCGCTTCACGCACTTCGAGTTCACGCAGTGGATGGACGACCTGCCGGTCGAGCGGGGCGTGCTCCGCGTGCTGGTCCGCAACGCGCCGGCGCCGCTGGGCCACGATGACCGCACCGTCCACGAGTCCGTCCTCGCGTCCGGGCGCATCGCGCAGCGGCCGGCGGGCGGCTTCGCGCCGGTGACGGTTTCGGCCGAGGAAGCCGCGGCGGCCATCGGGCGGATCCAGCGGTTCGCGTCGCTCGAGCGCTGGACCGAGCCGGAACTGGTCGTGTACTTCGGCGAGGGGGACTTCAACGGCTGGATCGAGCCGGTGAAGGCGTGGAAGTTCGTCGCCGGCGACGCGAGCGACAGGGCGAACCCGCGGGTCTTCACGTTCTTCGTGGACGCCTCGGCGGGCTCGGTGATCCACGCGCGCGGCGAGGTGCACAACGTCGACATCACCGGGCGGGTCATGGGCCTGACGACGCAGGGCGCGCACCCGGACACCCCCTCGAACCCGCCGGTGTCGCAGGGCGTGCGGGGCGCGAAGGTGACGGTGCAGGGCTCCAACCCGGCGGCGTTCGCGTACACGGACCAGGACGGGAACTTCACGATCTCGTGGCCCGGCGCGGAGCCGGTGACGCTCTCGGCGGGCGTGGCGCAGGGGCTCTGGGGGAACGTGGACAACGCGGCGGGGAGCGAGATCACGGTCACCGTGAGCGCGACGCCCGGCACGCCCGCGACGCTCGACATGACGCCGGCGTACAGCGGGCCGACGACCGCGCAGGTGAACGCGCTGACGCAGACGACCGTGACGCACGACCACTTCAAGCGCTACGCGCCGTCGTACACGGGGCTCGACTTCATGATCCCGGTCTTCGTGAACGAGGCCTCGACGTGCAACGCTTTCTACCAGTCCTTCGACGATTCGACGCACTACTTCGCGCCCGGCGACGGGTGCGTGAACACGGCGTACGCGAGCGTCGTGCACCACGAGTACGGGCATTACATCGTGAACCAGCGCGGGCTCGCGCAGGGCTCGTTCGGCGAGGGGTTCGCGGACACGATGTCGATCCTGATCCTGGACGACCCGATCATCGGGCACGGCTTCGGCGGGCCGCCGTTCTTCCCGAACGGCTGGGTTCGCGACCCGGTCAACGCCCCGCAGCAGTACCCGTGCAGCGGCGGCGGCCACGACTGCGGCCAGGTGCTGGGCGCGGTGACGTGGTTCATCCGCGAGGGGATGGGGACGCGGTACGGCTCCCTCCCGGGGCTCGATGTCGCGCGGCAGCTGCACGTCGACTGGGCGTTGGTGACCTCCGGCGGGCTCGACAACGACGCGGCGCACCCGCTGACCGCGATCGAGTTCCTCACGGTCGATGACGACGACGGCATGCTCTGCACCGGCACGCCCCACTACACGGAGATTTCCGAGGCGTTCGCCGATGAGAACATCGCGTCGCCCCCCGCGGAGACGCGCGCCAACGTGCGCTTCGTCGAGGCGGTGCCGGGCGTGGTGCAGCCCGGGCAGGTGCTGACATTCACCGTGACGGCGGCGCCCGGGAGCGCGACGCTGACGCCGAACAGCGGGGTGCTGCACTTCCGGCTCGTGGGGCAGGCCGAGTTCACCAGCACGCCGATGACGGCGGTCAGCCCGACGCAGTACACGTTCAGCCTCCCGCCGATCGTGTGCGGGCAGGCGATCCAGTTCTACGCGAGCGTCGGGACGAGCCAGGGCGACGTGAGCGCGCCGTCGCAGTCGTGCACGGGGCAGAACCTCTACAGCATCACCGCGGCGACGAGCTCGTCGGACACGTTCACCGACTTTGAGTCGGGCGCGCCCGGCTGGGTGAGCGGGCCGCACTCGCACTTCGCCAACCCCGCCGGCTACTGGATGCTCGCCACGCCCACCTCGGGCGGGACGGGGGTGCCGGGGGCCGACCACAGCGAGCCGGGGACGCAGGCGTGGATCACCGGCGCCAACGGCGACGTGAGCGGCACCTGGGTCATGCTGAACTCGCCGACGTACGACCTGTCGCAGTTCGCCGACGCGAGCGTCTCCTACTGGTACTGGTGGTATAGCGACGGCGCGAACACCGGCAACACCGACTCGTTCCTCGTCCAGGCGAGCAACGACGGCGGCGGTTCGTGGCGCGACGCCGTGCTGCTGGGGCCGGACAATTCGAACGCCTCGTGGCGGCAGGGCGGGTTCTCGCTCTCGTCGCTCAACCTCACGACGAGCGCGCAGGTCAAGTTCCGCTTCCGGGCTGGCGACTTCGGCCTCCTCTCGCTGGTGGAGGCGGGGCTGGACGACTTCCGCGTCAGCGCGCTGGCGTGCGAGACGGGGCCGGCGTGCGACAGCGTCGACTTCAACGGCGACCAGCTCTTCCCGGACAACCAGGACCTGATCGACTACCTGTCCGTGTTCGGCGGGGGGGCGTGCAGCACCGGCACGTGCGGGGACATCGACTTCAACAACGACGGGCTCTTCCCCGACAACGAGGACATCGCGGCGTTCTTCCGCGTCTTCGGCGGCGGAAGCTGCTGAAGAGAGCCACGAAGGCACCGAGGCACGAAGTGAAAAGAACCCCGGGCGAAAGCCCGGGGTTTTTCGTTGCGCCTTCGTTCGTTGGAACGCGGTCTTACCGCGACGAGCCCGGGGCGGACGGGCCGGGCTGCTCGCCCGCGATGCTCTGACGCATGGAGGTGTCGGCCTGGAGGTTCTGGAGGCGGTAGTAGTCCATCGCTCCGAACTTGCCGGAGCGCAGGCTCTCGGAGAGGGCGCGGGGCACCTCCGCCTCGGCGAGCACGACCGCGGCCCGGTTCTTCTGCTCCTCGGCGCGGAACTCCTGCTCCTGCGCGACGGCGAGGGCGCGGCGCTTCTCCGCCTCGGCCTGCGCCATCTGCTTGTTGGCGTTTGCCTGGTCGGCCTGCAGCTTGGCGCCGATGTTGTCGCCCACGTCCACGTCGGCGATGTCGATGGAGAGGATCTCGAATGCCGTGCCGGCGTCCAGGCCGGTCTGCATCACCTTGCGGCTGATCTCGTCGGGGTTCTCGAGCACCTGCTTGTGGTCGTTGGCGCTGCCGATGGTGCTGACGATCCCCTGGCCGACGCGGGCGATGATCGTCTCCTCGGTGGCACCGCCGACGAGGCGGCCGATGTTCGTGCGCACCGTGACGCGGGCCTTGACCTTGAGCTGGATGCCGTCCTTGGCGACGGCGTCGATGGTCTGGCGCGGGCCGTTGACGGCGGGGCAGTCGATGACCTTGGGGTTGACGCTGGTGTTCACCGCGTCGAGGATGTCGCGCCCGGCGAGGTCGATCGCGGTCGCGATGTTCCACGGCAGGTCGATGCGGGCGCCGCGGGCGGCGATCATCGCGCTGATGACGTTGCTCACGCGCCCGCCGGCGAGGTAGTGCGTCTCGATGAGGTTCGTCGGGATGTCCATGCCCGCCTTGACGGCGCGGATGCGGTTGATGACGACCGTGCGGGCGTCCACCTTGCGCAGCTTCATGCCGATCATGTCGAAGAACGTCACGCGGGCGTTGCTCGTGTAGGCCTGGATCCACAGGTTGACGAATTGGAGCAGGAAGACGAGCAGGATGAAGCCGATGATGACGACGACGACGACCACCGCCCACCCCACCATCGAGCCGATGCCGCCGCCGCCGGTCTGCGCGAGCGCGGGCTGGCAGGCGAGCGCGAGGGCGCAGAGGGCCAGCGCGGGCGCCGAGGTCCGAGTGTTGCTGTTCGACAAGGCGATTCTCCCCAGTGCGGCCGGGTCGGCCGGCGCGGGCGAGTGTACCGCCCGGCGGCGCGGCGTGCGGGCGCCGGCTCGACGCACCCGGGAGGCCGTCAGGTGACCGGGCGGACCTTGATCTGAGCGAGGTCGGCGTATGTCACGCGGACGCTCGCGCCCTCCGGCACGAAGGTGGTTTCGCTCAGCACCTCGTGGCGTGCGCCGTCGATGACGGCGACGCCGACGGGCCGCAGGTCCGTCACGGCCTTGCCGGTCTTGCCGACCAGCGCGGCGCGGGCGCCGCGGGCGGCGAGCTCTTCCGCGCGCTGCCGTTCGACTTCTTCCTCCGTCGGAGCGCCGATGATGCGCCTGCCGATAGGGGTGTGCGGCCAGACCTTGACGAGGAACGCGATCGCCGTCGGGCCCAGCACGACGACCGAGCCCAGCCCGGCGAGGCCCCACGCGGCGTCGTAGCGGAAGAGGCAGATGACGCCCGCGACGGCGGCGACGCCCGCGCTGACGCCGAGCACGCCCGCGCTGGGCAGGAAGGCCTCCGCGATCAGGAGGATACAGGAGACCACGAGGAGGCCGATGCCCCAGGCCAGGAGCGGGTCCATCGCGCTACGCCTCCCTCGCCCGCTCGACACCGACGCGGATGCTGCTGACGGACGACACACGGACGGGCTCGCCCGCCTCGAGGAAACCGAAGTCGGAGACGGCGTCGATCACGCGCCCTCCGATGTCGACCCGGCCGGCGGGGTGCATCGGCGTGATGGTGACGCCCTTTTCGCCGACGCGCGCGATCGGCGCCTCGGCGTCGGGCGAGATCACGGTCGCGGCTTCCTCCCCCGCGCCCTCTCTGAGGACGAGGCCGCGGAAGAAGGGGAGACTCCCGGCGTGCTTCGCGACGAAGTACGCGCCGACGGCGGCGGTGAAGAAGGCGCCGATGATCGTGCCCGCGGCCCAGAGCAGCTCGCCCTGGCCCCTGGCCGTGGACGGGAAGAGCCCGGAGCCCGCGGGCAGGAACGTGCCGAGCAGGCCGCCGAAGAGCAGCAGCAGACCCACCACGCCCGAGACGCCGAACCCGGGAATGACGAAGACCTCGACGCCCAGGAGCCCCAGACCGACGATGATCGCCGCGACTTCCCACCAGCTCGCCATGCCGATCAGCAGGGGCGGACCGAGGAGCGCGGCGAGCGCGAGCATGGCGACCGCGCCGGGCACGCTCGCGCCGGGGTGCGACATTTCGGCGAAGAGCGCGATCAGGAAGATCACGATCAGGATCCCGCGCACCCACGTGTTCGTGAGGACCAGGACGAGCCCCTCGGACCAGTTGCGGTCGAGGCGGCGGACGTTGTCCGCGCCGAAGAACGCCCGCAGGTCCTCGTCGGTGCGGACGGGCTGGATGGCGGTGTTCCCGTCCACGCCGCGGGTCACGTTCTCGGCGAGGTTGTAGTGGGCCATATCGAGCGCCGAGAACGTCGCGGGCGCGGTACCGTCGACGACCTTGTCGAGAAGCTCCCACTCGCCGGCGTCTGCGGCGGTCAGGCGAGGGCGGGCCGCGGTCGGCGACGACGGCGCGGGCGCCTGCGCGCCCGCCCGGCCGGCCTGCTCGGAGCCGGCGGGGACGGGCGCGTCCGTGGTGGGGGCATCGGTCCGCGGCGCGGGCTCGGGCGTCGGCGCGGAGGGGCGCACGCCGAGGCCGCCGGTGACACCGCCCGATCCGCCCGTGCCCGCGAGGCGCGCGGGCCCGCCGGCGGACTCGCCGGGGAAGAGGATCTCGAACTCTGCGCGGTCGATCGCCATCTCGACACCGGTCCGCTTGCTGCGCACCCACCAGAGCTGCATGTCGCTCGCGACGATGGACTGCACGAGGTACTCGTCGCGCCGGTAGCGACCGAAGGCGTCGTTGTGGCGGCGCGCCGAATCGACGACGCTGGAGATGATCGGCGCCATGATCTTCGGGCGCAGCGCGGGGTCGATCGCCGCGGGGCCCGTCGGCGTGATCATCACCGGCATCGCGTCGCCGAACGTCGCCTGCTCCCCCACCACGATCTCGCGCGCGGCCAGCGCGACGATCGCGCCGCCGGAGAGCGCCCGCGGCCTGATCCACGCGACCGTGTTCGCGACGGGGCACTCCTTGATGAGCCCGGCGATGCGCAGCGCCGCGCCCACCTCGCCGCCCGGCGAGTCGATCTCGAAGACGATCGCGTCGGCGCCGCCGCGCACGGCGGTCCTGATGCGCCGCTCGACGCTCGAGGCCATGACGCTGCGCCGCATCATGGTGTCGCCGTCGATCTCGCCGTGGATGGTGATGACCGCGACGTTCTTCGCTTTGCGGTGGGCGGCGACGGTGATCGGCGTCGCCGCCGGCGCGGGCTGCGCCGCCTGCTGCGTCGCGGGCCGGTCCTGGCCCGCCGCGGGCGCGCCGGCGATGGACGCGACGATCACGAGCAACGCGGCGACGGCGCCCGCGACGCGGGCGAATGCCCGCGTCGTCGCGCCGCGCATCATGGGTGTCGCCGTTCGCACGCTCAAGTATATTTCGCGTTCGGGCCCGCTGCGCTCCGCGCCGTCACGATCCGGGTGTTTCCTGCTCGACAACCCATCGCATCGCCGGGCCGGAGCAATCGATGTGGACGGCGAAGAAGCCGGGACGTCCGCCGGGCGAGCGCGGGTCGGCCCGGTGGATCAGCGGCCAGATGATCTTCTGGTCCGACTCCGGGAGGGGGAGCCGCTCGATCTGGTCCCACGTGAACCAGTCCAGCCGCCCCTCGCGCATGTCCCGGGCCTCGACGACCACCGGGCCGAGCACGCGGTAGACGAACATCAGCCAGTGGCCCTTCCCCTCGTAGGACCGCTCGCTCACGAGGCCGATCAGATGGAGGCGGTCGATCGGCACGTCGATCCCCGCCTCTTCCAGCACCTCGCGCCGGGCGCACTGCGCTGGGCTCTCGCCGAGCGCGACGTCGAGCTTCCCGCCGATGGGGCTCGCGAGCCCCCGGTTGGGCTCTTTCTTGCGGAGCAGGAGCAGGACGCGACCGTCGCGGTCGCGCAGGTCGCACAGGCACGCGATGCGGTACGGCATGGCGGGCGTCGAACCGTGCACGGCGTCGTCGGGCATGGGGGCAGCGTAGGTGCCGGGCGCGGCGTCACCCGCCGGTGGGCTCTGCCTCGGTGGGGGCTTGCACCGGATCCAAGTCCTTATTCGCCGGTCCTCCGATGACCTTGCCGGTCGCCTCGAAGCGCGACCCGTGGCACGGGCACTCCCACATCTGCTCGAGCCCGTTCCAGTGCACGAGGCACCCGGCGTGCGGGCAGACGGCGCTGCAGGCGTGCACACCGCCGCCCTTGTCCTTGAACACCGCGAGCATCTTGACGCCGCGGCGGACGACGGCGCCCTCGCCCGGGGCGATGCTCTCGATGTCCGTGCCCGCTCCCAGCCACTCGGCGAAGTGGCCGGCGACCTTGGCGTTGGCGCCCAGGAACTCGCCCAGCGCGTGCGTGGCCTTGCGCGAGGGGTCGAAGACGCCGCTCCACTCGTGGGCCTCACCGCGTACGAGGCTGGGCATCATCAGCGCCGCGATGGCGCTGTGCGTCATCCCCATGCCCGAGTCGCCGGTGGCGACAAAGACGCCCTCGGGGCCGATCGGGTTCTTCCCGATATACGCCATGTTGTCCGCGGGCTCGAAGACCTGGCCGGACCAGCGGTACAGGACGTCGCCGATCATCGGCCAGCGCGCGCGGGCCCACGCCTCGAGCCGGTCCCAGCGCTCGGGGACTTCCTCCCCCTCGCCGGTGTGGTGGTCGCTCCCGCCGACGATGATCACTTCCTCCCGCTCGCCGGTGGGGTCTGAGACGGTCTCGGCGAGGCGCACGTAGTGGTACGCGCCGCCGGTGTCGCCGGGTGTCTCGGACGTGTCCCAGTAGAGCGCCTTCTCAACGGCGCCCACGGGCAGGCGCGCCGCGAACGCGTACGTGCGGTACGGCACCTGCTTCGAATGGATCGTGATCTTGTCCACGATCGGCGTGTTGGTCGCGAGGACGATCGCCCTGGCTTCGACGGCGAAGCTTCTGTCCGTTCGCACCCGGAGGGGTTTTTCTTCGATGGCCGTCACGCGCGTGCCCGTGTGGATGCGGACGCCCAGCCGCTCGGCGGCGCGTGCGGCGCCGTCGAGGAAGCGCAGCGGGTGGAACTGCCCCTGGTTCGGGAAGACCAGGCACGGCCCCGAGTCCCAGGAGGGCGCGCGCTCGATCATCTCGCAGTTCATGCCGGCCCGCTCCGCCGCGGCGTACTCCCGACGGAGGATGTCGAGGCGCTCGCCCGGCGGCAGGAAGAGGTACCCGTTCACGCGGCAGAAGTCGCAGGAGATCTTCTCCTCCGTGCTGATGCGCTCGAGGAGTTCGATCGCGGCGCCGTGCGCGCCGGCGTTAGCGCGCGAGGCCTCGACGCCGTGGCGCTCCTCGAGGACGTAGAAACGGTCGTCGATCACGTTCGAGAGGTGCGCCGTGGTGCGTCCGGTCTCGCCCGAGCCGATCTCGCGCGCCTCGAGGAGCACCACGCTCAGCCCGGCCTTCGCCAGCGTGTACGCGCACAGGATGCCGCACATGCCCGCGCCGACGACGCAGACGTCGGCCGTCGCATCGCCCGTGAGCGGGGTGCGACCGAGCCGCGCCCCCGCGTGATGCCAGAGGGATGTGGTCGTCATGGTGTTCGTTCCGGCCGTGGGTTCTCAGGCGTGCCGCGGGGGCGAGTTCGGGCCCGCCGGGCTCGACTTGGGTAGCGAGGCCAGCCCGCCGCCGAGGAAGGCAAGCGTCAGGAACAGGTGGAGCCAGTTGTCCGCCTGGTTCAGGTGCAGAAGGTCGATGACGGGCTGGACGCCGGCGAAGCCCAGCAGGGCGACCAAGCCATAGACGCCGGCGAAGACAAAGCAGAAGGTGCGGGCGGCGTTGACGCTGCGGAGGCCGCAGGCGAGGGCGGCGATGCCCGAAACCAGGTGCACGAGGTTGTGCATCGGGTTCACGTGGAAGATCAGCACCCGGTCGCCGGTGATGAAACCCCAGATAGCGACGATGATAAAAACAACGCCGAGCACGATGCAAATCGTGTTGGCAGGCGACTTTGCGTTCAAGCTCAGGGCGCGATCGGCCATCGGAAAACCTCCTGTGTTCGCAACGGAACATTCGCGGACGGCATGCCGTTTTCCGTGACCCGAAGGTGAAATCAATTGCTGCCCGGGGTGCAACCCGGCCCGGGGCCGGTCGTAGCAATCCCATACGCTGCTCGCTCGGGGGGAGTGGGCGGGGAGTCTGTTGGAACAAAGAACGACCAACCACCTGAGGCGGCGTCCGCGCGCGTTCACGCTCATCGAGCTGCTGGTCGTCATCGGCATCATTGCTGTGCTGATGTCGATCATGCTCCCGACGCTCGCGGGCGCGCGGCGCACCGCGCGCGCGACGATCGGCGTCGCGAACCTGCGCAGCCTCTCGCAGGTGCAGTTCATCTACAGCAACGACTTCAACGGGCTCTTCGTGTACCCGTTCCGCAGCGACTGGGCGTCCTCGACGGGCCGCGTCTTTACCGACGTCGTCGATCCGGCCGAGTCGCAGCTGGTGTGGAGCTTCTACGTCCCGACGGACCCGACGCTGAACACCGAGGGGTTCGCGTTCTACTGGTACAGCTACCTGCAGCGGTACTACAACGCTCCGCGTCTGTCGAAGGAGCTGCTGAGCCCCGCCGACCGCGCGGCCTCCTCGCTGGCCGCGGCGTACGGCTCGCGCAGCGAGACGCTGCAGGGGTACGTGCTGTGGCCGAGTTCGTTCCTCTACTCGCCGACGATGTGGAGCAGCGGCGGCCGCTACCTGGGGCCGACGCGCGCCGCACAGACGGCGGCGACGCTCGTGCCGCAGGGCGTCAACACCGTCGTGAACCCGGCGGGCAAGGTCTTCCTGTGGGAGCGCGCGGACTTCCGCCAGCCCAGGCGCAGCACCAATCCCGCGTACCCGCCCGCGTACAACAACCCGAACGCGCGCGTCAACGCCGCGACGGTCGACGGGAGCGTCACCGAGGTCTCGGCGCGGGACCTGCTCTTCCAGGCGGAGAACAACCCGGAGATGACGCCGTGCGGCTTCGCCAGCGTGCCGGACGCGCCGCCGCTGCACGTTCCGTACGTCCTGCCGCAAGGCGTGAACGAGAGCCCGGCCTCGTGGCCCGTGAGCGTCGAGGCCGCGGGGGGCGACGACCTCTTCCCCCTGTTCTTCTGGGCCACCTACCGCGGGGCGCAGGGGCGGGACCTGGCCCGGTAAGCGGGCACTCCCGCGCCCCTCGTGCGTCGAACATGGGAGCGCGGGCTCACCGCGCGGGCCCCGCAACCCGACAACAGTGTCGTGGGTATGAACAGCATCGCGGCGGGCTTCGCCGACGCGTCGGGCCTTTGGAGCAACAAATGAAAAACGTCCTGTCGCTCGTGGCGTGTGGTATTCTCGGTTCGCTCACCGGGCCCGGCGGCCTTGTCGTCGCGCCTTCGGCGGTGATCGCTCAAGAGGGGAAGGAGATCGACCTCCGCCCCAAGTTCCGCAAGGGGCAGGAGACGCGCTACACGCTCAAGATGGACACAACGAGCGAGCAAAGGACCGGCGAGGACTCGGCGAAGCAGACGACGACGCAGGAGATCGACCTGACGCTGCGCGTCAAGGACGTCGGGCAGGACGGGGGCGCGACCGTCGAGATGGTCTACGACGCGCTCAAGCTCAAGTCCGACTCGCCCCTGAGCGCGTGGGAGTTCGACAGCAAGTCGCCGCCGAGCAAGGACGGCGACGTCGGCGCGCTCCTGCGTCCCGTCGTCGGGCTCACGCTCACGATGCAGACGGACGCGACGGGCGCCATCACGTCCGTCTCCACGCCGCCGGGCGGCGCCGTCTCCGGCGACACGCTGGGCCAGTTCACGGGCGCGGACATGGTGAAGAGCATGTTCGGCCCGATCACCGGCATCGCGCGCGGCGACGGCACCGCGAGCGTGGGCGCGACGTGGGTCAACGAGAGCGTCATGACCGCCGCGCTGGGCGCGATGCGCATGCGCAACACCTACACGCTGCGTGCGCACCGGGGCAACACCGCCGACCTCGACATCTCCGGCACGGTCTCGCTCGACGGGGGGAGCCAAGGTCTCTTCACGATCCGCGAGGGCTCGACGAAAGGCAACGCGGCGTGGGACACCGAGGCGGGCATCCTGGCGTCGATGGACATGACGCTGCGGACGATCGTGGACACGAAGCTCTCGGGCGACCTCGGCGGCACGACAACCAACGAGACCAAGATCAGCGTCCGCCGGAAGTGAGCGGCCCAAAAGCAACGACAGCAGCCCCTCTCTCCTAGCGGGCTGCTGTCGCGGGTGCTCAACGGGGCGTCTTGCCCCGGAGTCACAAAGCCACGGGCGGATCACACCAACCTACCGGCAATGGTGGTGATGGTCAATGCAAATATGGCCGGATTTCACGCCGAACGCGATTCTCGCGGTCCGAAAAGGGCCGGGATTTCATGAACCCGTTTTTATCCGCCAGACCTCGTAGCGGAAGTTGTGCGCGGCGCCGGTAAAGGCGAGGTCCGCGCGTTCGCGCAATCCCAGGCCGAACCAATCGGGAGCTTCCGGTTCTTCACGCGGCCCGTGCCGCGTGTCGGTCCGGACGAGCACGTACCCGCCGGGGGGAGGCAAGGACAACGGCGCTGCGCGCTTCGCCGCGCGGGGGGTCCACCGGACCGTGATTCTGTGACCCCGCGCGGCGGCGGTTCTGGCCGCGGCCATCGCGATTTCGGGGCGTTGGTCGAGGAGTTCGTCCCCCCATAACTCCGCTGGGCCTTGGAGCAAGAGCCCGAGCCGCTCGCCGTCGGCCTCGCCGCTCGTGCGGGTTGCGCGCCGGTGCTCCGCGTAGCCCGCGAGGGCGGCGTTGATGACGAGCAGCACGATCGTCCAGACCATCGTGCGGCGAGCAAGGATGGGCGGCTCGAGCGCATCGTTCCACGCCGCGGCGGCGGCGCAGGCCGGGAGGAGCGCGAAGACCGGGAGCAGATAGCGCGGGTTCGAGACGCCGAGGAGCATCGAGAGGATCACCGCACCGGCGACGGTGAGCGCGAGGGCTCGGCCGATGCGCGCGGGGGTGATCTGGGCGACGGCGCCGGCGGGCGCGGGCGAGCGCACCAGGGAGATGGACCAAGGCAGGGCGGCGACGAACGCGGCGAACGGGAGGGTGAGGATCCCGACGATCTTGCCGTGCTCGAAGAGGAACTTCTCGGGAGACTCGACAACGACCGGCGCGGCGCCGATGGCGCGGTGCGCGGATATCGCCCACCACGCGACGGCCCCCGTGCCGACGAGCACCGCCGCGAGAAGGGAACGCCAGCGCGGCCTGCCGGTGAAGAGGCCGGCGGCGAACGCGCCCGCGATGAGCGCGACGCCGGCGGGCCCTTTCGTCAGAAACATCGCGGCGACGGCGGCGCAGAGCGCGACGGACCTGAGGACCGACCACGCGGGATCGCCGACGACGCGCGCGCGCAGGCGCAGCGGGCCCCCGTGCGATAGGTCGATCATGAGACACGCGGCGAGGAGGCACCAGAGGTTGTGGAGCGCCTCGATCTCCGCCGAGCGGGCGACGGGCGGGTACCAGTACCAGGCGGGGAAGAGGACGAAGGCGATGCCGCCGAAGAGTCCGCACGCGGGGCCGAACCATCGCCGCGCGAAGAGGAGCGTCACGAGGCCGCCGGCGATGACGCCGAGGCCGGAGACGGCGCGGGCCGCGGCGTCGGATTCACCGAGGACGCGCGAGGCGGCCGCGATCGCCCAGACCATGCCCGGGGGTTTTCTCATGTACGCCTGGCCGAAGAGGCGCACGACGAGCCAGTCGCCGGTCGCGGCCATTTCGCGCGCGGGCTGGACGCGCTGGCCCTCGGCGTGCGACAGGCCGGAGTAGTCGAGGAGCGGGAAGCAGAGGGCCGCGCCCAACGCGGCGACGATCAGCGCATGGAGCCACGGTCGCGGGCGGGTGGGCACGGGGGATGGTACCGGGCGCTCACGCGGCGGCGGTCAGGCCTGCCGGGGCAGCGCTCCCATCGCGTCGCGCAGGGCGTTGACGATGCGCTCGGCGGTGCGGACGTTGGCGAAGCCGGCCTCGGCGTCGATGGACGGTCGGCGGGCGAAGCGCACGGCGTCGATGAACTCGCCGATTTCGGCGACGATGGGCTCGGCGTCGTCCACGATCAGCGGATCGACGACGACGAGCTCGTCCCACTTGAGGGTCGTGAGATCGACGCCCTTGCGGATCGCCTCCTGCAACTCGCGGACCTGGAGCTCGTTGGCGGTGCGGCGGATCATGTTGCCCTTCTTGGCGCCGTAGTCGATCTTGATGTACGCGTTCTCGCCGGTGATGCGGGTGACGCGCTCGGTCTTGAAGGCCAGGCGGCTGGCGGTGACGTTCGCGACGCAGCGGCCGTGGGGCGTGTCGAACTCGAGCCACGCGTCGCAGAGGTCCTCGTAGGGCGAGACGACGCTGACGCCCGCGGCGCGGATGCGGTCCGGCTCCTTGCCCATGAGCATGAGGACCACGTCGATGTCGTGGATCATCATGTCCATCACGACGCCGACGTCCACGCTGCGAAACGTCATGGGGCTCACGCGGATGACCTGCATGAAGCGAGGGATGATCGGCGGGCCTTCCTTGGCGGCCTTCTGCACCGCGCGCATGACCGGGTTGAAGCGCTCGATGTGCCCGACCATCAGGCACGCGCCGGCGCGCTCGGCCGTGTCGCGGATGCGGCGTGCGGTCTCGGCGTCGCCCGCCAGGGGCTTCTCGATGAGGCACGCGACGCCCTTCTCGAGGAACGGCCGGGCGGTCTCTTCGTGGGATGTCGTCGGGACCGCGATCGAGACGGCGTCCACGCCGTGGGCGAGGAGCTCCTCGGGCGTCGCGAAGGCGCGGCAGTTCCACTTGGCGGCGTGCTCGTCGCGCGTCTCCTTGCGGCCGTCGACGACGCCCACGAGCTCGCAGCCGGGGAGATTCTGGGCGTAGACGCGGGCGTGGTGGCGGCCCATGCGCCCCACGCCGACGACACCGCAGCGGACCTTGCGGCCCCCGAACCGATCGGTTGATCCCGGGGCGATGACCTCGACCGGTTTGGCTGGGGTGGTCATGGGCGTGGGCATGCCGGGCTCAGGCGACCGCGGCGTTCAGGTGCGCCGCGAGCGCGTCCTTCCTCTGGAAGCCGACGAGCGTGCGGACGGGCTGGCCGCCCTTGAAGATCATGATGGTCGGGATCGAGTTGATGTTGTACCGGACCGCGAGGTTTCGGTTGGCGTCCGTATCGACCTTGCCGACCTTCACCTTGCCGGCGAACTCGTCGGCCAGGGCCTCGACGACGGGCGTCAGCATGCGGCAGGGCTGGCACCACTCCGCCCAGAAGTCCACCAGCACCGGCGTCTGGCTCGAGAGCACTTCGGCGTCGAAGTTTGATTCGTTGAATTCCTTGACGTTCGCGTTTGCCATGTTGCTTCCTTTGCCGGGTCCGACGTCTCGGGTCGTGGGCCGAGGGTATGCGCCCGGCACCATCTTTGATGACGCCCGGGGCCCGCGGATACCCGCCCCAGAGGCCTTGGGGACCCGCTCACGGCGCTGTCGCCGCCGCGGCGGCCCGCAGCGCCGCGGCGTGCTCGGCGACATCGTGGACGCGGAAGATCGCCGCGCCGGCGTGCAGGTGCGTCACGCTGAGGGCGAGCGTTGGCGCGAGGCGCTCGGCGGGTATCGAGTCGCGGCCGAGGCCGGCGCGGCCGACGAAGCTCTTGCGCGACAGGGCGCTCAGCACCGGGAAGCCGAGCGAAGCGATCTCCCGTGTGCGGCGGATGAGCTCCAAGTTCTGCTCGACGGTCTTGCCGAAGCCCAGGCCGGGGTCCACGACGATCCGCTCGCGGGGAACGCCGGCGCCGACCGCGGCGTCGGCACGCGAGCGGAGGTACTCGGCGATCTCGCGCACGACGTCGGTGTACGCCGGGGGTGCCGTGTAGCGGTCGGAGAAGGAGTCAGCCCCGGGGCGCGTCAAGCGGTGCATGAGGACGATGCCCCGGTCCTCGCGCGCGCAGAGGTCGAGCATCGCGGGGTCGTCCGTCCCTGCGGAGACGTCGTTGACCGCGTCCGCGCCGGCCTCGAAGGCGGCGCGGGCGACGGCGGCCCTCGTCGTATCAACGGTGATGGGGGTGCGCTCGTCGGCGGCGCGGATGAGCGCGATCACGGGCACGACGCGGGCGGCTTGCTCATCGGGCGGGACGCCCTCGGCGCCCGGGCGGGTGGACTCGCCGCCGACGTCGATCGCGTCGGCGCCGTCCGCGACGAGCTTCAGGGCGTGATCGCGCGCCGCGGCGGCGTCCGGGAGGCGTCCGCCGTCCGCGAAACTGTCCGGCGTCACGTTGACGATACCCAAAAGACGCGGGCGGTCGAGCGCGATCGACCGCCCGCGGGAGAGTTGCCAGACGGAGGTGGCCATGCTGCGCCGGATCAGAAGCGCGGGGCTTCGCCCTCGCCTTCTTCCTCCATGTCGTCGCCTTCCATCCCGTCCTGCGCCTTCCTGACTTCCTCGGCCATATCGCGGACGGCGTTGATGACCTGGACCGGCACGTACACGCGGCCCTGGAGACCGCCGCTGAGCGTCGAGACGCCCACGCCCACGGGCGGGAGATTGTCCGGAACGTCCACCTCCGCGCCGCCGCCCATCATCGCCATGAAGCCCTGGACCATCTCCATGATGTTGCCGACGCCGATGTAGCCCTCGACGACACGGTCCTCGGGGAGGCGCGAGCGGATGGTCTTGATGTCCTCGCTGTCGCCGAGGCCGTTGGCCTCGTTCGCGGCGGTGATCGCCTCCTTCAGGAGGAGCTTGTTGCGGGCGTAGGTGTAGACGATGCCGTTCTGCGTCGGAGCGACGTAGCCGGCGATCGCGCCGCCGAACATCATGCCCTGCATCATGGCCATCTGCTGGGCCATCGGATCGTTCTGGTCGGCCTGGAGCGTCATCTTGTACGAATCGACCTTGACGCCGGCGACGTCGTCCGCCTCGTTCTGATAGTCGATTTTGTAGGTGATGCCCATCTGCTCGAAGCCGTCGAGGCCCTTGAACATCTCGCGGAGCGCGCCGAGCGTCTCCTGCGGCTTGGAGGTCTTGGTGTAATAGATCGTGTTGGCGAAGAACGCCTGCGCGCCGGCGGGGCTGGCGCCCATCAGCATCGCGCCCCCATCGGCGTTGCGCATCAGCTGCTGCGCCGCACCGAAGACACCGCCGATCTTGTTGTCGTCGCCGGCGGGCATAAGGGACGCGAGGGCTTCCTTGATCGCGGGGGCGCTGGTGTCGGCCGCGAAGGCCATGATGAAGGGCTGGTCCGGAAGACGCGCGAGGATCGACGCGGCGTCCCCCTCGGACGCGAACATCTTCGCGGACTCGCTCCCTTCGGAGAACTGGGCCCCCATGTCGAGCCACACGCCGTCTCCGTTGGCGCCGAGCGCGAGGACGGCGCGCTGCCCGTCGGCGGCGAAGCGGCGCATCATGCCCTGCACCGTCTGCATCTGCGCCTTGATCTGCTCTTCCATGCCGGGCATCGGGGGCATGTTGTCCAGGGCGTCGTCCATGCCGGCCGCGGTTTCCTCGATCGTGCCCTTGAACTTGGGCAGGTTCACGATCAGCATCGCGTCGGCCTTGTCGGCGATGCGCCGGCCCGATTCGCCGATCATGGACGTGTGCGTCTTGAGTTGGCCCTCGGGGGCGACGAACGCCTCCACGCGCTCCTGCGACGGACCGAAGACGGCGTACCCGCCGCCGATGTCGCGGCAGTAGGCCGGGTCGTCCCCCACCGTCACCCTGAACGCGTTGCCGGCCTTCTCCCCCTTGAAGTGCTTCGTGAGCGCGTCGAAGTCGCTGACGGGGACGAGAACGAGCCCGTCGTCGGCCGGGGCGTCTGCGTCGGCTCCGTCCGCGTCATCGCCGTCCTCATCGGCGTCGCCCACTCCGTCCTCGCCGCCATCGTCGTCCTTGGGCACCTCCATCATGAAGAGCGCGGCGGAGCCGTTGCGCTTGAGGCCCGGGGCGTTCATGATCGTCTCGAGCTCGCCCATCTGGCCGAGCACCTCCTCGGCCTTGAGGCCGGCGAGGAGCGAGCGGATGTTCTTGTCGAAGCGGTCGGCGTCCTCGATCGCGACGACGATCGCGGCGTCGGCCGGGATCCGGTCGAGGACCGGCGGCACGCCGGCCCACGCCGCGGCGGCGCCCGCCAGCGAAGCAACCACCGCCGCAACCCTCGCCCTCACGTTCATTCGCGCGCTCAACATGCCGGTATTCCTCGTTGTTCCTTCCGTCGTCCGCGGGGGCCACGACCCCTGCGCCCCCGCCGTTCACGCGGGGCCGCCCGACTATACGGAGTTCGGGCTTCGCCTCTGCTACGCCCGCGCGGTCCGTGCGTTAGCAAGAGACGCGCGTGCGCCCGCGGGCCGCTTCCCTACGATGCCCCATGACCACGCCGGAACAGCCGCAGACGCCGGAGGCCCCGAAGTACGACGCCCGCGCCCCCCACCATGCGCGGCCCCGGTTGCGCCCCGTCCGGCTCTTCCCGGCGCAGGCCGGCGAGCACCAGTTGATGGGCATCTCGGACGCGCGGCAGATCTCGGAGAAGGCCGTGCTGACGACGCCCGCGGCGCAGGTCGTTCTGCCGCTGCTCGACGGCACGCGCACGGTGGACGAGGTCGTGAAGCAGGTCGGGCGTGGCCTCACGCGCGATGTGCTCGAGCAGCTCGTCGCGCAGCTCGACGACGCGGGGCTCCTCTTCGGCCCGACATTCGACGCGATCGTCGCGCGCATCCGCGCGGACTTCGACGGCTCGCCGAATCTGCCGCCGGCGAGCACGGCGCAGTTCGCCGACGCGGCTGGCGCGGCGGAGGCGGGCTCGCCCGAGGCGTTCCAAGCCCTGAGCCCGGAGGCGCAGAAGGCCGCGAGCGTCAAGAAGACGCGCGAGGTCTTCGACGAGTGGATCGCCATGGCGCTCAAGGACGCCGCGAACCCGAGCTTCGACGCGCTGCCGAAGGCCGTGGTCGTGCCCCACCTGGATTACCAGCGCGGCTGGATCAACTACGCGTCCGTGTGGGGGAGGATGCGCGTCGCCGAGCGTCCCGACCGCGTCGTCGTCCTCGGCACGAACCACTTCGGCGAGGCGACGGGCGTGTGCGGGTGCGACAAGGGGTACGAGTCCCTTTTCGGAACGTGCGAGCTGGACGCGCAGCTCGTGGACGGCCTGAAGCGGCGGCTGGGCGCGGAGAACGCCGGGCGCCTCTTCGAGCACAAGTACGACCACGAGCGCGAGCACTCGGTGGAGCTGCAGGTCCCGTGGATCCAGCACTGCCTCGGCGCCGACGAGAGCGGGAGGTATCCGCGCATCTTCGGCGCGCTCGTGCACGACCCCACGGTCAACAACGGCGAGAGCTACGACGGGAGCGGGGTGGGCTTCGAGCCGTTCGTCAACGCGCTGCGCGAGACGATCGAGTCGCTGCCGGGCAGGACGCTGGTCGTCTCCTCGGCGGACCTTTCGCACGTGGGGCCCGCGTTCGGCGACCCGTTGGCGCTCGCTGGCGACGACCCTCAGGTGGCCGAGGCGCGCAACAACGTCTTCCGGCACGATCGGGACATGATCAACATCATCGCCCAGAACAAGCCCGACGAGCTCATCAACGCGATGAGCTGGCAGGGGAACCACACGCGCTGGTGCAGCATCGGGAACATCACCGCCGCGATGAAGGTGGCCAGGCCGAGCAAAGTCGACGTCCTCAACTTCGCCGGGGCGATGGACGAGCAGGGCACGGCCCTGGTGACGTGCGTCGCGGTGGCGATGAGCTGACGCAGCGGCTCGGCATTCGGGTTTGTGGCCCGGCCTGCACGATGAGCGACACGGCCCCCGCGACGATTCTCGGCCCTCCGGCCGCCCCGTCGATCGCCCCTCGTCGGCCACCTCATCGCGTCGGGGCCGTTCAGGCGGCTCCGGGGCGCGCATTTCATGCCCCTGCCGGGCGGGAATCCGTTACAATACAGGCGGAGGGTGGATCGCGGAGGGCCGAAGCGATGGGCGCCATTCTCGCCGAGCACACCGAAGTCGTCGCGAAGTACCCGCGCCTCGCGGAGCTGATCGCGTACCTGGACGGGCTCGACCGCCGCGCCGACCTGGGCGTGCTCGCCGACCTGCTGCACCAGGCCGACGTGCGGCGCGACAACATCGCGGGGATGTGCGTCTTCGGCGCCAAGGGGTACCGGCGCAACACCATCGCCCGCGCGGAGTGGTACGAGCTCCTCGCCCTCTGCTGGCGCAGCGGCGACCGCACGCCGATCCACGACCACCGGGGCGTGTCGTGCGCCTTCAAGGTGATCGAGGGCGAGGGGACGGAAGTCCGCTTCCGGCAGACGCCGAGCGGGCTGGTCTGCCCGACCGGCAGCGTCACGATGCCCGAGGGGTACATCTGCGCCGCCGAGGACAACGACATCCACCAGGTGGCGAACATGCAGGCGCCGGGGCGCGACCTCGTGACGCTGCACATCTACTCCCCGCCGATCAGCAAGATGCACACGTACGAATGGGGAAGCCCGAGCGTCGTCGAGGTGAAGGATTGCTACGACGGGCCGTGCTGACGAGAAGACGTGATCGGTGAACGGTGATCAGTGCATGGTCGCGATGGGTTGTTTGAATTCGAAGCGGCCATTCACCGATCACTGATCACCGTTCACGGGCTGCGTCCATCAACCGCGCGAGCACCGTGTGCGCATCGAGCCCGTCCGTGTCGATCACCACATCCGCAAGGCCCCGGTAGAGCGGGTCGCGTGCGGCGAAGATTGACGGGACTTCGGCGACCGGGTCCGTGCCCAGCAGGGCCGGGCGGCCCGCCGCGGCGTTGCTCGTGCGGAGGCGGGCCTGGAGCGTCGCGGGCGTCGCGCGCAGGTAGATTGTCCTCGCGAGGCCGTGCTCACGAGCAGCGTCGATAAGCTCCGCGGCGCCGGGCGCGGTCGGCGTGCCCCCGCCGAAGGCGACGACGGCGGTCGGGCCCGCGAGCACCAGTTCGAGCGCTTGCGACTCGGCCGCGCGGAACGCGGGCTCGCCGCGCGTCCGGAGCGCATCGCCGGCCGTCGCTGCGCCGAGGATCGCCGCGGTCCGGTCGTCGAGGTCGATGAACGGGAGCGCGAGCTTCGCGGCGAGGCGCGCTCCCAGCGTGGTCTTGCCGCCGGCGCGCAGGGCGAGGAGGAGGATGGAGCGGGTGTGCGCGCCCACCGGAGAGCCTACGCCCGCGCGGGTCGCTCGCCCCGCCGGGCAAAGGGGAAGACGGCACGGGCGAGAAGGCCATGCCGTGTGAGAGTTCTTCCCAATAACTTGTTCAGGCGCGGCTCTGGTACGACCCGTCCGCCGTCGAGACCTTGAGGTGCTCGCCCGCCTTGATGAACGCGGGGACGCGCACCGTCAGGCCCGTTTCCATGATCGCGTCCTTCGTCTGGTTCGTCACCGTCGCGCCCTTCACCTCGGGCGGGCAGTCCTTCACCTGCAGCTCAACGCTGGGGGGCAGCTCGATGAGGATCGGGTTCCCCTCGTAGAGGAGCACCTGCGTCTTGGAGTTGGGGCGGAGGAACTTGAGGGCGCTGCCCAGCACGTCCTGCGGCATCGTGTACTGCTCGTAGCTGTCGATGTCCATGAACGTTGCGCCGGTCGAGTCGGAGTAGAGGTACTCCATCTCGCGCCGGTCGAGGTCGATCACCTCGATGTCGTCGCTGGGCTTGAAGCGCTTCTCGAGCGTCTGGGCCTTGAGCACGTCCTTGATCGTGAGCTGCACGAACGCGCGCAGGTTGCCGGGCGTCCGGTGCTCGATCCCCGTCACCACGAAGAGCTTGCCGTCGATCTTGACACCCATGCCCGGGCTGAGGCTGCTGGCCTGCATCGCGTTCTCCAAAGTCAATAAACAGAACCCGAACGGGCGCGTGCCCGTGCGGGGGCGGATCGTAGGAGCACGACACGCCCGAGCGAGGAGCCGCGGCCCGCAATCCCGCCGATCGAGCCGGTCATCGCCGCCGTTTCGATGCCTTCTTCTTGGCCGTCTTGCGGCCGCCGCCGCGTGTCGCGCCGCGTGACATGGTGGCCTTGGGGGCTCTCGCCGCGGGCTTGCGCTTGGCGCCCTTGCGGGGCTTGGCGGCCGGCGGCTTCGTCGCGCGCCGCGGCTTTGGCCGGGGCGTCTTCTCCTCGGCGTAGTCGTCCGAGTCGGCGGACGCTCTTTCGCCTGTCTCCCCGTCGGCGTCATCGGCCCCACCGTTGCCTTCAGCGTCGTCATCGGCTGCGTCGACGGCTTCCGGCTCGGACCAGTCGGTCGACTCAGCGTCCGTCTCGGGCTGTTGCGGGGGCGCGTCGGCGTCCGGATCCTCGCCCGCCGCGGGCATGCTGAAGGCGTCGTCGAGCCATGCGTCGCCCTCGGGCATCTCGGGCAGGTCCACGCGGCTGCCGGCGAGGCGCTCGCGGACGCCCTTCATCCCCGCGCGCACGCGCGCCGGCTCCCCTTCGCGGGCGAGATCGTCCTCGCGCTGGCGGCGGGCTCGGACGACGATGCGGATCGGCACTTCGGGGAAGGGGAGCTGCTCGCGGAAGCGGTTGGAGAGGAACCGCAGGTAGTTGGGCGTGAACATCTCCGGCCGGTTGACGACGAGGGTGATCGTCGGCGGGCTGACGCCGGTCTGGGCAACGTAGTAAACCTTCGCGAAGTGGCCGACCTCGTCGCTGGGGCCGCGGGTGTCCACGATCTCGCGGACGAGGCGGTTGAGGATGCCGGTGGTCACGCGGCTGGCGCTCTGGGTCTGGAGCTCGAACGCGAGGTCGATGGTGCGGGTGAGGTTCATGCCCGTGGCGCCGCTGACGAACGAGATCGGCGCGTACCAGAGGCCGCGGAGCTGGTCGCGGACGTACTTCTCGAAGGTGCGGGTGGTCACGGGGCGGCCGCGCTGGTCGCGCCTTCCCTCGACGAGGTCCCACTTGTTGACGACGATGACGACGGGCTTGAAGCTCTTCTGCGCGAGCATCGCGAGCTGCTCGTCGACCTGGCTGACGGGCTCGGTCGCGTCGATCAGCAGGAAGATGCAGGTGGATCGGTCCACCGCGCGCTGCACGCGGTCGAAGGCGAAGTGCTCGATGAGGTTCTGGAAGCTCTTCTTCTTGCGCAGGCCGGCGGTGTCGATGGCGATCACGCTGCGGCCGTTCACCTCGAGGCGAACGTCCACGGCGTCGCGTGTGGTGCCCGGGATCTCGCTCGCGATGACGCGCTCCTCGCCCGCGAGCGTGTTGACGAGGGTGCTCTTGCCGGCGTTGCGCTTGCCGATGATCGCCAGGAGCATGTCGGCCCGGGCTTCCTCTTCCTTCGGGACCTCCGGGGTCATCTCCCAGAGCGCGTCGAGGAAGTCGCGCCGCATGTAGTTGTTCTTGGCCGAGACCATGAGGGGCTCGCCGAAGCCAAGCGCCGAAACCTCCGCGGCGTGGGCCTCCCAGCGCGGGCCGTCGACTTTCGTGGCGACGACGCGGACGGCCGGTTCATTCTTCCCCGGTCCGCCCGCTTGGCCGTTCGCCCGGCCGTTCTCCTCCCCGCCGCGCCGCCTCTCCTTCGAGCCCCCCTGCCGCTGCCGGAACGCCCCTTCACGGAGCATCCGCGCGATCTCGCGGTCGTGCGGCGTCACACCGGCCTGGGCGTCCACGGCGAAGAGAATGACGTCGGCGCTCTCGACGGCGCGAGCGATCTGGAGCTCGATGCGCTCCGTGAGTCGCTGCAGGTCGTTGCCCACCTCGTCGTAGCGAGCGCCCTCGGCGACGTAGACGCCGAAGCCGCCGGTGTCGATGAACTCGACGGTCTTGGGCCCGCCCATGTCGCGCGTGGGCGGGGGCAGCTCGACGATCGCCGCGACGCGGTCGCGCGTGACGCCCGGCGTCGGATCGACGATCGAGACCTTCGCCCGCGCGATCATGTTCATGAGGCTCGACTTGCCCACGTTGGGCCGACCGACGATGGCGATGCGCGGAATGGGCATGGCGGGAGAGTATGGGTTGTCGATTTCAGCACAGAGCCACAGAGAGGATGAGATCGATGAGAAGAGATGAATTGGTTTGAAGACGCGGATGCCAAGGTCTCTCGCATCCAGGTCTTCAACCCAGCCTTTCTCTTCTCTCCTTGCTCATCTTCTCTGTGTCTCTGTGCTGAAATCGATTCCCCGTTGCCCCCGCGTTAAACTCGGCCATACATGGGACCCGTGCCGGTCATCTGCGGCCCCACCGCCGGCGGGAAGAGCGACCTCGCCGTGCGCGTGGCGCTCGCCCTGCGCGAGCGCGGCCAACCGGCCGCGGTGCTCGCCGCGGACGCCTTCCAGGTCTACCGGGGCATGGACATCGGCACCGCCAAGCCCACGCCCGAGGAGCGGGCGGGCGTTGAGCACCTCCTGATCGACATCGCGGAGCCGGCGGAGCGTTTCACCGCGAGCGATTGGCTGACGCACGCGAAACGCGCGATCGACGGTTGCCGCACGCGCGGCGTGCTCCCGATCGTCGTCGGCGGCACGCACCTGTACGTCAAGCTCCTTCTCGACGGCATGTTCGAGGGGCCGGGCGCGGACGAGCGGATCCGCGAACGGTTGCGGGCGCTCCCGCCCGAAGAGCTGCGCGCGCGGTTGACTCGCGTTGATCCCGCCGCGGCGGCGCGGATCCACCCGAGCGACCGGCGCCGCACGGTCCGAGCGCTCGAGGTCTTTGAGCTGACGGGGAGGCCGATCAGCGAACAGCAGCGGGAATGGGACCGGGCCGGCTCGGGCGAGTTTCAGCTCATCGTTCTCGACTGGCCGAGCGAGGCGCTCAACCCGCGGATCAACGCCCGGGTGAGGGCCATGATGGAGCGCGGGCTGCTCGAGGAGGTCCGTTCGCTGCACGGGCGCGGGCTGCTCGGCCCGACGGCGCGTGAGGCGCTGGGGTACAAGCAACTGGTCGAGCACATCGAGGGCCGCGCGAGCCTCGCCGACGCGGTGGAGCGCGTCAAGATCGAGACGCGGCGCTTCGCTAAGAATCAGCGCACATGGCTGCGCCGCCTGAAGACCACGCCCGGCTGCCTGACGCTGGAGGCCCCGGAGAGCCCGCCGGGGTCGTGGGCGAGCCTCGTCCCGGACGCGTACTCGGCTCCTGGCCAAGCTACTCGGGGAAGATGCCCGCCCTCGCCCGCAAGACCCCCTGGCGCATGATGTCCGCCCGCAACCAACGCGCCGCGATCACGATCGTCGCGGTGGCCGTCGGCGTGCCCGTGGTGATCGTCGTCAGCGCGATCGCCTACAGCGTGCCGACCCGGACGGGCGCGTGGTTCATCATCCCGCTCGTTGTCATCGGCCTGCCGACGCTCCACCTGCTCATCTACCGCGCGAACAACATCGCGATCGAGGACGCGGAGGAGATCAAGCGGTTCGGGTTCAAGGTCTGCACGAAGTGCCGGTACAACCTGTCCAACCACGCCGACGAGGGGCTCTGCCCGGAGTGCGGCACGCCGTACGAGCGCACCGACCTCGAGCGCCGCTGGCGCGAGGCGTACGAGATGTATCTGGGATAAGAGACGATAGAGTCGGAGTAAGGACCGACCAGGAGTGACGCATCGGGCGGGGGCGTCGCCCTCCCTTCCCTCGTCTCCTCTGCGCTCCCGCAAAAAGAGAGAAGCCCGGGCTCGCACCCGGGCATTCTCTCCTCTGTCAGGGGAGTAACAGAATTTACGACGAAAGGACCGCGCCGGTTGCGGCGTGGATCTTGATACTCCGCTCGCGGCCGCCGCCGAGAACCTTGACCTCGTAGATGGGACGATTCCCCAGCATCTCCAGCTCGACCGCGTTGATGTCGCCGGGGCGAACGCCGAGCGCGATCTCCATCGCCCGGGTGTAGCCGATGGGGCTGCGGCCGTCGAGCGCGGCGGTCACGGCGTTGAACGTGGCGCCCTTCTCACCGGCGCCCTCGGTCTCGCTCTCGACGAGCTGCCCGTTGCCGAAGCGGTAGGTGTTCTCGACCTTCGTCCCGCCGCCGGCGACCACCGTCTCGGTCTCGATCACCGAGCCGACGAATCGCTGGGTGCGCACCTTGATCTCCATCACCAGCGAGCCGGCGGGGAGGCCGTTGGCAGCCTGCAGCGCCGCGTTCGCCAGACGCCGAGCATTGCCGTTGAGCGTTCCGAGGTTCGGTGTCTGCTGCGGCGGAGGGGTCGGGATCGGCGTGGGGCCGGGGTTGGGCGACGGATTCGGCGAGGGGTTGGGGTTCGGGTTCGCGGGTGCGCCCTGCACTTGGATCACCGCGCCCGTGCTCGCGTTGATGCGCACCTGCGCTTCGCTTGTGTTGTTGACCCAGTGCTCGGTCTTGTAGACGACCGTGTTGTCGTTACGCTCCAGGCGGACGCTCACCAGCGGCTGGTTCGGAACCGCGTTCGCCGAGATCGCCGCGGCGGCGGGGAAAGTGACGGTGACCGACGGGCGGGCTCGCACGAACGCGTTCATGTCGCGTGTGTCACCGCCCCCCATGGTCTTGCGCTCCATGCGGCGGACCTGGCCGGTCCGGGCGTCGATGTCCTGGCGGATGCGCCGGCGGTCGCGGACGTGGTAGGACTCGACCTTGTAGACCCAGCGGCCGTTCTCTCGCTCGATCTGCACGCGGGTGATGAGGTCGGCGCCGGCGTTCTGCGCGATCGTGACGGCCTGCCCGAAACCGATGAACTCGTGCACCGGGACCACGGTGCCGGCGGGGAACTCGACCGCGAACGCGGCCGGGGCGGCGGAGAAGATCGCGGCACCCGCGATCATCGAAGCAACGAGAATGCACGAACGGTTCTTCTTCATGGCCTGCTCCTTTCGCCCCACAAACTCGGCCCGCCAGGCCCCGGGGTGATCCGCGTGCCGGAGACCGTCCGCTGCCATGCGGCGTGCGGTTCCTCCGTCTCTCAGGAATCCATCGGAGCGAGGCTTCCTACCCTCCCCGCTCTCTTCCAAAGGACATCTATGCGCACGAAGTTGGCGTTCCTCGCGTTCACGCTCTCGTCCACCGCCCTGCTCGCCCAGACGGCTCCGCCGTCCTCGCCGCAGACACCCCCATCGGCGGCGGCCGCGCCGGTGACGCCGCCATCTCCCAACGCCATCCCGGTGCCGGACGGCCCGGTCGTGAACCGTCAGGAGCTTGAGGGCGGCCTCGTCATTGAGGACATCAAGATCGGCGAAGGGGCTGAGGTAAAGCCGGGCGGCGCGTTCATCGGTTACTACCACGGCACGCGCAAGAACGACGGCGGGGTGATCGATTCATCGTTCGACCGCGGCGAGCGGACGCCGCTCCCGCTCGCAGCCATGATCCCCGGCTGGCAGAAGGGCGTCCCCGGGATGCGCATCGGCGGCATCCGTCGGCTGATTATCCCGGCGGCCATGGGGTATGGCGCCGCGGGCCGGGCCCCGCAGGTGCCGCCGAACACCGACCTGGTCTTCGTGATCCAGGTGCTGGACGCGATCGCGGTTGAAGACATCAAGGAAGGCGACGGCGAGGCGGCGACGACGCAGTTCGTGCCGGTGACGACGCACGTGATCCGCGACGCCGAGGGGAAGGAGATCGAGCGCTCCGACAAGCCCTATGTGTGGATTCCCGGCGAGCTGAACGGCCTGACGGCGGGGCTCGAGGGGATGAAGGTCGGCGGGAAGCGCAGGATCAGAATCCCGAAAGAGTTCAACATGGGCTCGCCCCAGTTCGCGCCCGCGACGCGGCCGCAGAACGTGGCCCTCGAAGTCGAGCTTGAACTGATCGCGGTGCGCAACCTGCCGACCGGCAGGCGCTGAGCGGCGCCCTCAATCATGTGGTCACGAACGCGCCCCGTCAGGGGCGTGTTTTCTTTTGAAGGATGAAAGGCGCAGCGTGGGAAGAAGCGAGGAAGCGAACAGGCGAACAAGGGCGGAAAGAAAAGCCCCGGTCTTTCGGCCGGGGCCTTTTTCACTTCGCGCCCGCGTGCCTTCACGGCTCCGTGCCTTCTTCTACATCATCAAGAACTTCCCGTCCCGGTGGAAGACCTCGCCGTCGGCCTCGATCGTGCCGCCGGGGAGCTGCGAGCCGTCGCGGGCGAGGCGCGGGCGCAGGTCGCAGACCATGTCCCAGTGCAGGGCGCTCTCATTGGTGTTTCCCGACTCCGGGTACCCCGCGCCGACCGCCGCGTGGAAGGTGCCGCCGATCTTCTCGTCGAAGAGCGTGTTGCGCGAGAACTCGGTGATCGAGTAGTTGGTGCCGATGGCGATCTCGCCGAGGTTTCGCGCGTTCGCGTCCTGGTCGAGCATCTTGAAGAGAAAGTCCTCGTTCTTGGTCGCGCTCGCGTCGGCGACGCGCCCGCCCTTGAAGGCCAGTCGCACGCCCTCCACCTCGCGCCCGTTGTACACCGCGGGGAAGGTGTAGTTGACGTGCCCCTCGACGCCGAAGCCGCCGTCGCCCGGGAGCGTGGGGCCCGCGAAGACTTCCCCGTCGGGGAAGTTCTCGTGCCCCGCGCAGTTGATCCATCGGCCCTTGCTCACGTCCACGCGCAGGTCGGTGCCGTCGTGCACGCCGGGCTCGGCCGGGGCGCGGAAGCGCAGCTGCTTCTTGCCCTGCAGGAACGCGCGGACTTTCTCCTGGCGCTCGAAGACGCGCGTCCACTCCGCGGCCGGGTCCTCGAGGTGCAGGAGCCCGGCCTTGAAGACGAAGTCCTCGTACTGCGTCAGGCTCATCTCGGCGTCCTGCGCGTGCGCCTCGGTGGGGAGGAGCGTGCCGCACCAGCGCAGGCGGCGCGGGTCGTCGGCGGGCAGGCCGGCCCGCTCCATGAACGTCTTGAGGAAAGGCTTGCGGGCCTGGCTCAGGAGCGCGGTGCGCTTGGGGTCGAAGCGAGAGAGGGACTTGGTGTTCTTCTCCGCCCAGATGGCGAAGTGGACGTTCACGGTCTCGATGTACATCTGCCACATCGGGTTCGGGCGGGCGAGCTGCTCGTCCGTCGCGTGCGCGAGCATCGCTTCGTGCAGCGAGTTGGGGCGGGCGAGGAGGAAGGGCTGGCCGCCGGCCCTGATGATCGCCCGCGCGAGCGCCTCCGACAGGGGCCGGCCGCCGTCGTCGCCGACGCGAGCGCGACCAAGAAC
>Ga0196963_10000465_pt1 | contig 37271 bp, 31 predicted proteins | sample S1_5metaG_FD_148600 | JGI IMG/M metagenome (GOLD analysis project Ga0196963, IMG submission 148600) | Soil microbial communities from Anza Borrego desert, Southern California, United States - S1_5 | ecosystem: Environmental > Terrestrial > Soil > Desert | place: USA: California | collected... | reverse complement strand
CTTCTCGGCGCTGACGGCCGACGAAGTCATCGAGCGGCTGGAAGCGGCGCAGATCGCGAATGCGCGCTTCAACGACATGCACGACGTCTGGGCCCACCCGCAGCTGAAGGCGCGGCAGCGCTGGACAGAGGTGGCGACGCCGGCCGGCCCGATTCCGGCGCTGTTGCCGCCGGGCCAGACCGACGCCTTCGCGCCGCGCATGGACGCCGTGCCAGGGCTCGGGCAGCACACGGAGGCCATCCTGCGTGAGCTGGGTTGGTCGGCCGAGGCGATCGGGCGCCTGCGCGAGCAGGGCGCGGTCTGAGGCGGGAGTCCCCGATGGATGCGTCCCGCCACCTGGCCGCGCTGAGTGCCGCCCGCACGCTGCTGTTCGTGCCGGGCAACCGGCCCGAGCGCTTCATGAAAGCCCTGGAAAGCGGCGCCGATGCGGTCGTGCTGGACCTGGAGGATGCGGTGCCGCCGGCGCAGAAGGCGCAGGCGCGCACCGCCATCGCCGAAGCCTGGGATGGCTTGTGCGCGTCGCCGGTGCCCCTGGTGGTGCGCATCAGCACGCCGCGCAGCGACGACGGCCGGCAGGACATCGACTGGCTGGCAGGCCGGCCCACGCCGGCGGGCGTGATGGTGGCCAAGAGTGAATCGGCCGAGGACCTGGCCGCGGTCCGCCGCGCCGCCCCCGCCGCCGCGCTGCTGCCGCTGTTCGAAAGCGCCGCCGGGCATGCCGCGCTGGCGCTGATCGCTGCCGCGCCCGGCGTGCTGCGCCTGGTCCTCGGCCACATCGACTTCATGGCCGACACGGGCCTGCACTGTTCCGACGATGAACGTGAGCTGGACCCGCTGCGCTTCGCCATCGCGATGCAGACGCGCCTGCAGCGGCTGCAGCCGGCGGTGGACGGCGTCACCGTCGCCATCGACGACGAAGCGCGCCTGCGCGCCGACACCCGCCGCGCGCTGAACTTCGGCTTCGGCGCCAAGCTGTGCATCCACCCGCGCCAGGTGGCGGTGGTGCACGAGGCCCTGGCGCCGGCCGCCGACGAGCTGGCGTGGGCGCGCCGGGTGCTGGCGGCCGATGCGGCGGCCGGCGGCGCGGCGGTGCAGCTGGATGGCGGCATGGTCGACCTGCCGGTGGTGCTGCAGGCGCGGCGCACCGTGGCGCGCGTGCGCGGCGGGTAAGCCGCTCAGGACGGCGGCGTGGCCGCCCTTCCGAGGCGATAGGCCAGCTGCGCCCGCGTCAGGCCCAGCCGGCGCGCGGCCGCGGCCAGGTTGCCGCCGGCGGCCTCCACCGCCTCGCGCAGCAGGCGGCCTTCCAGCTCGGCCAGCGCCAGGGTCTCGGCGCCCAGCGCCTGCTGCAGGTGCTGCAGCAGGTTCGGCACGCCGGCCGCGTCTTGGCTCGGCATCAGCGCGCCGCCGGCACCGATGGCCAATAGCGTTTCGTCCGACAGCTGCTCGCGGCGGAACAGGTGCCGCACGTCGATCGGCGCGCCGTCGTCGGCCGAGATCACGCCGCGCTCGATCAGGTTCTGCAGCTCGCGGATATTGCCCGGGAACGCATAGTGCAGCAGCGCGCGCACCGCCCGCGGCGTGAAGCCGGTGGGCGCGCGGCCGTGCCGCGCCGATTCGCGCCGCAGGAAGTGGTTCATCAAGAGCGGGATGTCGTCGCGCCGTTCGCGCAGCGGCGGCAGGTGCATCGGGTAGACGTTGAGGCGGAAGAACAGGTCCTCGCGGAAGCGGCCGGCACGCACCTCGGCCTGCAGGTCGACGTTGGTGGCGGCGACGACGCGCACATCGACCGTCAGCATCTTCGTGCCCCCCACGCGCTCGACCTCGCCCTCCTGCAGCGCGCGCAGCAGCTTGCCCTGGCTGACCGGGCTGAGCGTGGCGATCTCGTCGAGGAAGAGGGTGCCACCGTCGGCCCGTTCGAAGCGGCCGGGGCGTGAGCTGGTGGCGCCGGTGAAGGCGCCGCGCTCGACGCCGAACAGCTCCGCCTCGATCAGCGTGTCGGGGATGGCGGCGCAGTTCACCGCGACGAAGGGCCGGTCGGCGCGTTTGCTGATGCGGTGCAGGCGCCGTGCGAAGGCTTCCTTGCCGACGCCGGATTCGCCGGTGAAGAGCACCGTGGCCTGCGTGCGCGCGACACGGTCGAGCTGGTGGCACGCCGAATTGAAGGCGGAAGAGGCGCCGACGATCTCGTGCCTGTCGGTGGTCGCCTCGGCCGGCAGCGCCGGTGCCGCGGGGCGGACGGGCGCCGGCGCGGGCTCGGCCGCCAGGTCCTCTGCCAGGCTGCGGAAATCGCGTGCCTGCAGGTAGCGCATGTCCTCGCTGACGTCGCCCCAGGCTGCCGCGTGCCGGCCGATCACGCGGCAGGTGGACGCGCCCATCGCGCGGCATTCGACCTCGCGGAAGATCACCAGCTGGCCGAACAGCGTGGTCACGTAGCCGCAGGCGTAGCCGATCTGCGACCAGCAGGCGGCATCGGTGCCGATGCCATAGGCCGCAATGTGCTCGTCATCCTCGCTGGAGTGCTCCCACAGGAACTCGCCCTCGTAGAAGCCGCGGTCGATGTCGAAGTCGAAGGCGATCGGCGTGACCTTCACGACGCCTTCCAGCGCGTGCAGCCGCGTGCCGGCCATGAACACGGCGGCCGCGTCGCCCTGCGGCCAGCGGTCGCGCACCAGCGTGGCGTCGCGCGCGCCGCTGACGTAGCCGGCGCGGGTCAGCAGCCCGCGGGCGCGTTCCAGGCCCAGCGCGTCGACCAGTTCGCGCCGCAGGTGGCCCATCGCCGAGCTGTGCCACAGCAGCATGCGCTGGTCGTTGAGCCAGATGCGGCCGTCACCGGGCGAGAAGAAGAGCGATTCGGTGAGGTCCGACAGCGTGGGCGGCAGGCCGGCGGCGGGGTCGAAGTGGGCGCTGTCGCCGCGGCGAAGCATGGCGCCGGTCTGGCGCGCCATCTCGGCCAGCGAGATGCGTTGGGGCTTCGCCATGTTTGTTCAATTGATGAATTGTTGGCCGCCAGTTTGCACTGGAGTTGCTGATTTCCGCAACGGGAAAAGCTTCAGTAGGTTTATGTTGCAGCGCGGCGAAAGCACTCCGGGAATGTCCTGATCCGGACCCTTCGCCGCCCTCTGGCGGAAGGACCGGCCCCGCCCATGCTGCAGCGCCGCAATCCGGTCGCCGGCACGGCCCGCGGCACACGCGTTGCGATGTGCCAAGTCGATGGCGCCCGCCATTGATCCGATGGAGACAGCGACGTGGCAAGCACGAACTTCCTGAATTCCGCGCTCTGGCGCGAATACCTCTTCAGCAATGGCTGGCGCGCAGCCAGCGTGGCCGCTGATGTCATCGAACCAGCCACCGGCGAGGTGCTGGCGCGCACCGGACAAGCGGTGCCGGCCGACGTGGCGACCGCGTCGGCGGCCGCCGCTGCCGCGCAACCCGCGTGGGCCGCGCTGCCGCCGCGTGAACGTGCCGCGGTGTTCCACCGCGCTGCCGCGCTGCTGCAGCAGCACTTCGACGAACTGGCGCTCTTCATCACCCGCGAGTCGGGCGCCATCCTGCCCAAGGGCCAGCATGAGTTGCGCGAGGCCGTGGCCTTCTGCCAACTGGCGGCCGGCATGCCGATGCAGGCGCAGGGTGAACTGCTGCCCTCGGCGCCCGGCCGGCTCAGCATCGCGCGGCGCGTGCCGCATGGCGTGGTCGGCGTCATCTCGCCCTTCAACTTCCCGTTGATCCTGACGCTGCGCGTCGTCGCCCCGGCGCTGGCCGCGGGCAATGCGGTGGTGGTCAAGCCCGATCCGCGCACACCGGTCTCGGGCGGCTTCCTGATCGCGCAGCTGTTCGAAGCCGCGGGCCTGCCCGCCGGCGTGCTGCACGTGCTGCCCGGCGGTGCCGACGTGGGCGAAGCCCTGGTGACCGATGCCGAGGTGCAGATGATTTCCTTCACCGGCTCGGTCGGCGCGGGCCGGCGCGTGGGCGAGCTGGCCGCGAAGCACCTGAAGAAGACCTCGCTGGAGCTGGGCGGCAGCAATTCGCTGGTGATCCTGGACGATGCCGACCTGGACCTGGCCGCCAGCAACGCCGCCTGGGGCGCCTGGCTGCACCAGGGCCAGATCTGCATGGCCACCAACCGCGTGCTGGTGCACGAATCGATCGCCGCCGCCATCACCGAGCGCCTGGTGGCCAAGGCCACGCACCTGCCGCTGGGCAACGGCGCCACGCAGCCCGTGGCACTGGGACCACTGATCGACGCGCGCCAGCGCGACCGCGTGCATGCGGTGGTGCAGGACAGCGTGAAGGCCGGCGCGAAGCTGCTGGCCGGCGGCAGCTATGACGGCCTCTTCTACAAGCCCACCGTGCTGGCGGGCGTGAAGCCGGGCATGCGCTGCCATGACGAGGAGGTGTTCGGCCCGGTGCTGAACATCGCCACCTTCAAGACGGACGACGAGGCGGTGGCCCTGGCCAACGACCACCACGGCGGCCTGGCGGCGGCGGTGATCTCGCGTTCGGTCGGCCGTGCGATGGCCGTGGCCGGGCGCCTGAAGGCCGGCATGGTGCACGTGAACGACCAGACGGTGAACGACGACGCGGTCAATCCCTTCGGTGGTCCCGGCATCGCCGGCAATGGCAGTTCGCACGGCGGCCCGGGGGATTGGGAGCAGTTCACGACCTGGCAATGGATGACGGTGAAGGACACGCCGCCCGCCTTCCCCTTCTGATGGCCCACCCCCGCAACGCCTTCGGCGCTTCCCCCTCGATGGGGCGGTCACCAGCGGCCCGGCAAAGCCGGCTCCGCGGCGGCTGCTCCGGAACGCCCGCGCTGATCAAGTGATAGGAGACTCAATGAACTTCCAAGGCAAGACCATCGTCATCACCGGCGTCAGCTCCGGCATCGGCGCCGAGACCGCGCGCCTGATGCGCGGGGCCGGCGCGCGCGTGATCGGCATGGACCGCAACGAGCCGATGCTGACGCTGGACGGCTTCGTCAAGGCCGACCTGTCGGAGCAGGCGGCCATCGACGCGGCGGTGAAGCAGCTGCCCGAGCGCTTCGACGCGCTGTGCAACATCGCGGGCGTGCCGGGCACCGCGCCGGTGGACCTGGTGGCGCGCGTGAACTACCTGGGCCTGCGCCACCTGTGCCAGCGGGTGCTGGACCGGCTGCCGGCGGGCGGCAGCATCGTCAACATCGCCTCCATCCTCGGCGCCGAGTGGCCGCAGCGGCTGGACCTGCACAAGTCGCTGGCCGAGACGCCGCATTTCGAAGCGGGTCTCGCCTGGCTCGCGAAGCACCCGGTGGCGCAGGACAGCTGCTACCAGTACTTCAAGGAAGCGCTGATCGTCTGGACCACCACGCAATCGCAGAAGTGGTTCCTGGAGCGCGGTGTGCGCATGAACTGCGTGGCGCCCGGCCCGGTGTTCACGCCCATCCTCGGCGACTTCGTGCAGATGCTGGGCAATGAACGGGTGCAGAAGGACGCGCATCGCATGAAGCGCCCGGCCTATGCCGACGAGGTGGCGCCGGTGATTGCATTCCTCTGCTCGGACGCGGCGCGCTGGGTCAGCGGCATCAACTTGCCCGTGGATGGCGGTTTGGCTTCCACCTACGTCTGACGGGCCCGCGCCGAAAGAGCGCAGCCCGCAGGTTCACAACACCCGGAGACAAGAATGACCTTCCGCCGCCACGCGCTGGCGGTGGCGGCAGCGCTCGCGCTGCCCGCCGCCCACGCCTTCGAAATCCCCACGCCCGACCCCGAGCTGAAAGTCCGCCTGGACCTGACGCCGAAGTTCAGCGCCGCCTATCGCCTGAAAGACCCGTCGTCGAACCTGACGAAGCTGGACGTCGCCGCCGACCCAGGCATCAGCAACGAGGACGACGGCAACCACAACTTCAACAAGGGCCTGATCTCCCGCCGCTACGACCTGCTGGGCGAGCTGGATGTCTCGGCGCGCCACTGGGGCGCGCGCCTGTCCGGTACCGCCTGGCACGACGGCATGTACCTGGGCCGCAGCGACTACCAGGGCACGCCGCTGCTGGCCGGCGGCCAGCGCCTCGGACCGGTGGTGTCCACGTCGAACAACTTCCCGGGCCAGGCGGCGAACGAATTCCTGCCCGACACGCGCCGCCAGCACGGCCGCGGCACCGAGGTGCTGGATGCCTTCGCCTACGCCAAGGGCGAGATCGGCGGCATGAAGGGCACGCTGCGCCTGGGCAGGCACACGCTGCAGTGGGGCGAGAGCCTGTTCTTCGGCCAGAACGGCATCGCCAATGCACAGGGGCCGGTGGACGTCGCGAAGATCGTCTCGGTGCCGGGCTGGCAGTTCAAGGAAGTGCTGCTGCCGGTGGAGCAGGTGTCGGGCTCGCTGCAATTGGCGCCGGGCGTGTCGATGGGCGCGTACTACCAGTTCAAGTGGCGGCCCAGCAAGATCCCCGGCGTCGGCAGCTATTTCTCGAACCAGGACTACGTGGGCACCGGCACGGTGGGCTTCGGCAATGCGCCCGATGGCTCGCCGATCTTCCTGAGCTATGACAAGGGCAAGGATTTCCGGCCCAAGGACGGCGGCCAGGGCGGCGTGCAGCTGCGCTGGAGCCCCGTGGGCGGCGACTATGAGTTCGGCTTCTATGCCGCGCGCTACCACGACAAGACGCCGGCCGTTCCGGTGTTCGACTTCGTCAACGGCAACGTCCATTTGGCCTATGCCAGCAACATCCGCACCTATGGCGCCAGCGTCACCGCGTCGGTGGGGCAGCTGAACTGGGCGATCGAAGCCTCGCTGCGCGACAACGCGCCGCTCACCAGCGACCCCGCGGTGCTGGGCTTGGGGCCCATCCTGCACTGCGACACCAGCAGCGCCACGCCTTGTTATGCAGTGGGCCGCACGGGGCACCTGCAGGCCTCGGGCATCTACGTGCTGCAGCCCAATGCACTGTGGCAGGGCGGGGCGGTGGTGGGTGAGCTGGCCTACAACCGGCGGCTGAAGATCACGCGCGACATCTTCGCCATCGGCCCGAATGGCAGCAGCGTCGGCCTGGGCGGGCTGGACCCCAACACCACCAAGGGCGCCTGGGCCTTCCGCATGCTCTTCGAGCCGCAGTACTTCCAGGTGCTGCCGGGGCTGGACCTGTCCGTGCCCATGGCCTTCGGCTGGAACTTCGGCGGACGCTCGTCGGCGATCTTCAACTTCGCGGGCGGTGCATCGGATGCGGGCGACTACAGCGTCGGCCTGAAGGGCAAGTACCAGAACGAGTGGAACGTGGCCCTGTCGTACACCGGCTATTTCGGCGACGAGAAGACCTTCACCGAGAACTTCACGCCCGGCACCGGCTCGCCGCGCCAGCTGAGCTTCGCGCAGTCGCTGCGCGACCGCGCCCACCTCTCGTTCAGCATCTCGCGGACGTTCTGACAGACGTTCCGACGGACGCCACCCTCACGCGTTAGGAGACATCGATGCGATTCAATCTCACGGCCGCCGCCCTCGCGGCCACGCTGGCCACGGCCGGCTTGCACGCCGCCGCCGCCGTGTCCGCCGACGAGGCCGCCAAGCTCAAGACCACGCTGACCCCCGTCGGGGCCGAGCGCGCCGGCAACAAGGACGGCAGCATCCCCGCCTGGGAAGGCGGCATGACCAAGGCGCCCGCCGGCTACAAGGCCGGCGACCCGCGCCCCGACCCCTTCGCGGCCGACAAGCCGGTGCTGACCATCACCGCGAAGAACATGGACGCGCATGCCGCGCGCCTGACCGAGGGCGTGAAGGCACTGCTGAAGAAGTACCCCGACTTCAAGCTGGAGGTCTACCCCACGCGCCGCAGCGCCGCGGCACCGCAGTACGTCTACGACAACACCTTCCGCAACGCCACGAAGGCCAAGGCGGTCGACGGCGGCCATGGCGTCGAAGGCGCGTTCGGCGGCATCCCGTTCCCGATCCCGAAGGACGGCTACGAGGTCATCCTGAACCACCGCCTCGCCTGGACCGGCACCACCGTGCAGGCACCCGTGCGCGTGTGGGTGATGACGGCCGACGGCAAGCGCGCGATGGCCTCCGGCGGCACGCAAACCTTCCGCCGCCCCTATTACGACGCTGACGCGGCCACGGACAAGTTCGACGGCTACTACCAGCTCGGCAAGTTCGTCGTCAGCGAACCGGGCTCCAAGGCCGGCGAGGCCATCCTGGCGCACGACGGCCTGACCGCCACGCAGCCGCGCGGCCTGTGGCAGTACCTGGTGGGCCAGCGCCGCGTGCGCAAGGCGCCCTCGGTGGCCTACGACACGCCGGACTCGGTCACTTCCGGCATCGGCCTGTTCGACGAGGCCTTCATGCTCTTCGGCCCGCTGGACAAGCACGAGCTGAAGCTGGTGGGCAAGCGCGAGGTCTACATCCCCTACAACAACAACCGTGCGGCCAGCGCGAAGGTGGCCGACCTGGTGACGCCGGGCACGCTGAACCCGGCCCTGGTGCGCTGGGAGCTGCACCGCGTGTGGGAAGTGGAAGCGACGCTGGCCGCCGGCAAGCGCCACGTGGTGCCCAAGCGCCGCTACTACGTCGACGAGGACAGCTGGCAGATCGTGCTGCTGGACGGCTGGGACGCCAAGGGCGAGATCTGGCGCACCAACTACACGCTGACCCTGCTGGCGCCGGACATCCCCGCCGTGATCGGCAACATGCTGTGGGGCGGCTATGACCTGCAGACCGGTGCCTACTACCTGAACATGGCGTCCAACGAGCTGCCGGTGCAGTACAAGCCCGTGGCGCCGCTGCCGCGCAGTTTCTTCAGCCCCGAGGAGCTGGCGAACGAGGGCGCGCGGTGATCACTCGCCGTTGCGCGCTGGCGCTGGGCATGCTGCCGGTGGCGGGCGCGGGCGCGGCCTGGGCGGTTGGCGCAGCGGATGCACAAGCGGCGTCCACCGCGCCCGCCGCACCGGGCACGGCGGGCGCGCTCGCCGGGCCTGGCGCGCACACCGCAGCGGCAGGGCCCGCCGTGCCTGCGGTGCTGCGTGAGCCCGCGCTCATCACGCCCCGCGCCGCCGGCGCCGCGATGCTGGCCGTGGCCCGCGCCGGCCGCCGCCTGGTGGCTGCGGGCGAACGCGGCATCGTGCGCGTCAGCGACGACGACGGCGCCACCTGGGCGCAGGCCCGCGTGCCGGTGCAGGTCAGCCTGACGGCGCTGCACTTCGCCGATGCCCGCCGCGGCTGGGCGGCAGGCCACCTGGGCGTGATCCTGCGCACCGACGACGGCGGCGCGACGTGGACGCGTCAATTGGACGGCATCGACCTTGCCGGGCAGGTGTTGGCCGCCGCGCCGGACGAGGCCGCCCGCCAGCGCGCGCAGCGCCTGGTGGACGAAGGCCCGGACAAGCCCTTCTTCGATCTGGATCTCGCCGGCGCGCGCGGCCTGGCGGTGGGCGCCTACGGCCTGGCAATCGAGACGCGCGATGGCGGCGTCCGGTGGCAGGCCGTGGCACCCGCGCGGCTGCCGAACCCGAAGAGCCTGCACCTCTATGCCACGCGCTGGCTCGGCCAGCAGCTCTTCGTCGCGGGCGAGCAGGGCCTGCTGCTGCGCTCCAGCGACGGTGGCGAGACCTTCGAGCCGCTGGCCTCGCCCTACAAGGGCAGCTTCTTCGGATTGCTTGCCACCCGCGCCGGCAGCCTGATTGCCTATGGCCTGCGCGGCCATGCATTCCGTTCAACGGATGCGGGCAACAGCTGGGAAAAGCTGGAGACCGGCGTGCCGCTCTCCCTCAGCGCCGGCATCGAGCGCGCCGACGGCAGCCTGCTGCTGCTGGCGCAGAACGGCGACCTGCTGTCCAGCCGCGACGACGGCCGCCGCTTCGAACGCTTGCCCGCCGTACGGCCGCTGCCCGCCGCGGCGCTGGCCGCCGGCAACGGCAGCCAGGTGGTCGTCGCGGGGCTGCGCGGCATCGAGCGCCTGAATGCGCCGTGACCACGCCGTGACCGCGCCCCCGGTCCTTGTTCCGTCCTGCCGGGATTGCGCGCCAGCCACGCCCGGATCTCGTACTCGCCATGCCCCCGCTGGCGCCTGGTCGCGCCCTGATGCCGCACCGAACGCGCCCTGAACGGAGTCCCGCTTGAAACACGACATCGCCGACGATGCCCAGCCGGTCGTCGCCTGCCTGGCCGACTTCGACCCGCGCTCGGGCTCCGCGCTCGAACGTGCCTTCTTCAACCACCGGCCGCTGGTGCTGCTGCTGTGCCTGGTGGCCACGCTGCTGCTGGCCTGGCAAGCGCTGGGGCTGAAGCTCAATGCCAGCTTCGAGAAGACCATCCCGACGCAGCATCCCTATATCGCGAACTACCTGGCCAACCAGGGCAACCTGGGCGGGCAGGGCAATGCGCTGCGCATCGCCGTGGCAGTGAAGCAGGGTGACATCTTCACGAAGGACTACCTCGAGACGCTGCAGAAGCTCAATGACGAGGTGTTCCTGCTGCCGGGCGTGGACCGGCCCTTCATGAAGTCGCTGTGGACCAGCAATACGCGCTGGATCGCGGTGACCGAGGAAGGCCTGGACGGCAACACCGTGATGGGCGACGGCTACGACGGCTCGCCCGCCGCGCTGGCCGAGGTGCGCGCCAACGTCGAACGCTCGGGCGAGATCGGCCAGATCGTCGCCGCCGATTTCCAGTCCAGCATCATCTTCGTGCCGCTGCTGGACAAGGACCCGCGCACGGGCACGGCGCTGGACTACGGCGAACTGTCGCGCCGCATCGAAGGCCTGCGCGCGAAGTACCAGTCCGACGGCATCCGCATCCACGTCACCGGCTTCGCCAAGGTGGCGGGCGACCTGATCGACGGCCTGCGCCAGATGCTGGGCTTTTTCGCGCTGGCGCTGGCCATCACCACCGGCGTGCTCTACGGCTACACCCGCTGCATCCGCTCGACCCTGTTGGTGGTCGCCTGCTCGCTGATCGCCGTCGCCTGGCAGTTCGGCCTGCTCAAGCTGCTGGGCTACGAACTGGACCCGTACTCGGTGCTGGTGCCCTTCCTGGTCTTCGCCATCGGCATGAGCCACGGCGCGCAGAAGATGAACGGCATCCTGCAGGACGTGGGCCGTGGCACGCACCGGGTGGTGGCCGCCCGCTACACCTTCCGGCGCCTGTTCATGGCCGGGCTCACGGCGCTGTTGTGCGACGCGGTGGGCTTCGCGGTGCTGGCGTTGATCCCGATCCGCGTGATCCAGGACCTGGCCGCCATCGCCAGCATCGGCGTCGCGGTGCTGATCTTCACGAACCTGGTGCTGCTGCCGGTGCTGCTGTCCTACCTGGGCGTGAGCCCGGCGGCCGCCGAACGCAGCCTGAAGATGGAGTCACGCGCGGCCAGCCAACGCGGCATGTGGGCGGCCATCGGTCGCTTCACCGAACGCGGCCCCGCCCGCGCTGCGGTGGCGGCCGGCGTGGTGCTGGCGGTGGTGGGTTACGCCGCCAGCCTGCAGCTGCGCATCGGCGACCTCGACCCCGGCGCGCCGGAGCTGCGGGCCGATTCCCGCTACAACCGCGACAACGCCTACATCGCCGCGCACTACGCCGCCAGCAGCGACATCCTGACCGTGATGGTGGCGACGCCCGAGGACCAGTGCACGCGTTATGCCGTGCTGTCGCAGGTCGATGCGCTGGCCTGGCGCCTGCAGCAGCTGCCGGGCGTGGAGTCGACGCAGTCGATGGCAGCGCTGTCGAAATGGGCCTCGGTCGGCTACAACGAAGGCCAGCTGAAGTGGTACGAGCTGGTGCCGAACGACTCGGCGCTGGGCGGCGTGCAGACCCGCGCACCGCGCGAGCTGTTCAACCAGGGCTGCTCCTTCCTGTCGCTGTACGTCTACCTGAAGGACCACAAGGCAGAGACGCTGGCGCGCGTGGTGGGTGAAGTGGAAAGCTTCATCGCCGAGCGCGAGAAGGTGCCGGGCGCGAAGGATCAGGCCCGCTTCATGCTCGCCGCCGGTTCCGCCGGCATCGACGCCGCCACCAACATCGTCGTCGCCAAGGCGATGCGCGAAATGCTGCTGTGGGTCTACGGCGCGGTGCTGGTGTTGTGCTGGGTCACCTTCCGCTCGTGGCGCGCGGTGCTGGTGGCGGTGCTGCCGCTGGTGCTCACCTCCATCCTGTGCGAGGCGCTGATGGTGGTCCTGGGCATGGGCGTGAAGGTGGCCACCTTGCCGGTGATCGCGCTGGGCGTGGGCATCGGCGTGGACTACGCGCTGTACGTGCTCAGCGTGATGCTGGCTCGCCTGCGCGCCGGCTTCAGCCTGGCCGAGGCGTATGCGCAGGCGCTGCAGTTCACCGGCCGCGTGGTGATGCTGACCGGCATCACCTTGGCGCTGGCAGTGGGCACCTGGGCCTTCTCGCCCATCAAGTTCCAGGCCGACATGGGCGTGCTGCTGGCCTTCATGTTCCTGTGGAACATGGTCGGCGCGCTGGTGCTGCTGCCGGCGCTGGCGCGCTGGCTGCTGCAGCCTGGGGCGGCAGCCGGCGCCCCTGCCGCACCAGCCGCGGCACCCGCGGCAGCCGCGGCTAGCGCGCCATCCGATCGGCCTCCTCTTCCCCACCCCGCACTGGATCCCCGCGATGAACGCTCGCCTGCCTGAACCCATCAACGCCGACCTGACCGCCCCGATCGACCCGCCGCTGGCCGGCTTCCTGGCCCAGGCCGCCATGCAGCCGCCGCTGGAAAGCCTGCCGCCGGACGTGGGGAGGCAGATCTACCGCGAGCTGGCCGCCTCACTGGGCCTGCCGCCGCCGCCGGTGGCCACGGTCGTCGACCACACCGTGCGCGGTCCGGGCGGCCCGCTGCCGCTGCGGCTGTACACGCCGGCCACGCCCGCGGCCTTGCCGCGGCCGATGCTGGTGTACCTGCACGGCGGCGGCTGGGTCATCGGTGACCTGGAGACGCACGACGCGGTGTGCCGCCAGCTCTGCCACGACGCCGGCATGCTGGTCATCGCGGTGGACTACCGCCGCGCGCCCGAGCACCCGTTTCCCGCGGCCCCCGACGACGCCGAGGCCGCCCTGCGCTGGGCCGCCGCGCACGCGGCCGAGCTGGGCGGCGACCCGGCGCGGTTGTCCGTGGCCGGCGACAGCGCTGGCGCCCAGCTGGCCGCGGTGGCGGCGATGCGCGTGGGGGCCGACGTGCCGCTGCGCGGCCTGGGCCTGATCTACCCGCCCGCGCTGCACCACAGCGAGACCACGCCTTCCCGCAGCGAGAACGGCGAAGGCAAGTTCCTGACCGCATCGGCGATGGTCTGGTTCATGGATTCATACCTCGGAAAAGACGCGTCCATGGTGAGGCACCCGCAAGCCGCCCTGCTGCACGCGACGCGGCTGGGCGATCTGCCGCCCACCTGGATCGCCACGCTGGGCCACGACCCGCTGCGCGACGAAGGCATCGCGCTGGCGCAAGCGCTGGCCGCGGCCGGCGTGGCCACCACCCACGTGCACGAGCCGTCCGGCGTGCATGCCTGCATCCACTTCACCGCGCTGTCGCCGGTGGGCGGCCGCTTGATGGCGGGGCTGGCGCAGTGGCTGCGGCAGACCGCCTGAACCACCCTGGGAGCAACCATGACCCTCTCCTCTCGCGCCTGCGCAGTGATCCTCTCCCTGCTGGCTGCCGCCAGCCCCACCCGCGCCGACATCACCATCGGCGTCTCGCTGTCGCTCACCGGGCCGCTGTCCTCGCTCGGCATCCCGGTGAAGAGCTCGCTGGCGCTGTGGCCCGGGCGCATCGCCGGCGAGAGGCTGAACCTGATCGTGCTCGACGATGCCTCGGACACGACGCAGGCCGTCAGCAATGCGCGGCGCTTCATCGTCGACAACAAGGCCGATCTCATCATCGGATCGTCCGGCGTGCCGGCGGTGCCGGCGCTGGCACCGGTGGCGGCCGAGGCGAAGACCGTGCAGCTGGCGCTGGCCCCGGTACCGCGGCCCGGAGGCGCCGACGACTGGAGCTTCAACCTGCCGCAGCCGATCACGCTGATGTCCGACGTGCTGGCCCGCCGCATGGCCGCCGACAAGGTGAAGCGCATCGCCTTCCTGGGCTGGAACGAGGCCTACGGCGAGGCCTGGGCGCAGATCTTCAAGGGCTCGGCGCAGAAGGCGGGGCTGGAGATCGTGGCGACCGAGCGCTTCGCGCCGCCCGACACCGGCATCACCGCGCAGGCGCTGAAGGTGGTGGCCGCGAAGCCGGATGCGGTGCTGATCGTCGCCGCGGGCACCGGCGCGGCCATGCCGCACATCGCGCTGCGCGAGCGCGGCTACGCCGGGCCGATCTACCAGACGCACGGCGCCGGCTCACCCGACCTGGTGCGCGTGGCTGGGCGCAAGATGGACGGCGCCATCCTGCCCGCGGGGCCAATGCTGGTGGCCGAGCAGCTGCCGGACACCAACCCGGTGAAGAAGGTGGCGCTGGCCTACGTGCAGCCGTACGAGCAGAAGCATGGCGCGATGACGCGCACGCAGTTCGGCGGCCATGCGCACGACGCCTTGCAGATCCTGCAGCGCATCGTGCCGGTGGCATTGAAATCCGCCAAGCCGGGCACGGCGGCCTTCCGCCAGGCGCTGCGCGACGCGCTGGAGACCGAGCGCGAGATCGTGCTGTCGCACGGCGTCGTCAACTACACCCGCGCCGACCATGTCGGCTTCGACGAACGCGGCGCCGTGCTGCTGCAGATCGACCAGGGCAGGTTCCGGCTGGCCGATGCACCCAAGCCTTGAGGCTGGCAAGGGCACGGCGCCCAGGCTGTGCATTCAGGGTGATGTCGGCTGCTACTCGAGGCTGATGCTCTTGCGCTTCACCAGCTCGCCGAAGATGCGCGACTTGATGGCGGCCTGGCGCTCGATCTCGGCCGCGTTCCAGTCGAGCGGCTCGAACGCAAAGCTTGCGAAGCGCTCGCGCAGTTCGGGGTCGGCCAGGGCCTTCTGCACGTCGGCGTGGATCTTGGTGCGCAGCTCGGGCGCGATGCCTTGCGGCGCCACCAGGGACACGAAGGAATTCACGTCCAGCGCCGCCGGGCCGCCCGATTCGGCGACCGTGGGCACGTGGGGCATTTGCGGCACGCGCTTCGGCGCCGCCACCGCGATGTAGCGCAGCTTGCCGGCCTGGAAGGCGCCGCGGCTGGAAGGCAGCGTGCCGAAGGCCCAGCCGACGTCGCCGGAACCGACGGAGGTGTAGAGCTGCGACACCTCGCGGAAGGGCACGTGCTGGAACTGGGCGCCCGTCAGCAGCTCCAGCTGCTCGGCGCCCAGGTGGCCGGCACTGCCGATGCCCCAGGACCCCACCGACAGCGGCTGCGGCGCTGCCTTCGCCGCGGAGATGAACTCGGCCATGGACTTCAGCGGCGACTCCGTCTTCACCGCGACGAAGAAGTGCGTGCGGAACAGCGGCGCGACGGGGGTGAAGACCTTCAGCGTCTCGAAGTTGCGCGACTTGTACAGCAGCGGCAGGGCCGTGAGGTGTTCGCTGTCCAGCTGCAGCAGTGTGTGGCCGTCGGCCGGCGCGCGGCGTGCCGCCTCGATGGCGATGAAGCCGCCGCCCCCGGGCTTGTTGTCCACCACCACGCGCTGGTTCCACACCTTGCCGAGTTTCTCGGCCACCAGGCGCAGCACTGCGTCGGGCCCGCTGCCGGGCGCAAAGGGCGTGACCAGCGTGACCGGCTTGCTGGGGAAGGGATCGGCGGCGCGCGCGGGCGTGCCGGTGGCAAGGGCGGCTGCGGCGCTTGCGGCCAGCAGCAGGGAACGGCGCTTCATCGGTTTGTCTCCGGGTTGTGGGGTCTGGGGCGGCTCACTCGGCGGCACCGATGGCCAGCGTGATCTCGCCGACATCGGCGATGCGGCCGTGCAGCCGGTCGCCGGCCACCACCGGACCCACGCCCTCGGGCGTGCCGGTGAAGACCAGGTCGCCTGGCATCAGGTGGTAGTACTGCGACAGGTCGGCGAGCAGCTCGGGCACGCTCCAGATCAGCTTGGACAGGTCCGACGCCTGCCTCGGCTGGCCGTTCACTTCGAGCGATATGGAGCCTGTCGACAGCACGCGGCCCGGCATCGGCACGACCTCGGACACCACCGACGACTGCTCCACGTCCTTGCCCAGGTCCCAGGGCCGGCCCTGCTCGCGCGCGGCCAGCTGCAGGTCGCGGCGCGTCATGTCCAGGCCGCAGGCATAGCCGAAGACCAGCGCCGGCGCCTGGTCGACCGTCACGCGGAAGCCGGGCGCGCCGATCACCACCACCAGCTCCATCTCGTGCTGGTAGTCGGCGGTGCCGGGCGGGTAGGGCGTGGTGGCGCCGGACAGCACCAGGGTCTGCGGCGACTTGGTGAAGTAGAACGGCCGGGCGCTGGACTTGTCGACCGGCCGGCCCATCTCGACCGCATGGGCGTGGTAGTTGCGGCCGACGAAGAACAGGCGATTGACGGGGGCGCGGTCGGCGCGGCCGCGCACCGGCAGCGTGGGCTGCAGCGGAGCGGACCAGAGGCTGGACGAGGATGTCATGGCTTAGGGCGGTAGGGGTGGTTCGGTGGGGCGTTCAGCGCACTTCGTAGACACCGAGCTTGCGGTGCAGTGGCGATTCGTCGGCGATGAAGAAGAAGGCCGGCGCGGTGGCGGAGGCGTTGGCCAGCGTGACCGGCGTGTAGCCGGGCGCGCAGCAGGTGTCGGCCTCGGCCAGCTCGAAGCGGGCGCTGTCCGCCTGCACCGCAGCGCGGCCCTCGATCAGGTGGAACACCGCGGCCGGTGAACGCGCCGGCAGCGCCAGCGCCTGGCCCGGCCGCAGCATCAGCGCCTGGAAGCCGAGGATGTGCTGCACGTCCGCGCCGGTGTGTGGGTTGACGTAGCCCAGCTGCACCGCTTCCTGCCCGGGCCGGGCCTGGGCTTCAGCCAGCAGCGCAGCACGGGCTTCGGCCCAGGGGTAGCGCAGCATCGGGTAGTCGCTGCGGGCGCGCTCGAAGAAGGGCGTGGGCAGCAGGCCGGCACGCGCCGCGGCCGGCGCGGGCTTGACGGCCTGGCGTAGGCCATCGACGTGGTAGCTGGCCTCGAGGTAGTGCACCAGCGGCAGGTCCAGCACGTCCAGCCACACCACCGGCTCGTCGCCGTCGTGGCCGTGCTCGTGCCACAGGCCGGTGGGCGTCAGGATCAGGTCGCCGCGCTCCATCGGCAGCTTCTGGCCATCCACCGTGGTGTAGGCGCCGCGGCCTTCGACCACCATGCGCACGGCGTTCGGCGTATGGCGGTGCGCCGGCGCCCATTCGCCCGGCAGCAGCAGCTGCAGCCCCAGGTAGATGGCCGCGCTGGCCTGCATCTTCTCCAGCCCGTGGCCGGGATTGGCCAGCACCAGCACGCGGCGCTCGGCCTTCTCGATCGGCGTCAGTTCGCCGGCGCGCATCAGCAGCGGCCGGATGGCCTGGTAGGACCAGTGCGAAGGCCGGGTGCGGGGCTGCGGTTTGTCCGCCGGCAGCACCGCGCGCAGGCTGGGCCACAGCGGCACCAGGTTCTGCCGGGCCAGCGCCTCGCGGTAGTCGGCGGGCAGGTCTTCCAGTCGGCCCAGGTCGGGTGCGGTCATCGTCGTTTCTCCTGTTTTTTTGTGAGTTATCAGACGGCCAGGCAATGGTCGACGGTCCAGCCGTACAGCCATTCCAGCGCGTCGTAGAAGCGCCCGGGCGTGCGGCCTTTCCAAAGCTCGTTGCGCACCAGGCGTTCCACGCCCTTGGCGTGGAAGATCCGGCCCATCTCGCGCGCCGACAGCACGACCCGCGCCGTGCGCGCGATGCGCGAACGCTGGTACAGCGCGAAGGCGCAGGCGAAGTCGTGGCCCTTGTCGCCGCCGTTCACGCGCAGCGCCTCGCCCAGCGTCACCGCGTCTTCCAGCGCCATGCAGGCGCCCTGGGCCAGGTACTGCAGCGTGGGGTGCGCGGCGTCGCCCAGCAGCGTCACGCGGCCGAAGGTCCAGTTGGCGATGGGCTCGCGGTCGGCGGTGGCCCAGCGCTTCCAGTCCTTCGGCAGGTCGATCAGCTGCCGCGCGCGCGGGCACAGGCCGTGGAAGTAGCCCTGCACTTCGTCGCGGCTGCCTTCGCGCACGCTCCATTGCTCGCGTTCGCGGCTGTGGAAGGTGACGACCACGTTGTACTGCTCACCGCCGCGCAGCGGGTAGTGCACCAAGTGGCAGTCGGGTCCCACCCAGATGCTGGCGGCGTTCCATTGCAGGTCGGCAGGAAAGTCGCGCCGGTCCACCACCGCGCGGTACACCACGTGGCCGGAGACGCGCACCTCGTCGCCCACCAGCTGGCGCCGCACGGCCGAGCGCACGCCGTCCGCGCCGATCAGCGCGCTGCCGCGGTGGGCGCGGCCCTGCGCGTCGTGTACGGTGACGCCGTCCTCGTCCTGCTCCACCCGCTGCACCGCGGTGCCGGTCAGCAGCTGCACGCGGTCGGACCGCTGCACGCCCTCCAGCAGCGTGGCATGCACGTCGGCCCGGTGGATCACCGCGTACGGGTTGCCGAAGCGGGCGCGGAAGGCTTCGCCCGTGGGAATGCGGCCGACCAGCGTCTCGTCCAGCGCGTCGTGCATCACCATCTCGTCGGTGTAGACGGCGCGGCCGCGTGCCTCCGGGCCGACGCCCAGCGCATCGAAGGCCGCGAAGGCATTCGGCCCCAGCTGGATGCCGGCGCCGATCTCGCCCAGCTGCTGCGCCTGTTCCAACACCTTCACCGCCAGGCCCCGGCGCGACAGCGCCAGCGCCGCCGCCAGGCCACCGATGCCACCACCGGCGACGAGCACCGGCAGAGGGCGCGTCGTCGTGTCCATGGGCATGTCCTCCTGCGCAGCTGTTTGACCTGGCGCAAAGTCTCGGCCCGCCGCACTATCAACGGAAGCCTGGGATTGGTATAAGCGCTATCCCGTTTCTTGATAAAGGTCGGCGATGGCCAAGCTGGATCTCGAGTGGCTGAAGGTCTTCGTCGAGGTCTACCGCACGCAAAGCGTCTCGCAGGCCGCCGAGCGCCTGGACCTGGCCCAGGCCAACGCCAGCGTGGCGCTGGCCAAGCTGCGCCGCCATTTCGGCGACCGGCTGTTCGCCCGCACCTCGCGCGGGATGGAGCCCACGCCGTATGCGCAGCAGATCTATCCCGAGCTGCTGGACACGGTGGAGCGCCTGGGCCGCCTGGCCGGAACGCGGGCGGTCTTCGATGCCGGCCATTCGACGCGGCGCTTTCGCATCGGCATGACGGACATCAGCGAGATCGTCGTGCTGCCCACGCTGCTGAACCACCTGCGCCGCGTGGCCCCGGGCCTGCAGATCGAGGCCGAGCGCATCGACACCGGCACGCCGCGGCGACTGGAATCGGGCGAGATCGACCTGGCCGTGGGTTTCCTGCCGCATTTGGAGGCCGGCTTCTACCAGCAGGTGCTGTTCCGCCAGGACTTCGTCTGCCTGGCCGCCAACGACCACCCGCGCGTGCGCGTCAAGCCCGGCAAGCAGGCCTTCCTGGCCGAGGGGCACATCGCAGTCACCACCTCGGGCACCGGCCATGCCATCGTCGACAAGGTGCTGGCGGAAAAGGGCTTCGACCGCCGCGTGGTGCTGAAGGTGCCCAGCTTCCTGGGCGTCGCGCGGCTGGTGGGCTGCACCGAGCTGCTGGTCATCGTGCCGCGCCGGCTGGGCGAGGCGCTGGCGCAGCAGGAACGCGTCAGCCTGTACCCGCCGCCAGTGGCGCTGCCGGCTTTCGCGGTGAAGCAGCACTGGCACGAGCGCTACCACTCCGACGCCGGCAATGCCTGGCTGCGGCAGGCGCTGGCGGGGTTGCATGCGGAAGGGCGGCGCGGGCTCGTGTAGATCGACCCGGCCGGCGAGGGCGAGGAAGGGCGAGCGCCGAGAAGATCAGCGCCCGCCTGCAGTGGCCCTGCCGGCGGCGCCGCCTGCGGCAGTGCGGATTTGACCGCAGCTCGATGCCGTGCCGTGCCCCGGATCGGGTTGAGCCCGCGGTGCGCTGCGGCGCGATGCTCGCCGAGCGAGCCGATGCAACATCAGGCCCAGGTGGCCGGGAAGTCCAGGCCTTGATGGGCCAGCCCGGCCAGCCCGACGCTTTGGGCCGTCACCGATGCCGAGACCTGGTAGTCGCCCACCAGCTGTCCGTCACCCGATGCTTCCAGGTAGTAGCTGCCGCTGGACGGCGCCTGGAACCTCAGCGCCGAGCTGCCGTTCTTGCTGCCGCTGTCGTCGTTGGCGGCCAGCTCGGCGCCGTCTGGCCCCAGCAGGCGCAGGTACGTGTCGGCCAGCGAGCCGGCACCACCGGTGCCCGCCAGGGCGAACTGGTAGGTCGCGCCGGCGACGAGTTCGACCCTGAAGAGATCGGTGTCCGCCGGCGCGTCGATCCTGGCCTTGCTGCCACCGCCGCTGACCTGGACCAAGCCCGTCGTCGTTCGCGAAGAAGGCAGGTCATCGGGAGTGGCAGACGCCGCCAGCGCATACGAGCCGGTGGACAGGCCGTCCCGGGCTTGCGCGACGAGGTAGTAGGTGCCGTCGGCCGGGGCCACGTAGCCCAGCTTGGCCTTGCTGCCTTCGCCGGTGCCGTAGGCCGTGCTGCCGTCGGGCGCGTGCAACTGCAGTGCCGGCGCGGCCAGGCCGGGGTTGCCCTTGCTCCCCGAGCCGGCGGCCAGCTGGAAGTCGTACAACACCCCTTCGCGCAGGTCGATGCGCAGCCAGTCGATGTCGCCGGCGCGCTCGATGCTGCCGCTAGTGGCCATGCCCCCCACGATGGCGACGCCAGCAGTCGCGGGGCTGGCCAGGTAATCGTCCGCGGTGGCGGTGACGGTGTAGGCACCGGTCTGGCCGGCATCGCTGGAGACAGCGAGGTAGTAGGTGCCGCTGGATGGCGCCATGAAGGAGAGCTCCGAGCCGCCGTTCTTGGAGCCCGGGCCGTCGTCGTTGGAGGCCAGCACCTTGCCTCCCGCTGAACGCAGCTGCAGCAGGGTGTCCAGCGCTGCCCCCTTGCTACCGCTGCCCTCCACCGAGAAGACGTAGGACGTGCCCGCCTGCAGCGTCACCTGCATCCAGTCGATGTCGCCCGAGCGCTCCAGCTGGCCCGTCACGTCCGGGCCGTTCGGCTTCACGGTGCCCAAGGTGGCGGTCGAGGCCGCGAAGTCGTCGGCGATCGGCGTGGCGTGGACGCTGTAGTCGCCGATGGCGCTGCTGCCCGCCGACACGGCCACGTAGTAGGTGCCGCCCGTCGCAGAGAGGTAGGTGGTCTGCGCCTTGCTGCCCGCATCCGCTACGCTCGCGACCGTTTCGCCGCTGGCCGTGAGGACGCGCAGCGCGGGCTGCACCTTCGAGCCGCTCGCCGCGCTGGCCTCGAACTGGTAGGCGGTGCCGGCTTCCAGTTCGATCCGGAAGTGGTCGGCATCGCGGCTGTACTGGATGGCGCCTGCTTGGGACGAGCCGTTCGCTGCCAGGCGGCCCGAGGTGCCGCTGTGGTTCGCGAAGTCGTCAGGCCAGCCCTGGAGCTGGTAGGCGCCCGTCGAGCCATTCCCGCCCTGCGCATCGAGGTAGTAGGTGCCGCTGGTCGCCGGGACGAAGTCGATCTCTGCCGCGCCGGCCTTGCTGCCGCCGACGTTGCTGGTGATCTTCGATCCGCTGCCGTTGCGCAGCACGAGCTTGGAGTCGCGCAGCCCGCCGGCCTCGCTGCCGAGTTCGAAGTGATAGCGCTGCCCACCGGTCAGTTGGACGACGAAGCGGTCCACCTCGCCGCTCACGCCGATGGTCCCGGCCTGAGCCGTGCCGCCAATGGTGAGCACCGGATGGGCGCCGGCACGGGCCCCGGCAGTGCGGTCCGGTCCAGGCTGCCACGCCGGCACGGGATCGATGGAAGCCGGAAGAGGCGAAGTGGGCAGGCGAACAGTAGTCATCTTTTGGTCAGGCAATGGAAATGGGAAATGAGAAATGGCGTGGCGCATCAGCGCCGCCAATGGAGTGCGCCGATGACATCGGCGGTGAGCCAGCGATCGCGCAATCGCCGCAGCATTGCGTTGCCGGCATGCTCGTGGGCCAGCAGGCCATTCACGATCAAGTCGATCGGTTGATCGCTGAATCGAAGGTGATTTCGCAATCGTCCTTCTTCCCTGAAACCCAAGTGCAGCGTATTGGCCTGCGCATTGGGGTTGTCGCCATAGACATGGCTGACGAGCTTGTCGAGGTGCAATGCACCGAACGCGAAGGCCATGGCCGCGATGGAAGCCTTGAGGGCCAGGGAGCTGGAGGCATCGGCCGCGGGGAGACCGATCAGCAGCTCGCCGCGTCGATGGCTCAGGTCGACGTCCACCACGGCGGCGAAGCCGGCGGGCCGGCCGTGGCGGTCCTGGATGATCCACTCACGCCGGCGCGTTTCGGTGGGCGGCCGCTGCGCGCGGGCGATGTAGTTACGCGCGGCACGCCCGGCGACAGGCTGGAAGCGGTGATAGCGCGCCATGAACGCGGCATCGGCGAGCCAGCCCGCGATGGCGTCGTGGTCGTCGTCGCAGGGCAATCGCAGCACGGCGCCGCCGACGGCGATTGGGCGCCACCAGCGGCTCGCCAGCACGGCTCCGGTGGCCTGCATCCGTGGGGACAGCGTGATCCGCTGCAGCTCGGCCTGGCGCGCCAGGCTCGCGAAAGCATCATGAGCCTCGTCCCAGCGGCTGCAGGCCATCAGGGCGAGGCAACGCTTCTCGAGTGCAGGCACGAAGGCTTCGGCATGGCGCAGGGCCTGCTCCGCCGCCTGCAGCCCTTCGTCCGCCTGGCCCAGGTCGATCAGTGCCTGCGCCAGGTTAGCCAGGTGGAGGAGGTTGCGCGGCTCCAGCGCAGCGGCTTGCCTCAGGTCGGCAAGTGCATCGCAGTGCTGCATTGGTCCGCTCCGCAGGCGCAGGAGACCTCGTGCGGCGTAGTCGTCGGCCGCAGTGGGCGCATGCAACTCAAAGTGCTGCTGCAGACGAGTCCAGTCGCCGGCGCGCAGCCAATGTGCCAGTGGGCCGCCCGGCGCGGCCGGGCGCTCATTCAAATTGTCCAATCCGATGGTTCTCCCTCGCGTTCCGCCGGCATTGACTGGCTGGGTCGAATCACCGATATCGCGTCGACTCCAATGACGAATGGAGCAAGTGCGAAAACGGTGTTGGCGGGGCATTTGGCGCCATTCGTCCAAACGCGGCGCGGATGGTGGAGCGTTCCCGCCATGCGGTCCATCGACAAGCCTGCATGGCCGCATTACCTCGTGTCATACCCCAGGTTGCCGGTCGTGCCGAGCCCTGGACGCGCTGCGGGGCAGGTGGGCGCGCGAGAGGGGCGGGATGGCGCGGTCGAGCCAGATGGCGGTCTTCCGGGCTGGGGCGGTCCGCGGCACCCGTTCGCGGGCGGCGTGAGTCCACGAGCGGCCGTGCTCACCCGTGCGCAAGCTTGCGCCGCCTCGCCAGGCGCTGGACGGCGGGCGCCGTCGCGGGTCGTCATGGCCCATAGCGTCAGGGAGTGGGCTGCCGCTCGAGCGGCGCATTGTCCGTGCCTGTCCGGTGCGCCCCAGTCGATCCGCGCCCCAGGCGTCGCGCGATGTCGCGCCGGAAAGCATGAAGCCGCTCGGTGAGCGGCTTCATGGGACCTTGGTGCACCGCTCTCCGGCGATGCCCGTGGTGTGTCTGGTGGAGACGAGGAGGATCGAACTCCCGACCTTCGCATTGCGAACGCGACGCTCTCCCAGCTGAGCTACGTCCCCGACAAGCCGCGGATTCTAGCAGCACAACCCGGCGTTCCCGCGCGCCGGCGTCCGCGTTAGAAAGCGGCCCTTGCCGGAACCGGCGATCCCACTGTCACGGAGCAACTCGATGGCGATGCAGCACGACGCGGCCTGGTACGACGCGCAGTACGACAACCGGGCCCGAGTCCCGGAGCACAAGGCCATCCTGGCGCGCTGGGCCGAGGCTTCCGCGCTGGCGCGGCAGGGCCTGCGCGGGGCGCTGGACCAGCCTTACGGTCCGGCCCCGGCCGAGCGGCTCGACGTCTTCTCCGCCGAGCGGCCGGACGCGCCGGTGCTGGTCTTCATCCACGGCGGGTGGTGGCGGGCGCTGGACAAGGCCGACCATTCCTTCATCGCTCCGGCCTTCGTGAAGGCGGGCGCGATGGTGGTGGTGCCGAACTATGGCCTGTGCCCGGCCGTGACGGTCGAGGACATCGCGCTGCAGATGACCCGCGCGCTGGCCTGGACCTGGCGCCATGCGGCCGAGCATGGCGGCGACCCGTCGCGCATCGTCGTCGCCGGGCACTCGGCCGGCGGCCACCTGGCGGCGATGCTGCTCGCCTGCCGCTGGAACGCGGTGGACGAAGCGCTGCCGGCGCGGCTGGTGAGCGGTGCGCTGTCGGTGTCCGGCGTGTTCGACCTCGAACCGATCCGCCAGGCGCCGTTCCTGCAGGCCGACCTGAATCTGACGCCCGCCGCCGTGCGGCGCCTGAGCCCGGCCTTCTTCCCGCGCCCACGGGGGCCGCTCTACGCCGTGGTGGGCGGCCAGGAGAGCGACGAACACCTGCGCCAGAACCGGCTGATCCGAGACCAGTGGGGGCCGAGCACGGTGCCGGTCTGCGAGACCGCGGTGGGCAAAAACCACTTCGACGTGCTGCATGAACTGGTGGACCCGGATGCGCGGGTGCATGGGCTCGCGCTGCGCCTGCTCGGGCTGGATTGACGGCGCATTCGCGGCCACTTCTATTAACCCGGTGTTCTGATTAGCCGATCGCTATCCACTCATTGAAGCTTTGTATTGGCCCCTGCCGGAGGCGTTTGGTAGCGTCGTCCGGTGCCGTTCGCCGCAGCGGCCGCCTGATCCACCTTGACATGAGGAGCTTCACCATGGGCTTGAAGGGATCCAAGACAGAGCAGCACCTGAAGGACGCCTTCGCGGGCGAATCCCAGGCCAATAGGCGTTATCTGTATTTCGCCAACAAGGCGGACGTGGAAGGGCAGAACGACGTGGCCGCGCTGTTCCGCTCCACGGCGGAAGGAGAGACGGGCCACGCGCACGGCCACCTCGAATTCCTGGAGGCCGTGGGCGACCCCGCCACCGGCCTGCCGATCGGCCCGACGCGCGACAACCTGAAGGCCGCCGTGGCCGGCGAGACGCACGAGTACACCGACATGTACCCGGGCATGGCCAAGACCGCGCGCGACGAAGGCTTCGACGAGATCGCGGACTGGTTCGAAACGCTGGCCAAGGCCGAGCGGTCGCACGCCAACCGTTACCAGAAGGCGCTGGACCAACTGGTGGATTGAGGCCACCCCGGGGCCGCCCGGAGGCGGCTTCTCCCTGCACTGGGTGACGCCAGCGGCCCGGTGAAGCCGGTTCCGCGGCGTCCGCTGGACGGCGGCGCACTCGCAGCGGCGCCGGCTGATTGGATGCGTGGCCTTCGCCCGGATCTCGCGCTGCCGGAGAACGATCCAGATCATGAGCAACCGCGAAGGCAACCTCGAAGCACCGACCCGGCATCCGCTGGACTGGAAGAACCCGCTCTTCTACGACCGCGACGACTGCAACCGGGAGCTGGAGCGGGTGTTCGACATCTGCCACGGCTGCCGCCGCTGCGTCAGCCTGTGCCAGAGTTTTCCGACGCTGTTCGATCTGGTCGACGCGACCGAGGACGGCGAGGTGCATGGCGTGGCCAAGGCCGACTACGGCAAGGTGGTCGACCAGTGCTACCTGTGCGACCTCTGCTACATGACCAAGTGCCCCTACGTGCCGCCGCACCCGTGGCAGGTGGACTTTCCGCACCTGATGCTGCGGGCCAAGGCCATCAAGCACAGCCAAGGCCTGGTCGGTCCGGCGGAGAAGTTCCTGGCGTCCACCGACGTGCACGGCAGCTTCGCCGGCATTCCGGTCGTCGTGCAGGCGGTGAACGCGGTCAACCGCTCCAAGGCAGGACGTTCCACCATCGACAGCCTGCTGGGCGTGCACCCGGAGGCTTGGATGCCCGCGCTGGCCACCAAGCGCTTCCGCTGGTCGGCCGCGAAGAACGGCAGTGCCACCGCCGTGAAGGACGGCCAGCGCACCCCCGGCAAGGTGGCCGTCTTCGCCACCTGCTACGTCAACTACAACGAGCCCGGCATCGGCCACGACCTGCTGAAGGTGCTGGAGCACAACGCGATTCCCTACGTCATCGTCGAGAAGGAATCCTGCTGCGGCATGCCCAAGCTGGAGCTGGGTGACTTGCCCGCGGTGGAGAAGCACAAGGACGCCAACATCCCCGTGCTCGCGAAGTACGCGAAGGAGGGCTACGCGATCCTGTCGGCCATCCCCAGCTGCACGCTGATGTTCAAGCAGGAGCTGCCGCTGATGTTTCCGGACGAGGCCGACGTGCAGCTCGTCAAGGACGCGATGTACGACCCCTTCGAGTACCTCGTCGCACGGCAGAAGGACGGCCTGCTGAACACCGACTTCAAGCGCGACCTGGGCAAGGTCAGCTACCACATCCCGTGCCACGGCCGGGTGCAGAAGATCGGCCGCAAGACCGAGGAGATGTTCAGGCTGATAGGCCAGAAAGTGAGCGTCCAGCTGAACACGGTGGAACGCTGCTCGGGCCACGCCGGCACTTACGGCGTCAAGAAGCCGTATCACCCGGTGGCGATGAAGATCGGCAAGCCGGTGTTCCGCGCGATGGCGAAGGACGAGCCCGACGTGATTTCAAGCGATTGCGCGCTGGCCGGCCACCACATCGCCCAGGGCATGTCGCAGGCGGGCACGCCGCCCAAGGCGCTGCAGCACCCGCTGACGCTGCTGCGCCATGCCTACGGATTGGAGTGAACCCATGACCATTACGCGTGACAGCCTGATGACGCTGGAGGCCTATGCCAAGTACCGCAAGGCGCACAAGGCCGACATCATTGCCCACCGCCGCCGCCGCAGCGTGGCGCTGGGCGAGCACGTGACGCTGCAGTTCGAGGACGAGCAGACCATCCGTTATCAGATCCAGGAGATGCTGCGCGTCGAGAAGATCTTCGAGGAAGAAGGCATCCAGGGCGAGATCGACGCGTACGCCCCGCTGGTGCCCGACGGCAGCAACTGGAAGGCCACCATGCTGATTGAGTTTCCCGATCCGCACGAACGCAAGCGTGAGCTGGCGCGGCTGATCGGCGTGGAGGACCGGCTCTTCGTCGAGGTGGAAGGCCACCCGCGCGCCTACGCGATCGCCGACGAGGACCTGGACCGGGAGAACGACGAGAAGACCTCGTCGGTGCATTTCGTGCGGTTCGAGTTCACGCCCGCCGCGCGCGAAGCGGTGCGCGCCGGCGCCGCGGTGAAGCTGGGCTGCGACCACACCCACTACCCGGCGCACGTCAGCATTGCGCCGGAAACCTTGGCTTTGCTGGCGGGCGACCTGCGCTGAAGCCGCTCCGCATTCAGGTCACCGGCGCCGCGGCGCTGCCGCGCCGCAGGCGCCACAGGCTTTCGCCGCTGTAGACCACCAGTGCCGCCCAGATCAGCCCGAAGCCGACGAAGCGCGCCGGGTCGAAGGGCTCGTGGTAGACGTAGACGCCCAGCAGGAACTGGATCGACGGCCCCAGGTACTGCAGCAGTCCCAGCGTGGCCAGCGTGACGCGCCGCGCACCATAGGCGAAGAGCAGCAGCGGCACCGCGGTGAACGGGCCGGCCAGCAGCAGCCACGCATCCAGCGCCGCCTCGCCGTGCGTGAAGCGTCCGGTGCCGCTGAAGACGAACCAACACATCAGCGCAGCAGTCAGCGGCGCGAGCACCAGGGTCTCCAGCGTCAGGCCTTCGATGGCGCCGAGCGGCGCGGTCTTGCGCAGCAGGCCGTAGAGGCCGAAGCTGGCCGCCAGCAGCAGCGCCACCCAGGGCAGCTGCCCGGCACCCACGGTCAACCACAGCACGCCCACCGCGGCCAGCGCCACGGCGGCCCACTGGCCGGCACGCGGCCGTTCCTTCAGCACCAGGTAGCCCAGCATCACGTTGACCAGCGGGTTGATGAAGTAGCCGAGGCTGGCGTCCAGCACGCGGTCGTTGTTGACCGCCCAGACGTAGATCAGCCAGTTGGTGGACAGCAGCAGCGCGCTGGCCGCGAACACCGCCAGCGTGCGTGGCTGGCGCAGTGCCTCGCGCAGCCAGGCGAACCGCTTCAGCACCGCCAGCAGCGCCAGCATGAAGACCAGGCACCATACCGAGCGGTGGGCCACGATCTCGAGCGCGGAGACGGAGGCGATCTGCTTGATGTACAGCGGAAACAGGCCCCAAAGGCAGTAGGCCAGGGCGGCGGCGAGGACTCCGGAGGACATGAGGGCGGGTTCGGCGCGCGGCGGTGAAAGGGGGCGCATTGTCGTGCGCGGCGCCGGCCCGCCGGGGCGCAGGGCTGTTCCACGCGGAGCCGGCTGTGCGGGTTGTCCAGCCGATGTGGACAGCCCGCGCAGCCGTAAAGTCATGCGATGCCCCGCGTGCTGTTCACGCCCCAGCTCAAGCGCTTCCTCGACGTGCCGGAGGTGCGCACCGACGCCGCCACGCTGCGCCAGGCCCTGGCCGCGTCCTTTGCCGGCAATCCGCGTCTCAAGGGCTATGTGCTGGATGAACAAGGGCACCTGCGCGCGAACGTCGTCGTCTTCATCGACGGCCGGCGCTGCCAGGATCGCATCTCGCTCGACGATCCGCTCGGGCCCGACAGCACGGTGCACGTGCTGCAAGCCTTGTCGGGCGGCTGATCCGCAATCCCAACCGCAACCGGAGGAACGACCGAATGCCGCAGCGTGCCTGGGTGGCCACCCGCAAGGGCCTGTTCGAACTGCAACGCCAAGCCGAGGGCTGGCGCATCGCGCGCGCCAGTTTCCTCGGCGATCCCGTCTCGATGCTGCTGCCGCCCGTGGCCGAAGGGCCGCACGCCGGCCGCATGATGGCGGCGCTGAACCTGGGCCACTTCGGCGCCAAGCTGCACGTGTCCGACGATGCCGGCGCCACCTGGACCGAAGCGGCGGTGCCCGCCTACCCGCCGCAGCCCGATGGCGCGCCCGGCCCGGCCTGGAAGCTGGTGCAGGTGTGGACGCTGCAGGCGACGCCGGATGGCCGGGTGCATGCCGGCACGCTGCCGGGCGGGCTGTTCCGCACGGCGGATTTCGGCGCCAGCTGGACGCTCGTGGAGAGCCTGTGGAACAAGCCTGAGCGGCTGGAATGGTTCGGTGGCGGCTACGACGTGCCGGGCATCCATTCGATTTGCCCGCATCCGGAGCGCCCGGCCGAGATGTTGCTGGGCATCAGCTGCGGTGGCGCCTGGCGCACCCAGGACGGCGGCGAGCACTGGGCGCTCAGCGCCAAGGGCATGCGCGCCGACTTCATGCCGCCGGAGCAGGCCTACAGCGAAAACGTGCAGGACCCGCACTTGATCGTGCGCTGCCAGGCCGAGCCCGACAAGCTCTGGTGCCAGCACCACAACGGCATCTTCCGCTCGATTGACGATGGCGCGACCTGGCAGGAGGTGACGACGGCGCCGCTGTCGAGCTTCGGCTTCGCGGTGGGCGTGCACCCGGCCGATGGCGACACGGCGTGGTTCGTGCCCGGCGTGGCCGACCAGCGCCGGGTGCCGGTGGATGGGGCGCTGGCCGTCAACCGCACGCGCGACGGTGGCCGCAGCTTCGAGACCCTGCGCAAGGGCCTGCCGCAGCGCGACTGCTACGACCTGGTGTACCGCCACGGGTTGGCGGTGGCCGACGACGGCCGCGCGCTGCTGATGGGCAGCACCACCGGTGGCCTCTGGTCCAGCTTCGATGGCGGCGACAGCTGGCAGGCGGTGTCGAACACGCTGCCGCCGATCTATGCGGTGCGCTTCGGATGAGATGACGCGCTGATGACGGATCAGGCGGGCGGCAGCGCGTCGAGGTAGAACCAGCGTCCGCCTTCGCGCACGAAGCGGCTGGTTTCGTGCAGCCGGTGGGCGCGGCCGCCCAGCTTGCTGCGGGCGACGAACTCGACGATCGCGCGGTCCTCGCCCTGCGGCAGGTGCCGCTTCACGCCCAGCCCCAGCCAACGCAGGCCGGCCTCGAAGCCGACCGCCGGCGGCCGCGTGGACGGATGCCAGGTGTCGAGCAGGTAGGCTTCCAGCTCGTGCACGAAGGCGCTGTAGCGCGAGCGCATCAGCGCCTCGGCGTCGGGTGCCTGCAGCCGCGCTGGGCCGGCATGCCAGCGCCCGCAGCACTGTTCGTAGGCTGCGGGCAGGCCGCAGGGGCACGGCACGGGCTGTCGTGTCATGCCAGGTCCAGTTCCCACATCTCGCCGACCAGGTCGTGGCCGAAGCTGTGGTGCGGCTCGGTGCTGACCAGCTGGTAGCCGCCGGCCTTGTAGATCGAGCGCGCGGCCACCAGGTTGCTCTGCGTCCACAGCCGGATGCGGCGGTAGCCGGCCTGGCGCGCGAAGCGTTCGCATTCAGCGACCAGGCGCGCGCCGATGCCGAGGCCCCGCGCGCTCGGCTCCACCAGCAGCAGCCGCAGCTGCGCGACGCCGGGTTCGGGCTCACCCACGTCGTCGTGCCGCGCCTGCACGAGGAAGACGCAGCCGACGTTCTCGCCGGTGCCGCTGCTGCCCCGCGGGGCCGGCCGCTCGGCGATCCAGCAGGCTTCGCGCCGGGGGTCGAAGCGCTCGATGAACTGGGCGGCAATGCGCGCCACCAAGGCCTCGAACGTCAGGTCCCACTGGTACTCGCGGGCGTACAGCGCGCCATGGCGGGCGATGACCCAGCCGATGTCGCCGGGCCCGTGCGGTCGCAGCAGGTAGGGTGGCCGGTCCGCCGCACGTTCCCCCAGCAGCGACTCGATGTTCTGCATCGACTCGACCAGGCGCTGCCGGTCGGCCTCGGCCAGCGGGGCCAGCAGCGCGGCCATCTGGGCCTGCGACCGCTCGTCCAGCGGCGCGAAGGCGCGGCGCCCCGCGGCGCTAAGCGAGAGCCGCTGCTGCCGCGCATCGCCCTCGGCCGCTTGGCTGCGCAGCAGCTTGCGGGCCCTCATCAGCTTGAGCAGGCGGCTCAGATACCCGGGGTCCAGGTCGAGCCGGCGTGCCAGGTCGGCGGCGCTGATGCCCGGCGTGTCGGGCGGCAGGTGCGCCAGTTCCCACAGCACGCGCGATTCGGCGAGCGAGAAGCGGGTGTCGAGCAGCTTGCCCTGCAGCACGCCGATGCGGCGCGTGTAGAAGCGGTTGAAGGCGCGCAGCGCGGCGATGCGCTGCGCATCGTCCCCCGGCGGCGCAGCAGGCGCGGGGTGCTTGGCGGTGGTCGGCATCTGCGCATTGTCAACAAGATGATTGCCAAAGGCAATGATATGGCGGGCGCACTTTGCCCGACGGACCTGTGCACCGCCGCGCCGCGCCGCGCGTTCGCCTGACACCACCGGTTGCCGGCCGGGCCGCCCGCCCCCCGGACCCGGGGGTGGCGCTGCCTACAATGCCGCGCCACGGAACCTGCGTGGCCCCTGCAGCTCTACAGACCTTCGATGCGAATCCAAAGACGACGAATCAGCGCGGCCCTGGCCGCCGGCCTGGGCTTCGGCCCGGCCGCCTTCGCCCAGTTCCGTGTCGAGATCGCCGGCGTCGGCGCGACGCAGCTGCCCGTGGCCATCACCCGCTTCCGCGATGAGGATGCGAGCGGCCAGGCCATCTCCGCGATCGTGCGGGCCGATCTCGAGCGAAGCGGCCAGTTCCGCTCGGTCGATTCGAGCGGCACGCTGGACGAACGCAGCGCGCCCGAATTCCCGTCCTGGCGCGGCCGCGGTGCCGATGCGCTGGCCGCCGGCTCGGTCACCCGGCTGCCGGACGGCCGCTTCGACATCCGCTACAAGCTGTGGGATGTCGTCAAGGGTGAAGAGGTGTTGGGCCAGGCGCTGGCCGTGTCCGCCGCCGACCTGCGCCTGGCGGCGCACCGCATCGCCGATGCCATCCACGAAAAGCTCACCGGCGAACGCGGCGTCAACGCCACCCGTCTGGCCTATGTGACCCGGACCGCCGGCCGCTACGCGCTGCACATCACCGATGCCGACGGCGAAGGCGGGCAGGTGGCGCTGACCAGCCCGCACTCCATCATCTCGCCGGCCTGGTCGCCGGACGGCCGGCGGCTGGCCTACGTGTCCTTCGAGAACGGCAAGGCGGTGGTGATGGTGCAGGACGTCGCCTCCGGCCAGCGGCGCTCGCTCGCGAACTACCGCGGCTCGAACAGCGCGCCGGCCTGGTCGCCGGACGGCAAGCGCCTGGCGGTCACCTTGTCGCGCGACGGCATCTCGCAGCTCTACATGATCGATGCCGAGGGCGGCGAGCCGCGCCGCCTGACGAACACCAGCGCCATCGACACCGAGGCGGTGTTCGCGCCCGACGGCCAGTCGCTGTACTTCGTCAGCGACCGTGGCGGCAGCCCTCAGATCTACCGGATGCCCGCCGCGGGCGGCAATGCCGATCGCGTCACCTTCAACGGCAGCTACAACATCAGCCCCGCCATCAGCCCCGACGGCCGCACGCTGGCCTACGTGGCGCGCAGCAACGGCAGCCAGTTCCGCGTGATGACGCTCGACCTGGGCGGAGGCACCCCGAGCGCGGTGACCGACACATCGGATGACGAGAGCCCCAGCTTCGCCCCCAACGGCCGCCTGCTGATCTACGCCACCCGCGCCCAGGGGCGCGATCTGTTGATGACCACCACCCTGGATGGCAAGATCAGAACGCGCTTGCTGTCCACCGGCGCCGATGTGCGTGAGCCGGCCTGGGGCCCGTTCAACCGCTGAGCTGCCTCGCGCCGCCGGCCCCGTCTTCACCCCTCGACAGAAGGAGCAGTCCATGAAACAAGTCCTCCGCTACACCGTGCTCGGTGGCGTCGTTGCCCTGCTGGCCGCGTGCGGCTCGAACGTCAAGCTCGACGACACGCCGGTCGAGTCGCGCACCGGCAGTCCGCCGCCGGCCGACAGCACCGGCCCGCGCACCGCCCAACAGGGCAGCGGTGTCGGGTCGCAGAAGGTCGAGCCGGTGGCCATCGGCGGCGGCAGCACGGCGTCGGCCAACCTCGGCCGCGTCGTCTACTTCGACTACGACAGCTTCGTCGTGAAGGAGGACTTCCGTCCGCTGATCGAATCGCACGCCAAGGTGTTGGCGACGAACAAGGGCAAGCGCATGGTCGTCGAGGGCCACACCGACGAGCGCGGCGGCCGCGAGTACAACCTGGCGCTGGGCCAGAAGCGGGCCGAGGCGGTGGCCAAGTCGCTGGCGCTGCTGGGCGCAAGCGACGCGCAGCTCGAAGCGGTCAGCTTCGGCAAGGAGCGCCCGGCCGCGACCGGCAGCGATGAAGGCGCGTGGGCGAAGAACCGCCGCGCCGAGCTGAAGGACCGCTGACGTGCACCGATCCGCCGCGGCTGCTTCACACGACATGGCGCGCAGACCGGTGCGGGCGCTGGCGCGCGCCGGTGTGCTGGCGCTGGCGCGCGCCGGTGTGCTGGCGCTGGCGCTCGGCACACTGGGGTCGGCGCAGGCCGGCCTGTTCGATGACGACGAAGCGCGCAAGGCCATCCTGGACCTGCGGGCCCGCATCACCGCCGGCGACGAGGCAGCCAAGGTGCGCATCAACGAGCTGGCCGCGGCGCAGGCGCAGACGACCGAGCAGTTGCAGCAGCTGCGCCGCACGCTGGTCGAGCTGAATGCCCTGATCGAGTCGCAGCGCGACGAACTGGCCCGCATGCGGGGGGCGCAGGAACAGCTGCTGCGCGACGTGGCCGAGCTGCAGCGCAAGCAGCGCGAGTCGGTCGCCGGTGTCGAGGAGCGGCTGCGCAAGATCGAGCCGCAGCAGGTCACGCTGGACGGCAAGGAGTTCCTCGTCGATCCCGAAGAGAAGCGCGCCTACGAGGAAGCCATCGCGCTCTTGCGCAGCGGCGACTTCGACCGCGCCGCCAGCGCGCTGGGCGCCTTCACGCGGCGCTATCCGGGCAGCGGCTACATCGACTCCGCGCGCTTCTGGCTCGGCAACGCCCTGTACGGCAAGCGCGACTACAAGGACGCGATCGCCACCTTCCGCACGCTGGTCAACAGCGCGCCCGACCACCCGCGCGCGGCCGAGGCGCTGCTCGCCGTGGCCAACTGCCAGGTCGAGATGAAGGACATCAAGGGCGCCCGGCGCACGCTGGACGACCTGCTGAAGACCTACCCGAAGTCCGAAGCCGCCGCCGCCGGCCGCGAGCGGCTCGGCTCGCTGAAGGGCTGAGGACCTCGGCTCCTTTTCTCCCGCATTGCATCGATGACCGACGCTGACCTGGCGGCACTCGCCACGCGTGTGCTGTTCGCCGCCTTCGGGCTCGGCGTGCTTTTCGGCGCCATTGCGCAGCGCACGCACTTCTGCACCATGGGCGCGGTGGCCGACATCGTCAACATCGGCGACTGGTCGCGCATGCGCATGTGGGTACTCGCCATGGCTGTGGCGATGATGGGCTTCAACGCGATGGTGGCGCTGGGCTGGCTGAAGGCCAGCGACAGCCTCTATGCGGGCACCACGCTGTTGTGGTTGTCGCAGGCCGTCGGCGGGTTGATGTTCGGTTTCGGCATGGTGCTGGCCTCGGGCTGCGGCAGCAAGACGCTGGTGCGCATCGGCGGCGGCAACCTGAAGTCGCTGGTCGTGTTCGTCGTGCTGGCGCTCGCGGCCTTCGCGACACTGAAAGGCATCACCGCCGTGCTGCGCGTGGCGACCGTGGACAGCGTGGGCCTGGCGCTGGCAGGCCCGCAGGACCTGCCGTCGATCGCCGCGCGCCACCTGGGCGGTGACGCTGCGGGCTACGCGGGTTGGCTTGGCCTGGCGATCGGCGGCGGGCTGGCAGCCTGGGTGTTGAGCCGGGCCGAAGGGCGCGCGCCGGACGTGCTGGCAGGCGGCATCGGCATTGGCGCGGTGATCGTCGGCGCTTGGTGGGTGTCAGGGCGCCTGGGCTTCGTGCCGGAACATCCGCAGACGCTGGAGCCCGTCTTCATCGCCACCAATTCGCAGCGCATGGAATCCTTCAGCTTCGTCGCGCCGCTCGCCTACGGTGTCGACTGGCTGCTGTTCTTCAGCGACAAGAGCAAGCTGCTGACGCAGGGCATCGTGGCCGCGGCCGGCGTGGTGGTGGGCAGCGCGCTGGTTACGGTGGTCGGCCGCAGCTTTCGCTGGGAAGCGTTTCGCGGGGTCGAGGACACCGCGAACCACCTGATCGGCGCGGTGCTGATGGGCGTGGGTGGCGTCACCGCGCTCGGCTGCACGATCGGCCAAGGACTGTCGGGCATCTCGACGCTGTCGATCGGCAGCTTCATCGCGCTGGCAGCGATCCTGGCCGGCGCGGTGGCGGCGCTGAAGTGGCAGGTCTGGCGCATGGAACGGCAGGCTTGAGCACCGCGCATCCCCTCGACGACGACGCCGACCTGGAGCGCCGCTTCGGCGGCCTGCGCCGGCTGTATGGCGAGGCCGGCTACACGCGTGTGCGCGCGGCCCGCATCGCCGTCGTCGGGCTCGGTGGCGTGGGCTCCTGGGCCGTCGAAGCACTGGCCCGCAGCGGCGTCGCGTCGCTGGTGCTGATCGACTTCGACCAGGTCGCCGAGTCGAACATCAACCGCCAGGTGCAGGCGCTGGGCAGCACATTGGGCCAGGCCAAGGTCGATGCCTTGCGCGCGCGCGTGGCCGACATCCACCCGGGCTGCGTGGTGCACACGATCGAGGAGTTCGCGACCGCGCAGAACTGGCCGGGCCTGCTGCCCGGGCCGGTCGACGGTGTGATTGACGCCTGCGACCAGGGCCACGCCAAGCTCGCGCTGGCCACCTGGGCGCTGGCCCGGAGCGGCGAACTGGCCTTCGTGTGCGCTGGCGCAGCGGGTGGCAAGCAGGCGGCACAGCGCATCGAAGTGGCCGACCTGTCGGAAACGACCCATGACCCGCTGCTCGCCTCGCTGCGGCAGCGCCTGCGCAAGCAGGGAGCGCGCCGCGAGGGCAGCATCGGCCTGCGCTGCGTGTTCTCGCGCGAAAGCCTCAGCACGCCCGCCGGCGCCTGCGAGGTCGATGGCAGCCTCAATTGCCACGGCTACGGGTCGAGCGTGATGGTCACCGCCACCTTCGGGCTGGTGGCTGCAGGAGAAATCCTGCGCCAGTGCATGGCACGGGCTTGATGCCCAAAAAACACATGCTAGAATGGCGTGCTCTACCGCTAACGAAGCAAACGCCAGTCAGCGGAAATCATCCGGGTTGTTAGCTCAGTCGGTAGAGCAGCGGACTTTTAATCCGTTGGTCGCAGGTTCGAATCCTGCACAACCCACCAGCGCAAGCTGGACAGTTATTCGGGCTCTTAGCTCAGTTGGTAGAGCAGCGGACTCTTAATCCGTTGGTCGAGTGTTCGAGTCACTCAGGGCCCACCAAAAACAAGGCATGTTGGCGATAGTGATCGCTAACATGCCTTTGTCTTTTGCGGAACACTTCCGCAAAACTATCTGACTGGCTTAACCTTTCTGCCACACCTTGTGGCGAATGTAGTCCGCGGTCATCGTCTCAGTCGTGTGGCCTAGCAAGGCTTGAGCGCTCCGCGTACCTGAGGTGTCCTCGTCTGTCGGCGCCGATTGAATTCTGACCCACCCTGCCGATCGAATTCTGACCCGGGGATGGAAGCCGGCGTTGGAGTTGCCGGCTGTGGACAAGTGTAGGGGTTTCGGTGGTTTCTTCCTTTGAAGTGCGCGCTGGGCAATCTGCGGAGGGTGTAGCCCGTAGCAGCTTGCCCGGCGCGCGTTGGCCGATCATATTGACCGTTATGAAGCGAGGATTGGCGTGGTGCCCCTGCGGCCGGTCTCACGTTCCTTGACGCGCTTCTTGGCCGCCGCGGTGCTGCGGGTAAAGCGGATCGACTCGTTGCCCGTCTCCAGGATGTGGCAGTGGTGCGTGAGCCGGTCCAGCAGCGCGGTGGTCATCTTCGCGTCACCGAAGACGCTGGACCATTCGGCGAAGTCAAGGTTGGTCGTGATGATCACGCTCGTGCGCTCGTACAGGCGGCTGAGCAGGTGGAACAGCAGCGCGCCGCCGGCCTGGCTGAAGGGCAGGTAGCCGAGCTCGTCCAGAACGATCGCGTCCATGCGCAGCAGGCTCGTCGCGATGCGCCCAGCCTTGCCCTGGGATTTCTCCTGCTCCAGCGCTTTGACCAGATCCACCGTCGAGTAGAAGCGCACCCGCTTGCCGTGACGGGTGATGCCAGAGACGGCGATGGCGGTCGCCAGATGGCTCTTGCCGGTACCCGGCCCCCCGACCAGAACGGCGTTGTGCGCCTGCTCCGTGAAAGAC
>Ga0196963_10000464_pt1 | contig 37300 bp, 28 predicted proteins | sample S1_5metaG_FD_148600 | JGI IMG/M metagenome (GOLD analysis project Ga0196963, IMG submission 148600) | Soil microbial communities from Anza Borrego desert, Southern California, United States - S1_5 | ecosystem: Environmental > Terrestrial > Soil > Desert | place: USA: California | collected... | reverse complement strand
TCGAGCACGAGTCGTTCGACGTGCTGGTGGCCGACCTCGCCATGCCGGTCGAGGACGGATTCGCGCTGATCGAGACCGTACGAAGCAATCGGAATTCGCCACACTGCAAGATCGCGGCGGTGGCGGTGTCCGCTTTGACGACAACAGGGGATCGAGATCGAGCCATTAAATCGGGTTTTAACTGGTATCTCGGTAAACCGATCGAACCGTACCGACTCGTTGCGCTTGTGGCAACTGCCCTTCAGAGCGCTAGAGGCCACGCCGAGGATCCATAGCTCGGAGTTGGGACCCATCTCAGCCCAAGGCGAAAGCCGCGTGCCGGGACCGGCACCGTTTAGTGACTCAGCTGATCCAGGTTCCGCGGCTTCGCCGCTACGGCGCGGCCTCCTTCGCGTGGCATGCCGAGCCGAAGCTCACGCTTCGTCTTTGGTTGCGCGTGAGCGAAGGATGGTGGACCAGAAGAGCGCGGGTTGGAACCGAATCGCCGACTGGCTCAAGATTGTTGACGCAGTGCGCGCGACTTGGGGTTCTGTCTTTCGGAGACGCGTTCATCGTCGACAAATCCTGAAGAAACCCATATCGCGCGCACGTCGGATCAGTTTCGCCCGTGACCACAATTCCCGGCCAGAATTGGCGGCATTGTTTCTTTGGATCGCGTGACGGCCTGATGTATCCTCTGCGGCACAACGAACGAGCCTATGCCGTGGATGAACTATGCGAATGGCGACGCGACTATTTGGTGCTTGTTTAGCGGCAGTTCTGGCGACCGGCTGTTCTCGTGGACCCGCGTTGTCTGACGCAGATGCGAAGGCAATAGTGGCATCGCACTTTGACAGCGAGTCCAAAGTAATCCTTTATTTCGGTCAGCTTCGATTCATTCGCGAAGGCGTAGCCAATCCGTTGAAGGGAACCGACACACTCCGACGGTATCCGCTCTATAAAGCGTTTGCAGATCTTGGCCTGGTGTTCCTGGACGGAAATCGCGACCTCTCGCAGCAATTCACGGGATGGAATGACTTCTTTTCGCTGACTCAAAGTGGCGTGCAACGTACGGCAAACGTCCTGCTTCCCGATGGCGCCGGTGAAGGAGGACCAAGTGGAACGCTACTGAACAGCGAATTCAAGCCTGTCTCGAAGCACGATGGGGGATACGTCGGCATTTCCTTCGACGTACTCACCTATTCGGTGGACAGTATCGTGTCCAATCAGCATATTCGGACGACAACCGACGATTATCGCCAAATCATCGGAACGCATTCGATACAGTTCGATAAGCGTATTGAAAAGGCTGTGCGCGAACTGTTTGATGACCACTACGGAGAACCACGCCGGTTTCGACTGTTGGTGAAGTTTGACCCAATCATGAAGAGTTGGCGACTTGAGAAGTTTGACCAGGGTAACCGTGAAGGTGACTTCGGGACGTCGTCCGTGCCTGACACCATTCGAGCCCTCGGTTCGGATTGATCACCACACATCGAGGCGTATGTGACTGATCCGGGTTCCGACTGTTCCGATATAGCGATCAGCGGTGGCACAAATCCTGGTGGCCGCCGTGAGAACGCGAAGGTGTCTTTTAACGCGATGGCCAAGCTCGCACAGCAATGTCGGCTAGCCAACGTTGTCTCTCATCGATAGCTTGTGGAGACCAAGGATCGCGTTCGGCAACGTCCTTTGTGATCCTCAAGGAGGATTGCCCGAAAGCCTGGCGTTTAATCGGGTACGGTTTATTCCCCAACTTCGTATTCTCTGTAGCCAACAGCAAAGTCATGTTTCCCAAACGGTATACGCTAGCCGTGAGGTCTTCCTCCCCAAACTCGGGCCACTCTTCACGCTTAGCACGTTGCGGAAGGACATGCTCCAAGTTGACCTGCTGCTCGTCAGAGATCACCTCATGCTCTTTGAGACCGGCATCAAGGGACAGCCGTTGCTCCAGCGTTCGGAGGTAGTAACGCGCGAAAGCATTCTGAGACACCTGGGCAGTCGAAAAAGACGCAGCAAACTCCTTATCAGTCGGGACGGTGCTCGCAGCGTGTTTAGCTAACTCGGAGGCGGAATTGATTTCGCCTTCCCTTACGAGCATGCCTGTGCTCCCATAGAATTGTTCAAGTCTGCTGCTGCCTAATTGATGGGCGATCCTAAATCGGACACTCCAGGACACCAGCATCGAAATCGTCTTGTTAATCTCCGGCTGTGACCACTTCGACATGGCCGCTAACAGAAGAGGGCGATATTGCTCCATCCGCAACATCAGAAGGGTTTGAACGTGGCGTTTGGTTCGCGTTCCGTACGGCGCCCAGAAATCGTGATCAGAGTTCAGCAGCGCCGAGTAGTGCTGCGCTGCGGTCCCGAGTTCGACCGCGAACTCTGCTGCCGCGTGGCTACTACGGATGTAACTCTTGAAGCTTTGATATAGCTCGCGCTCACGAGTAAGCCCTCGCTTTGACGCCCAGAAATGGCGCAAAAACGTCGTAACGACCTCAGGTCCCGAGTCTCCACCTATCATTGCCATCGCCTTGTGCCACTCCTGTTGGACGATGGGAAGCTTTTCCGGACCGGCTTGGCCGAACACATAATTCTTCAATAAGTCCGCAATCGATAGATCAAGCCCCCGATCATTGAGCGTCTCGAAAATCTGAAAGGCGTTCGCTTCATTTGACACGGTCACGACGATGGCCTTAATCCGCTCTGAAAGACAGTCAACCCATTCGACCAGTTCGTCAACAGGAGTAGGTGATCTGGCAACGCCCGCAATATGATCCGTGATTCTCTGATATGCGGCCGCCAACCTCGAATTTGAAACACCGCGGGGCCTTGTTTGTGCCCGGCGTGGAGAGCCTGGCCTTTCCAGAATGTATCCTTCGAAGAATTCGCTATCGTCGAGGTTCAGTCGGAGCTTAGGTTCTAGACTTTGGGTCCGCAGGTCTCGCGTGAATAAGTACCTCGATTCTATTTGCGAAGAACGATCGGAATCGTTGTTGTTAATGAAGTAGTCACGGATCGCGGCGAGAATCATTGTGACAGCGGCCAGACGCTGTTGGCCGTCCACCACGGAGGGACGGCGCTTATCCTTCTCCGTCGTTAAGACCAGCGAGCCGACAAAATACTCCTCGTCTCCGTTTTGAACTGAGGCGCCAACGTCGCCCAGCAGGTCGTCGATCTGTTCCTGCTCCCACGAGAATGGTCGCTGGTAGATCGGCACCTGTAGGTTGTGACCAGCCAAGATCGAGCCGATGCCGATGTGATCAATGCCCGTGATGAATGCCATCCTGCGCTCCAAAACGATCGTAACGGACGGAGCACTCCGCCGATAAACGTTGCAGCTTCGCGGTCGTGGTCGGTGAACGTTTCTAGAGAGGCGTTCGCTGCCGTCGTGCAGAGCCTAACACCAATCTCACGCTGGATGGTCGATTGGGCAGTCCGCTCTCGGCGGCCGATTCCCAAACCGAAACCTCGCACGCAAAGGAACGCCGCCATCAAACCTGCCGACCTAGGGTAGATTCTGCAAATGGCTGGAAACCGACTGGTGCGCCTTGCCGAGATGTGGACACCTGACGACGATGACGCGTACGGCGAAGATAAGCGGCGTTTGATCCGGTATCTACTTGACCACAAGAGGACGTCATTCAATCCGGTCACGCTTCGTCAGGTGTTAAGTGAAATTCAATTCACCCGCCCGTACCACCGAGAGGCGCTTCAACACAAACTACTTGGCCCTCTGCGGCGAGATTCCAGGGTCTTTGTCGGCACGTCCAACGCCGGCATCTTCCTCGTGACGACTCCGGAGGACGTGGATGCCACTCTGGGCTTCTATACCTGGCGAATTAGAGCTGAACTACGGCACGCAAGGAATCTTCGTGGCCTCGCGAAGCGCACGAAGTTGCTCGCAAACCATCACACCAAGATTCCTCCGAACAAAGAACGCGCCGTCATCTATTTGGATGAATCGGGTAATGCCGACGTCACACACCACAACCCACCCGTCTTTGTGGTTGGCGCTGTCGTTCTCGAAAGTAGCAAAGACCTCGGCGGTCTGGATCATCGATTTCGTAGTGCCTTCACCGCTATTAAGCGGCCTGAGCAACACGAACTCCGCACTGCTGGCCTTTCGGTGGCAAAACATGGGCGCGTTTTACGTGAGCTTTCCCTGCTCGATTATCAGTGGGCTGCGGCTTGCTTCGACAAGCGCAAGCTGACATCTGGAGGATTCGCTGATCCGAAGACCTTCTATCGCTACGCATTTCAATTCTTGATTGGTGACCTGCTGACGATCGCTTGGCAAGCGGATCTGGTAATTGATGAGAATTCGACTCAGGAGTTTCAGACGCAGCTTGAGTCTTACCTGCGCCGTCAGAATTCTGGTTTGCCGGTCAATAGGTTAGGCACAATCACATTTTCGTCGAGCGCAAAGGAACGTCTAGTCCAGCTAGCCGATCTGGTGGCTGGTGCGGTTCGTCGTTCCACCGAAGGAGAAACCATTCCGCTTAAAGAGATTGAGCACAAGATGATCAACCTGCAATTCTGGCCTCCCTCGTGACTCTAGGAGTGTCGATGTTGAGGCTAGACGCAGTATTCGTGTCAGAGGCCCTTCGACATCACCGTATTGCTTATTTTTTGAAGAAGATGATCTTTTCGTCGGTCATTACGCTGTAGAGGCCATAGACGATCTTAGGAAGCGTGCGCACACGCGTCAGGCCGGCGTTCTGTGCCCAAGTCGCCATCTGCGCCGTCGTGGTGTATTCACGGCCGTCCACCGTGGCATCGCCAATCACAAACACGGCCTGCGCGCCGGGCTTCAGTACACGCGCGACCTCCGCGAACATCTTCTGCATGTCGTGGTTATAGAGTTCAAGCTTCTCCTTCGCCCCTCGGCCGCGTACGCCCGTCATCGTCTGACTCAACTTCGACAGGTCAACTTCGAGCGCCTCAAGCGCGTGCGCATCGTTCTTCACGTAGTCAAGGGCAATCGAATAAGGCGGGCTAGTTACGATCCCGTCTATCGAGTCATCGCGGACGCCCACTGTGCGGAGATCGCGGCAGTCTCCGACGCTAACGTTCACTTGGCCGGGTGTGATATCGAACTGCTTGAAGGCGCGGCCATAGGCTTCGATTGACTCGAGCATCGCCGCTAGATTCTTCCGGAGCGCGGCGTCTGATCCTCGCCGACGACGAGCGACATCGCTCAGAGTCACCATCCGAGCGATCTGCAGGAAGTCCTGCACGTTGCTGTCGCGGTCGCGCCAACATTTCGGATCTTCTACATCGAGCGACGACTGCGAAAGCAGCCTATGAACGCGCGCCCGAATCGCTTCCACGGCCTTATATGATTGGGTCTTCACCCGCGTCAGGAGCACGCACAACGGGGATAGATCAACTCCAACAATGTCCGCGCCAAGAAGTGAAGCCTCGATAGCAGTGGTGCCGCTGCCGAGATAGGGCTCGCACACCAAAGAACCCTTACGCACACCGATAATGTTTAGGAGCGCACGAACCATCTGCGGGTGAAACTTCCCGCGATATGGATAGATCCAGTGGGTCAGATATTGATTTACAGAGCGCGTGCGGTTGAAGTTGCCGCCTTTGTAGTTTTGTGTGATTAGCTGTCGGTATACGCTGGGTTGGCCATCCACGCTACCGATATACGCGGACCGTTCAAGGACGTCAGCGGTCGTGCCGTTCACATGCGCGGTGAACTGCCACGGGTTGTCGGCGTCTCGCTGATAGCGGTCACATCCCAGAGCATCCAATTCGACCCGGGCGAGCTGTTCCTCATAGAGGAATTGAACGTTAGGCTGCAGCGTAATTTCGTTCATGGGTACGTTTTCTGCCCGTCGCTATCCTGGTTGTACAACTCAAAGTTCTCCGCGATCGCGACTTGGTCTGGGATGACCTCTCGAGCACAGGAGATGCAGAGCAGCACGTCCTGATTGATGCAAAACCATTGGCGCAATCTGCCAAATGGCTGAACGACCGCGCCGCACTTTGTGCAGCGCCGATCGACTTCGTCGGGTAGCGACTTTGACTTTGTACCAGATTTCATGGATTTGTACAAATTCAGGCTTTGTGATAGCCGACTACCACTGACGGCGACTTCGCGATCTCGCGATTCGTCGTAGATACTTCTCGAAGGCGAGGGCGCGCCGCTCATCCCGGAACTGCACCGCGACGTCAACGATCCAAGGCTTGCCTTTGGCGGTATGGGACACGCGGCCAAGCTTGTGCGCCTCAAGCCTCGCGACAAGGTCTGACGTAAGGTAGCGGGCGGGAGTAGCCTCGGTCTTCATGACGTAAACGACTGTTTTCGGCGACACGCCGTGCTCAAAGCAAGCGCCCGGCCGATACCGATTGCGCACGTTTCGGCCCTGTGCGACGGGTTGGGCCGAACAGCAGCGCAGATTCTTCGTTGTTAATGCGAACGGTGTATTGCGGGAATTGCCAAGTTTTCTCCGGTCCACCTCCGCTCGCCGTGGAAACCCTGCGAGCTGCGGTCGACACCCTTCGCGTGTCGGCGGACTGAGCCAGAAGACTGTGGTTGGAACCTTCGCGGGAATCCTGAGCGAAGGTTGGCTTGCCACCCGTAGCTCGCTCAGTTTTCGGCGAGCGAAGGGTGGTGGACCAGACCGGGATCGAACCGGTGACCTCATGAATGCCATGCTGCTGGAGACCAGCACAATAGACGCCGAATCGCGGCGATTGCGCCATATTCGTCTCGAACCGTTTCTGCCGACGCGCCATTGTTTCAACAGTCCGATGCATTGTTTGCGGTAGAAACGCACCGTGCATTTTCACCGATCGACGATCAATCAGATGAAGGCGCGATCCGAGGGAAACCGGCACGGCTCCATAGCCAGAGTCGCGTGTGCACATCGATCGGTTGAATCTCTGTGCCGCTGAGGACGCTCTGCCAAGCCGCTTTTGCTTGTTCCTGTGCTTTCGGCGACTGGGCGAGTGAGGGCGAGATCAACCCTAACCTACAGGTTGCCTTGATGACGTGAGTATCGGGAGCGACTGAAATCAATTGCCGATCATTCAACCGAACATCCGTGTACTGCTCCATCACATATAGCCAATAATGGCAGATCTTATTTCCACTTAAGTAAGGGAACGACGGTTTCTCATCCTCTTGCAGCATAGTTAGGATCGCGCCGACGCGCCCTGCCGTGCGCGTGAAGAGATTGCGTATATCCCCATCAAACAGTCTAACTATCGCGTCGCTGATTTTCTTCCAAATCGCCGGATGTCTGTTCTGTTGTAGCGCCAGCTTATGTTTGAGCAACATGTCCCGGAGGTCGTCATCCGATAAGTTGAGGACGGAAACCGGATCAAAAACCGAACTCGTCTGTTCATCGAGATAAGTTGCCGTAGCCGCTCTCCAAAGCGCATAAGAATCTCTTTGGTAATTCAGCGCCATCGGTAGCGTGAAGTAGTGGTAGTTCTTGGCTGAATCTCTTGCGATTCCCGGGTGTGCGTCTTCTGGCATGGTGCTACCACCCAGCACGCCAGCTCGCACCATTGATTGCAAACCAGCGATGTCGCGTATCACGTCCTCTCGGCTTCTCGACTGCCAGTTGGCATCGTCGTCGCGAATGTCCTTCAAGAGGTTCTGCTGCGATGGGCTCATTGACGATCCGCCGAATTGCGAGACACTGTCGACAATTTTGCAGCGACGATCGACAACAGTTCGTGCCAATAAAGGGGCAATCCGTAGGACTTTAGGTCAACCGCGTCTGGTGATCCGTTCAACATTTGACGGCGCAATTCTAGCTCGATGCTTGCGGTTCTTCGGGCTAGCGTAAGTCCGCCAGCAGGCATCTCGGGCATGGTGAGAGATTGCGCATTAGTCGCCACCGGTTCATTGAGGATCCTAGTGACGATTTCGACTTCATCCTCATAGTAATGAAGCGAGCCGCAAAAGTGATGGTACGTACCAAGTTCTAAACCGAGTTCCGACGCTATCATTTCTTGTAGCATCGAAAACAAGTACACGTCATAGGGCAGCAAGAACGCGGCCGATTGAGAGCGCATACTCGTGATGCTGTCAACGCGGCCCGCTCTCACTAAGTACTGCAGACTGATGGTGCAGGGCGTGTCCAGGGGCGGCTGAGCAAGATCTTGGGGCGAGAAGATCTGAACCACTGCTCGGCGTGAGGATGGCGCTCTGCGCAAGGTCTCTAGAACGCGATCCAATTGATCGCCGATCGCTGAATTGACGATTCGGTGCCCGACGGCGCCTTCAAGAAGTCCATCCTTCGCGAACTTCTCTCCGCGCCGGTTGTACTGCTCGATGTCTACAAGCCGGTTCGATCCCGATACGGTCCAGAGAGTATTTGCGACCGCAAATGCTTTATTGAGGCCCCGATTCTCTGATCCCAACCATCGGGCGCGCGGATTGGTGATCGAGAATCCCGTCGCGACCAATTCAGTGGTCCTGCGCGGATGCGAACCAAACGAGGACCCGACTGAAGTCGGATCAGTGATCGCCTCTGTAAGAGTGCCGTGATCACGGAGTGTTCTGAGGATGGACGTATACGCCACGTTCATTGACTCGAACGTCTGTAAAGTGAGAACTTGAGGTTCTACAATCATGACACGCGCTCCAATACCACGGTGTGGAGGATTCGCAAGTCGCGCACACTTACATCCTTTGTGCGCGCGGCATCCGTAATTGCCGGAGAGATTGGCGGCACCAGTCCGGCTCCCGTAATGTGGTCCAACCGGACCACGCGAAACCCAGCCACGGAGGCTATGAGAGTCAATTCATCACTCCGAAACGTAAACGAATAGACCTGAATCGAATTGCCCTGCACGACGAAAGATGTCTTTTGTCGATTGGCTGCCGATCGCAAACCGTCACTCCACTCACTGCTCGGTGTCGAGAAGATGAATCTCCCTCCTGGTTTCAGCACGCGATTGATCTCCGCAAGGGCGGTTGGATACAAGAACGGGTCGGCAAGTGACGCAATCACGAAATCGAAGTGCTCAGTTGACCAAGGGATTGCCCTCGCAGAACCTGCCATGGTCGTGGTGTCCGCAGACATCGAGCTTGATAAGTCCAAGGCGGAATAGTCGACGCGAGGCCACGTGACGGCCTGGCGAAGCCAGCCGCGTCCTGGACCGATTTCCAAGCAGCTACTGCCTTCAGGGATGTCGGCGAGCTCTGCTTCGAAGAAAGGCACTGATAGTGAATGAAAATTGCTTGTTGTAATGCGTTTCGCGTCGCTAAATTCTGCCGAAACCTCGTCGTAGCCGGTCTTGTTGGCGCGATCGATCTCAGCAGGTGCGGGAAAAGCATGGCCGAAATGCGCGTGGCTAAGCAACGCGCGCCGGAGCGATTCAGCAACAGCCTCACCTTTCTCGCCCGGCCAAACATAGCGAATGATGTCGTAACCGTCGATGTTCAGCCGGTCGAAGTACGAAACATCCTCGTCAATGCGGTCTGGATCGCGCTGAATCAGTCGGCTTTGCCATTCACTCCGATCCGCAGGCAACAGCAATACCTTGATTGTAGGGACGCCGGTGTCGTCGATTGCAGCGTAGCTCTCCGGGTGAATTTCCTTGATGGCGAAATTACCTGAATCGAGAATTTGCGACACCGACGCCTTCGTCATGGCGTATCGATGTCCATATACGACGTCGCAGTTCAGAAATTCGCCTTGCGATCGCAATGACTCGAATGTCTCTCGATCAACGAACACATACTCAGATCCGGGCTCATCGCGACGTTGCGGTCTGGTTGTGTAGGACCGCGGGCGCTGAAATTCACTGAAGCAGGCAGTGAGAGCATTAACCACTTCGGTTTTGCCCGACGCCGAAGGTCCTGAAACCATGACGAGGCGTGGCTCGTAAGCGCTGACGATGCGGTCGACGTGGGCTGCCGTTTGTAAGTGAACCATGTTAATGCACCGTGAAAATGACGTCGCCTTCGCCTTTACGGATGCAATATCCGCAAGACGCGCACGTTGGACCCCCACTAATCTCTTCTGGGCAGTTCAACGCGACACTTTCCGACTGCTGTTCATCCGAGGCTGGTTCGCTGCGAACGACACTCTGTCGCCACTCAGGAGGGGCCGACGGCATGCTCGCGTCCCACGATGCAAATATCTGCACATTGGGCTGCTTGCGGAGCTCCTCCAATGCCGTTCGGATGTTCGGATTAGCCCACGAGCGCGTATACGACCAGAAATGAACGTCCGGATTTCTAGCGCAGATACGAAGCCAGAGGGCCACGTAATCGGACGAATAGAAATCGCCGGACGAGTGAATCCTTACCGCCGCTGGCTGCGGCGCGACTTGAAGTTGACTACAAATAGTTGTTTCTACTTCCGTCGGTCGCTCTTCAACTGCCGACCAGTTTTGCATCCAGCGGCTGATAGGAAAGACATCGACTCGCGTGTCGGCGTTATAGCAGCAGGTGAGGCACCATGGGGACGCGCCAGGGCAAGTTGCCGCTGCCGGCAAATTCCAAACGAAAATTGACTTATAGAGGTTGCCAGACAGGCCCGTCTTTTTGTTGCCAGGCTCCAGACCTTGGCATCCACGGACCGAAGGAGATGGTTGAACCGATTCACGTAATCTGGAAAGGTATTCCTTACGCTCCAAGAGAGTAATGGGGCTAGGAAGTTGGCGCCGAAGAGTCCCGCGTGTTCGCATAAGACCTTCCCGTCACTAAGAAGTTGCAGCCCTACGAGCCGAACGATTCCGCCGTTCCCCAACTCAGTAGCAACGGACGTGCCCGCAGTCATGCGTTCGTTACAGGCACGATTTCGAATGGGAATGCGACAGCGCACAACGGGTTGTCGCAACCAAGCCACACCGCACCGTGTCAAAACGCTCAACCGCCACACGATTTAGAAGATCCGGGCTACCTGTCGTTCTCCTCTGAACTACATAAATTCCCTGCGTCAACTCCCGCGCTAAAAGTAAAAAGGCCATCATCTTTTGGATGATGGCCTTTGGTCGTTAAGGTCTATGAAACCTAAAACATCATCCAGGTGGAACGTGGATTGAGATTCGAAGTGGTGTATTGGAAGCGCTGCTCGCAGACGAAGAACGGGCGCTTCGGCCAGTTAGGTGGCCGGTGTTCGTCGCGACGATTAGGCAGGCGCAGTTCACTGAGGTTCATGGAAACAAATTGATTCGCTGTTGTCAAGAGAAATGAAGTTCATCTCGAGAAACAATTGAGGCCATCCGCTGGCTTCGCAGCCTGAACGCTCGCCTTCGGCCTTCGGCGAATCGCCTATCGACACCGGGTCTGTCACACCGAGGTCAATTCGGGACCGCTTGTTTTTGCACTTCTGCCGTTATTAAGCGCAATTTAATGCTTATCAATCAGATCCAGTCCTCTCGAGAGATCGCAGAAACAGCTTAGATTTATGTAAGGAGAGCGCGTTCCAGCCGCGCAGCTTCAGGTACCCCGATCTGAACAAGCGAGGCGAGCAGGTCGTTCACCTTCTGTCGAATAGGATCGCTTGTCGAGAGGGCGTCAGGTTTGGTCTTCCAGGCGTTTTCGATCAATCCGCAGACGCGCTTGCCAAACGCGTGATCAATCCAGAAGTCGCGTGAGTCGGGATAAGCACTCAGCCAGGTTGTAGCCCCGGCTGCCAAGAATGATAGATGTTCAGCATCTGGAGCGACCTCTAAGAGGTTAAGTGTGACCGCTGCGACAAAATGACAACGAGCCGACGCTACAAGGGGCGCCAACGCTGGCAGGAAGCCAGCGACGCGCGGGATCCCCTTCGGGAACAAATACGCTTTCGTGGACGTGAGGCCATGGCCATAGTCATTGAAGAAACACGTCGCGACAATAGGTGCGATGCTCATGCCTATCGAGCTATCCCGTCGCCGTTCAAGCCACTTCCAACTGTTCGTGGTGAGCAGATGCTGAGTAATCGTTGATCGAATGTGCACCGCGATCGATTCGCCTAGAGTCCGATCGTTGAAGTACACAGAATCAACACCGCGAAGGAAGGGAGGCGTAGTCTCCAAGAAAGAGTCATCCGGCAGCGCGCGCAGCGGATCCAGCACAAGCCCGTCGACTTGTGATTCGGTCAAACCTGACAGGCACTGTGCGAACAGGTCGAAGTAGGCAATGTTCCACTCTCGTGGAGGGTTCGAAACTTCTTCATTCCTGTCGAGACTTGCACCGTTAGCAGTCCATGTCCAGTCCGCGAAGGCGCGTACTAAGTCAAACACCCACAACGGACGAGGCGAACTGACGAAGGGCTTTGCGGCCTGCACCCACAGAGCAGCCAATTGATCGTTGAATCGCAGCTCTGGTTCTTTGGCCGATTGCTCTTGATTCGGTCGGGAAGCTGCCCGGCCGATGATCGGCCTCCTCTTTGACACCGCGTGTTCGAAGGGTGGTGTAGGCCACGACGGCTCCGCGCTGGAGCCCGCGAGCCATCCGAGTTCTGCCTCAATTGCCGCCGTCTTGCGCTGCTCGATGATCTGATTGCCGTCTTCAGATTGCCGGTCGTCCCACTGGCGGACGCGATAGACGCAACTGGCTAAGGCACAGCGAAGAATCGCGCGTGGAAGCCTTTCGTCCAGATTCGCAAGAGCCGGAGATTCGGCGATGAAGCCATGCACCGCAGCGGGTTTGACCGATGCTTCGAGCAGAAACGGCAACTCACTAATGCCGCGGCGATCCTTCAATGCGTGAACCAAGCCTACAAACGCAATCGCCACCGGGTTGAAGCGAATGCCTTTACGGGACTGATGAACTGGGTCATCTTCTCCAGATAGCGCGCCAGCAAACGCCGTGTGCGCCCAGTCGTAGGTCTTGGCGCGTAGGTCGTCGTCGCCGTCGCGCATGGCAATCATCGCGGCGATCAAGACGGACTGATCTTGCAGCCACGCCTCCTGATCCTCTTTTTGCGGTGCGGGGATGCTCTGAGCCCACTTGACCGCGGCAGCTGCTAACTCGGGGGACGACTGTGAGCGATCCTCCAAAGCGGCGCTAAGCGCCATTTGCATGGCGGTTGTCTCGCTGCGGGGGCGTGCAAGCTCCTGGAGCCGTTCGAAGTGCCTTCGCTCGGCCTCGGGGGGCACGTACCGGAAGCCTTTGGCGAGAGTTCCGTCCTCGCGCTCCCGCGCCTCCTCTCGATAGTTCTTGGGGTCGATGAGATTCAATGCGTGTGTCGCCATCAAAGGCGGATCGCCGCGCGAAGCATCTGGCCCTGGCGGGCCTAGGCGTTCCGCTGCTTTGTTCAATAGTCTTGCTAGTTCATCGCGAAGCGCTGGCGGTTGGAAAGCATAGTGAGGAAGCAATTCCTCCAGAGCCACTCTCCGCGATGGCCGGCTCGTGAGGCTGGTGAGCGTCGCGGCGCCTATGGGCTCCTTTTGTAGCTCTTTCAAACCAAAGATGTCTGGAAAAACCAACTTGTCATGAACTTGCCGTTGACGGTCTATGCACAGGAGTTCCGGGCAGCCTAGAAGGCTCACTGCTGATTGCGCTGATGCTGGCCAGTGCGACAGAACTAAGTCAACGGCGACCAAAAGGTAACAGGCCGGTGCGCCAACTGTGCCGAGTACGTCTTGCAAGACGGACTCGATCGGCTCGCCGTTCTCGATCCGCTTATGCGACCATGCCTCAAGTGCAAGAAGAGAAGACTCAACGCTGCTGGGGACATCTGCGCCCTCGCGGGACCAGTTGTAAGACCTGACCCACGGAAATATGCGCTCGCCTTCTGGCAATACGACAAGAAACCCATCGCCACGATTCTCTCTCCCCCCGGTATAGAAAGTGATGGCAGCGTCAACGAGGCGCCTGATTAAGCGTAGGCCGTGATCGGGGGCATGAATCAGAAGTTCTAAGAACGGGCCTTGTGCAGGAGAAGCCGGAATGAACTGCAGATCTACATGCCCGAACGCACCGCGAAACGGATGGTCGCGGTCGGTGCGAGCATTCTCGGGATTAGGAACTAGAGCTGAGACCGTCAGGTCCGCAAGTTCGCCGGGAGCGGCTTTCGCAAGGGCGCCCCGGAACTTCAAAATGCTTCGCACGATCTCTGCGTTGTGTGGTCGTCGCATGACCGAACGCAGATAGTCTGAAGCGAGTGCGGGCGTTTTGTCGCAGAACAGCAGAAAACCTGTCCGCAGATTCGATTCCAAGGTGTCCAGTCCGTGAACTTGACCACCGAACGGCGGCTTTGGGTTCCATCGATCTTCCAAAGCGCGGGCGTCTTCGATTTCAGATAGCCAGCGGTATAGCCAAGGGAGCAGCGCCGGTGTCAGGGCATCGTTGCCGAAGTGACCAATGGACCACTCGGTGTAAAGTTCAACGACATCGGCTATCGCGTGAATCGGTACTTTCTCGCCGAGGTCGAGCAGCCAAGCGATAAGGCGAAGCCAAGAGGGACCGCTCGGAACATTGAAACTTGCTCCGAGCTTAACGTGTTCTACCCCAGCACCCGCAAGCAGATCGGAAATCGGTGTTACATCGACGGCCATCACTGTCCGAATGAGTTCTTTAAGGAGGCTCGCATCGTTGGTGCTAAGCGGCGCCGAAGTTCTGGCTAGGAGAGTCTTGCCTGTTTCCGATCTGACAACAGCAAGGAGTACTGCGCGGCGCCATGAGCGATGAATTTGTGCTCCGCTCAATCGAGTAAGCAATGCCTCCCATTGCGCGCTATCAGCACTGCGCTCGAGAGCGATTCTCGCAGCAAGTTCTACTGCGCGTGCCAATCGCGGGGGAGCAGGCTCGCTCAGCGGCAAACGATCGATGGTAGCTGGCTCTGAGGACAAAAATAGACCGATCGCCCACTCAGCCAAGACGTCATGCCTGAACGCAACTTCATCAGGGTGCAGCTCTCGCAATGTCTCGCTCGAAATCAGAGCATCAACGGCCTCCGCCGGTTGGCTCGAAACGTCAACAGGTCGTGTTGACAGCAGTAGGCGGTCTGCCATGAAACGAAGCAATCGAGCGCGAGGTCGGTGCAGGCTGTCATTTGGGCCGTCGGCGCTCTTCCACCATTGTTCGGCCATATCGATTTCGGTACGAAGAGTGCGCGCGTCACCCCCCGTGCCTGTCAGATGTAAGAGGCGACCAAGACGATATAGATTGCGAGCGACTTCTCGGGCCGGATGCGACTCGGCCAGTAGACCGGCGACTTGTGGCGCTTCCTTCTGTAGAGCGGCGACTTCGCTTGCGCTCAGTTCATCTACAGTGACTGGTTCGGCCCGGCCAAGCCTGTCAAGAGCCTCGCCTGGCAGCCAGTTCACCGTTTCGTCTTCAAACCGACGTCGCGCGGTCACCACGACGGAGAACCCCGGCACCCGGGCAACGGCATCCACGAGATCAATAACTGTTCGCCGTTCGTCATCTTCGAAGAAATCAAGATTGTCGATAAAGAGTACGGCTGCCCCTGCAGCTGCGATATCCGCGAGAAACTCGTTGACGGTTCCATCGAAGTCGAGAACGGAACGCATTGCAGACCAACCGCCGGGCGTGATGTGGCCCGGACTGACCGCGATTGTTCGGACTTCGAATCTCAGCTGAAGTGCAAAGTGCTTTAATAGTCCCGACTTACCAACGCCAGCGTCCCCTCGAATTTCCACAAAGCGACCGCGATCTAGTGCAGTGCGAACAGCGGCCAGACGCTCGGAGCGGACCAGTGTTACCTGGCCAATGCGATCATCAATGTGCTCAAGTGTCCGCGCCGACGCTTCGGCCAATGCTCTGCGCGCCGGGCCATGCCGTCGATCGCCAGCGAGGCTAAAGCCCATGGTTCGCAACTCTTGTTGAAGCTCGCTACGGGTTCGCGCTCCGCCGGTAGCTGCTAGTGCGATTGCCCGTTCAATTAGCGCCGCCCACAACTTACCTGCATCAGATGCATCCTTCTCGTGTAGCGCGTGTAACGCGCGCTCGCGTGCGAGTTCGGCAGAAGCGGATCCTTCGGCGGTGAAATCGAAGACCAAGATTTGAAGTCTTCGAAGCAGGTTCCATACCGAGTCGTCATCAATTGTGACGCCAGATTCAGCGAGCCGTATCCGGAATGTTCGGACGAAAGACCGCATGTCGTCGTTTGCTGCGCCATGACGGCCGAGCCGCTCGAAGAAAGTTGCGGAGGATTCAAGATCACGTGCCCACTTGAGGACGTCTTGATATGGGCCTGCGATCTTCCGAGAGATCTTTGCCGTTGCAATCGCCAGCTGATGGTTCGTCTTTATGAAGCCTTGTCGCTCCGATGCGCGGGCAATTTGGCGCACCACGTCTTCGAACACCGTGTCATTGGGCGCAAAGGTGATGTCACGCTTGACTTGGATCTCTAAGACGGCTGTTCTGTCGACAGCATCTCGCGCATGAATCACGATGTCGTCAAGCGGGTAGCCCTCGCCCGCACGCTGGAGTTCGATCCGCTCGATGGTCGCGCCTGGCAAACCGCGCGGCTCCGCGTTGGTCAACAAGGTCAGCAAGTAATGCGCACCGACTTGGGCTTCGAATTGCGGTCCCGCTGGTCCTGTCGACGCTGGACTACTTCCCTGTGATCGTTTTTGATCGCTCACCGAAGCCTCAAGTTCACGCCTACGCTGAGCACCGGAGCTAACGGTGCTTTGCCGCGCCGCAATCGATACGGCAACTATACTCGCGGCGATTGCTCTCATGGAGGTCGCTCACAGCGAAAGAAGGGTCGCAGCGGCCCGCCTTAGGTAGCCTATTTACAGATAGTCAGCGGCTCGATAAACCAATCGGTTCCCTATGTTGGGTCCCAATTTGATGTGGTAGGTTTGCTGAGCCTTCTCACATGATCAGACTCCCCGACTTTGGCGATTTCTCGAACTTTGATCGTTTTCGAGACATTTTGGATTCTGCCGAACGACTATCGAGAATTGCCAATCAATTTGATCTGCCACGGATCTCCAAAACATGGGAGGAAGTGGCAAAGAACTCAGCGCTATTGCAAGCGCAAAACCTTACCGGTCTAACGGACTCAGTCCTGAAGAAATACGCTGAATCATTCAGCGTGCTGCGACAATCCCAGTTCGACGAATTGACTCGAAGTCAGGCCGCGATTCGTGATCTGCTCGCCAGAAATCGACTCGGTGATCTCAGTTCGGCGTCTGCGCAACTGGACCGAATCGCCAGCCTTCCTCAATTTGCCGCGATCACCAGCGAGCTCGACGCGATACGGCCGATTCTGGAGCGTTACGAGACCCAAATCGCAAGCGCCGCCGATGAAGACGCGGCAGCGCTCAGTTTGCGGGAGGGACTCAAGGCGACTATAGAAGCGGTCGTCGGGTTTGACTTGAACACTCGAACGCCCGCCGAGCGATTGAAACTCTATTTGAGTGTAATAGCGCTGGTGGTCTCGCTTTTGCTGAACTACGCGCAGTCAAGAACGATTGAAAACGATTCGCACGCCATCGAACACCTTAGAGGCGAACAAGAATCTCAGAGGCAAACGATCATCGCACTTGGCGACACGATTCGCGAGCTGCAAGAGAAAACGATTGGCACGTCGGATCTGCCAAGCGTAAAGTTAACTGCTCGCTCGACTCTCCGGTTGCTTCCGTCAGGAAAGTCTCAACGAGTAGGAACCTTCGAGCGCGGCAGCGAGGCGATTGTTCTAATCGATAGTGGCCGTTGGTTATTCGTCGAAGTGATTAAGAATGGCAAACGCACTCACCAGCTGGGGTGGATCTATCGCCGAAATGTTCGGCTGCAATCACCCTTGCGCAGGATGAACGGAGTCCAGACCGATTCCCTGCAGCGCTAATCGGGTTCGACAGTCGGATGCCTCGTTCTAGAAGCGAGACTCACGATCTAGAGGTCTAAGTATCGGTCGCTCAGGAACCGCCAGGCCAGCTGCCTTCTTGGCCCAGTACCCTCTGGGAGGTTTTGGAATCTCCAATCGCTTGCATGTCTTCGCTATAGCCACGTCCGAGACTCCGTGCTGAGTCGCGACCTTTTGAGTTGGAAGTGACCAAACCTCTTCGAACAACTGCTGTCGGTATTTTTCTAGAGCCGCTATCCGCTGTCGCTCAGCTTGCGTCTGAGTAGTCGTCGCCGACGTAGGTTCGCCTTTCGCACCTGCAACCGGTCTCGTACTTTTGCCCGCTCTGCGCCAGGACTCATGACGTCCTTCGCGATCGAACAACCGAAACAATGTCTGCATCGCCGACGTCCGCGTCAGTTCGACATATGTCGCTTGATCGCAAACAGTCTGATTCTTTAGGTTACGCAGATACTGCATCGCGCCCTCAGGAGTCAGTTGAAGGAGCGCGCGCCTGGCGCGTTTAATGTTGTCATCGTCAGGCCGCCACAGGGCTCCGCTTTCAGTGAGCGCCTTGAACGTGGCGAATGCTTTCGTATTCTGTTCTGGACCGAGCTTGCGCCTGCTACCCCAGAACGAATAGGTGTCAGGGCGGTCGACTGCTTGCATCATGCGGTCGAGAGCGGTGGAGCCGCCGTTGTCCTTGTCGTTGGGATTTGCTCCTTGACGTAAGAGCCAACGCGTAATTTCTGGCTTTGGCGAATACGACGCCGCTCTCAACAGTTCCGACAGATCGTCACGATTTGCGCTCACGCGAAAGCTTCTAAGCATGGGCAAAGAACCCATGATGCAAGCTGTCTCCACTGCGGTCGTTTCAAGATCCGCCTCTGTGATGTGTTCAGAATGGGTGTTGATTACATCATCGGTGGCCAACCCTCTCGCGCGAGGATCACCACCTGCCCAGGCAAGGAGTCCTGTTAAGCGTCCGCGCCCATCCGAACATGCTTGTCGGAGCGACATGTCCAAATGGAGCTGAAGCTGTGCTGCCAGATCTGGTCGCTTCTGTCGGCAATCAAGAAATGCTCTCAGCGCCGAATGAGATCCCGCCTGGAACGCGCGCGGGAATGGATAGTCGGTAATTGGATCGGCGCCGTGCTCTAGCAACAGGATCGCCAATTCTGCCTTAGGTAATAGAAGCGCATCCAGTAACGGCACCGACGTTGCACTTGCGCCGTGTTGTAGGGCAAGCTCAACGATCGGTAGTTGATCCAACCAGACTGCGGTTGCGATCACTTCATCTTTTCTCGCTTGGCTAGACTCGTGTTGCAGAAGAAGTTCGACCATGCTGTGGAAGCCGGACTTGATCGCAATATTGAGTGGGGATTGCTTGTAGTCGGTGGGCATCTCCACGCCACGTCCCTCTGCGATCAAACGTGCAAGTTCAAATAGGCGGCCTTCCCGACAGAGCTTCAAAACGTAATCAGCTTCAGGATTGGGAATTGGCTTTGGCCGTTTCGGCCTCGACCTAGCGACGGACCGCGCCGGCCTCGCCTCCGGAGGTGCAGTGATGTAAACGTCCTGCACTCTAATGACGCCGGCGGCTTGCTCGTCGCGGTTGCGCTGGGACCAGTGCCGCCAAGGATGCCTCGACATCGCCGGGCAATCCTATATCAGGGATGTAATCGAAGCGCCGCGTCTCTCGCATCTGTCGCAAATTGTGGTCGGCGCTCTGACCGATCGCGTGGACCGAGGAGTCGTCACACGATTCATTAATCGAAATTCCGCCGAAATCCGTCAGAGCATGGCGCGCTTGAGCTTGGCACAATCCTTGGAAGACGGATGCCGGCGCTTCCAGTAACCCGGGATCGTCGCTGGTCAGTCGCGGGTCCCGCCAAAGTGAGCGGGAACAAACAGAAAGACGACGGGCGCGGGGACACCGCGCTGAACCAACCCCACCGACGCAGGGAGCACGAACGGTTGGTCCACAACGGCTCGCCGACGATCGCGGCGAGACCGGGCTGCTGCATCACGCAGCCTCACGGGATTCGACACGGGATAACGGATAACCCTTGGAGAATCAATGTGAGGACCAACGATCAACCCAACTTCGATCACCACGAATGCACCGGCGATGTCCGACTGCTGGATCTCGCCTCACAGATCAACGACAACCATCGCGCCTTTTTGGATGGCGCCTCACGAACATTCCGCGTCGCATGCCGAGCTGGACAACTACTGCTGGAGGCCAAACGACTTGCTGGGCACGGTCGGTTTGAGTCGTGGGTCGAACAGCATTGCGAATTTCGCCTTCGCCAAGCGCAGCGATACATGCGGCTCGCCAAGCACAGTGAGAAGGTTCCTGATGCTCGTTCTCAGGACGAAGCCTTGCGACTGCTCGCTGAAATCCTGAATCCAAAAGCGTCGGACTTGACGCTTTTGACCGATGCCACTTCGGTCCTGGTGTTGGTCGGCCAGCAGATGTTGCAGCAACCAAGACTTCCCGAGTTGCCCTTCTTCTTCATCCCGGTGGCTTCTGATTTTCTGAGGCTCTTAAGGACGATGCCGGTAGAGCATTTGGAACGATCGGAAGGACCGCTTCTTGAGATGTGCAAGTTCCTAAACTTGCATTTCGGTTCCAAGGAGGTCCTGTGAGCGTGCCAGCGTCGTTCGTGGACTCTCCGTGGTGGCGTGTTGCCGAAGCTGCGTCCTATGCCCGCGTACACAAGTCTCAGATCTTTAGAGCGTGTGCAACCCAACAGTTGGAGCATGTTCGAGTTGGAGGACGAAGGACCATTGTCACCCGCCGAGAGTGGGTCGATGCATACCTGGACTCGCAGCGCGTACATGTCAAAGCACAGGTGAGCGGAGCAGAGTCGACAGTCAAGTCACGCTTCGAGGTGGCTCTATGATTCTCGACGCGATTCGTCGCTATCGGTCCGAAGGATGGTCCTTGATCCCGATCCCGCAGGGTAAGAAAGCTCCCGCAGCAAGCGATTGGGTCAACAAACAGTTTGAAGAATCGGACTTTAGCGATCAGTCCAACATTGGCGTAAACCTCGGAAAGGTGTCGGGCGACTTGGTTGATGTGGATCTCGATGTCCCTGAAGCGGTTCTTGCAGCCCCAATGTTTCTCCAGGAGACGCAGCGCAAGCACGGTCGGGAAGGCACGGGCACATCACACTACTGGTATCTATCGGAGGCGAAGTCTGAGCGTTGGATGGATACATCCGGAAAAATGCTCGTCGAGATAAGGTCGAATGGAAGTCAGACGCTGATTCCTCCATCTGTCCACCCTACTGGGGAGCGCTTGTTTTGGAGCGAGGAGCGAGAACCCGCGCGGGTTTCCGCGGACGATCTTCGCCGACGGGTTCGAAACCTTGCCACTGCAGTTCTGCTGGCCAGGCACTGGCCAGCGGGAAGCCGCCACATGTGCGCCCGCGACCTTGCAGGGTTCCTTGTCGCGCGGAATGCCGCAGTCGAAGAGATCGAGGAGATCGTCCGATTCGCCGCGACGGCTGCGGGAGACGAAGAGATGAATGATCGAGTGCGCGCTGTCCGCGACACCGTCATGACGTTCGAAGCAGGAGGCAAGACGACTGGTGGTCCATCACTGGAAGCCAGCGTCGGCAAAGATGTCGTTGGTCTACTTACTAAATGGCACGGCAGCGCAACGCAAGGATTCGACGAAATTATTGCAGAGATGAATGAGCACCGCTTCGGCGCCAGGGTGGGGAAGGACTACGTTTATGGCCTTGAGACGGAGACTGGCGTGGTATTCCAGCCGGCGCGTAGCCTATTCGAAGAGTTCGCAAACCAAAAGGTTAGAGTCGGCAGCAAAAAGGTCGCTGGTGAAGTCAGCGACGGGAAGAAGACTTTCAGTGAGGTGCCGACCTATCGCACCAAGTTTGAGATCTGGCGCGAACATCCGAAGAAGCGGTCGTATAGGACGGTCGGGTTTTGGCCACCGCCGCTGACATGCCACGAGCGCGACTACAACTTGTGGTCTGGCTTCGCCATTACACCCCTCTTGCCCGAGAGGCAGGAGATTCGATCCAATGTCATCGCGCTCCGCGAGTGGGCGGACCAAGAAGCCAAGGCCAAGTGCCAGCTATATCTCGACATGATGCTCGAGGTGATCTGCTGTGCTAATCAGCAGCATTACCACTACCTCCTCAAATGGATGGCATTCACCGTGCAGCAACCTGGCACTCCGATTGAAGTATCGGTGGTGATGAAGGGAGAACTGGGCACTGGCAAAGGAACGTTTGCACGTAACTTCGGGTCGTTATTCGGTCGTCATTTCACTCATCTCGATCGGACTGAACAACTGGCTGGAAAGTTCAACTCCGCAATCAGCGGCAAGGTTGTCGTGTTTGCAGATGAAGCCTTCTTTGCTGGCGACAAGAAGGACCTTGGTTCACTCAAACGGCTTATCACCGAACCAACCCTCGCGATTGAACGGAAGGGTATCGATGTGATCGAGGAGGCCAACTGTGTGCATCTGATCATGGCGACAAACAACGAGCATGCTCACCAGGCTGCCATGAAGGAGCGGCGGTTCTTTACTGTCAAGGTATCCAGCGCACGTATTCAGGACCACGACTACTTCACGTCGGTTGCCGACCAAATGAAAAACGGTGGTCGGGAAGCGCTGCTCTCGTATCTGCTGACCCGTGAGGTGACTCACAACGACATACGCAAGGTGCCAATGACGGAAGAACTACGAGAGCAACAAGAGATGTCCCTCAGTCCTGAACAAAGATGGTGGAAGGAACGCCTCATTGAAGGTGAGCTTGGCGATGAACCATGGCCGGAAAGAGTCTCCACGCGGTCCCTTCACTGCCAGTATTTGAGATGGTGTGAGGAACTAAACATCCATCGACGTGCCTCAGAAGTCGAATTTGGACGCCGGGTGCTGAAGCCTTGGCTTGGCCTTGCGCATCGCCAGCGCGAGGGGAACGGGACGATGAGCACCAAGCGCGCATTGCTGCCGTTGCACGACGCTCGAAGACTGTTCGATCAGATCGCGGGAACCACGACCGACTGGGATAACGCTCTCGCACCAGTGGTCCAAGATCAAAGCGGTTCGAAAGAAGATCTGCCCTTCTAGCCTGAATCGGAGGTGCAACCGCGTGCGCTTGCTGTCGAGGGTGGATCCAGAACAGCCTAAACCTCGACAAGGTTGAGAGTTACCAGTCAGTTCGGGGATGTTCGGAGATAAGCGCCCAAGAATCTGTAGCCCGAGAATCAGCCGCTTCGGTTCTGCGGACTTACAACCCCAGAACGATCTCCGTCATCCCCGTCATGACCGTACCTCGAAGACTTCTGGCCGACGTCGGGCCGAGTCGCGGTGACAGGATGGATACGGAGATGCGCGGACGCTCGGCCAACCCCGTTCGCTGGGAAACCCCATGAGCTTCGCAAAAGACCTCCCCAACTGGTTCGCTTACAGGGCGCGCTGGCGAAGGTTAGTCGATAGTTTGAGCGAGTCGTTCACGTGACGCGACGTTGGCACTTCGAGGCACGTGGGCGGTTGCCGGCCGCCGTCGCGGCGCCGTTCGTCGCTCTTTGCGTCCGCCCGCACCTGCCGTCGCCCCGACAAGGCCGAGCCTCCAAAGCCCGCGCGGAAGCGGACGCTCTCCAGGGGAGACCTTATGCCTCAGTGGCAACCGGTCTCCAGAGCTAAGCGTCTGGAGCTCAAAGACTTCGCGGTTGAGAAATGCACATCGTTTTGGTAGATGTGCGTTTTTCGACTAGCGGCCGGCAGACATCCTGGCACAACCCACGCGCGGCCCGTTGCAAAACGCACGCAGCAGGGATCGCTAGGCGGTAGGTCTGAACGCCTCAACCAGTTCTGCAACGACCTGGAGAGCACCCTCTTCACCAGTCAACTGGATGACTGGAAACTCTTGATTCAATGGCTTCAATAAGATCTTAGTGTGGCGCCAGCCTTCGGCGGTCGAGGTCTTCTCGCTTTCGTAGCGCTTTACCGTGTAGCGCTCGCCCGTTTCGGGATCCGTTGCATCGCGCAGTTGCACTAGGACGATCTTGCCTTGCCGTGATCCCATCACCGGGCCAGCAAAGAGGCAATAGTCGCCGTCGTTGATGGCTGGCTGCATGGACGTCCCAATAACTTGAGCAACAAACATTCCTTGGCGCAATCGGTGATGGGATTTGACTTCAACCCACACCGAGTCTGAATCCTCCAGATGCTGCAGATGTCCAAACCCGCCGGCGGCTGCCTTCAGGGGCAATAGCGGAACGCAGGTCACGTACCGCTCGCTCGTTTGAGGTTCGACTACTCGCAGTATGGAGGGCAGAGCGGAGAGTCGGCTATTCGAGTCATCTGTAACGCTGCGAAGCCGCCGATACGCTTCTGAGGCCATCCATTCGGTGACGATCTTTTGAAATGGCTCGTCGTTCATAAACCGAACGAAGATCTCCTCGTTTTGGTCGATCCTCTCGATAAAGAGTTGCTGCAGCAGATTTCTGAAGACCAGCTCGAACTTGTCGCCTGGATTCACGGCGGCTGCCTGACGAAGTCTGTCGTCTGACATCGCGGCAGCGACAATCTGATCAAAGAACAATTGGTCGGCTTGATTGAAGTCGGTTCCAAAGCGCTGATTGACGACGTCAATCAGCTGCGACAGCGGCATTGGTTGTGACCGATTCAGACCACTTCCGACTTCCGTTGGGCCGTCAAGCTTGCGTGCTTCTCCGGTCTGGAGGGAAATAGAACCCTCGCTAATCTTTTGGAGCCGGTAGTACTCGAGTCGCACATCGTCTTCGAACTGATACGCCGGACCATTCTTTCGACGCGGGAGCTTAGCGGCCAGGTGGCGCAAGAATACGTAAAGGCGCTCGATATCGGAATCCTGGTAAGGAATTACCTGGCTTAAGAAAGCGTAGAGATTGATTAGCGCAAGCAACTTGCCGCGCCATAATTCCGCTTCCTCTTCATCTGACCTCTGTCGGGCCGCGAACCGCGAAACGGCTGGATCGAGCGCAGCGTTCATCGCTTGGTGATCCATCGGACTCTGGCGATGCTTGGGCTTGAAGTAGACGACCGAAAAGCGCTGGACCTCTTCGGGCAAGTAGATTGCGGAGGCGTCAAGTTCCGCCTGAATTGCGTACATACGGGCGGGATCAACTTCTTCGCCCATTTGTGCGCCTTCGTAGTAGACCTTGAAGGCGTCGCGAATCTCCTGACGGTCATTGACGAAATCAAGGACGAAGGTGTCCTCTTTCAGAGGATGCACGCGATTCAAACGTGAAAGGGTTTGAACGGCTTGAATCCCGGCCAAACGCTTGTCCACGAACATGCTGTGGAGAAGGGGTTGATCGAACCCCGTCTGATATTTTTCGGCCACGAGCAAGACTTGGTACTCTTGTGTCGAGAACTTTTCCGGCAACTCCTTTTCAGAGATTCCTTGGTTCATGCCGACTTCGGTGTAGCTCAGGCTTGCCACCTTGTTGTCCTGGACGGTCCCGGAGAAAGCCACCAGAGACTTGATTGCGTATCCCTTTTCCTTGATGTAGCGATCAAAGCTTTGCTTGTAGCGTACCGCTTCCAAGCGAGAGCCTGTGACCACCATCGCCTTCGCTCTGCCGCCGATTTTGTGTCGAGTCGACGACTGAAAGTGTTCTACGATCACTTCGGTCTTCTGCGCGATGTTGTGCGGGTGGAGTCGCATGAAACGCGCAAGGGCTTGCGCGGCCTTCTTACGCTCGACGTTCGGATCGTCCTCGCTCGCTTTTAGCAGCTTGAAGTATGTGGCATAGGTTGTGTAGTGCTTGAGCACATCGAGAATGAACTCCTCCTCGATAGCCTGCCTCATCGTATAGCGGTGCGCTGGTTGGCCGTCTTTGCCGAATACTGCGAGCGTCTTGTGCTTTGGTGTCGCCGTGAAAGCGAAGAAGCTAATGTTCGCTTGCTGACCCCGTTTGGCCATGCTCCTGAACAGTTCTTCAATGTCGCCGAGGCCCTCCTCGGCGGCGCGTCTCTTCGCTTCCTCTCGAAGACTTTCTCCGCCAAGAACCTCTTTCAGGTCTGTCGCCGCCTCGCCCCCTTGAGAGCTGTGGGCCTCGTCAACAATCACAGCGCATCGACGCGTGCTCAGTGTTGCGCTGCCCTCGCTCCCGCGTTCTTCGGCCATGTTGATGAGCTGGCGAGACACGAAAGGAAACTTCTGGAGCGTTGTGATGATCACGGGAACAGCGTTTTCGAGTGCCTCAGCGAGCTGTCGGGAACTCTCGTCGATGCGCTGAACCACGCCGCGCTTATGTTCGAACTGGTAGATCGTTTCTTGCAGCTGCTGATCGAGCACAACGCGATCCGTCACGACAATGACACTGTCGAAGACGCGGTGATTCGATTCATCGTGTAGCGAGGCTAGTCGATGGGTCAACCACGCGATCGTGTTGCTTTTTCCGCTTCCGGCCGAGTGCTCGATGAGGTAATTGTGTCCGACGCCTTGTCGCCGCGCTGTCTCCACCAATGTTCGGACTGCCTCCAGCTGGTGGTAGCGAGGGAAAATCAAGGATTCGGTCTTGACCTTTCGCCCATGGTCGTCACGTTTCTCGTCGACTTGAATATGGATAAACCGCGCCAGCAAATCAAGCAGGCTGTCGCGCTGCAGCACTTCTTCCCAAAGGTAGGCCGTGCGGTAAGTTCGGCCGGCTAGGTCAGGCGGGTTGCCGGCACCGCCCTCACAGCCCTTATTGAAGGGGAGGAAATGGGTAGCATTGCCAGCAAGCCGAGTGGTCATCAAGACCGACTCGGTGTCGACTGCAAAGTGAACTAGCGTCCGCCGTTTGAACTCGAATATGGCTTCGCGCGGATCACGGTCTTGCCGGTACTGCCGTCCTGCTTCGTCAATGCCTTGGCCAGTAAGCGGATTCTTCAACTCCAATGTGACGACAGGAACACCGTTGACGCTCAGGACCACATCGAGCGAGTTCGCTGACCTGTGCGAATATCGAACTTGTCGAGAAACTGCGACACGGTTAGCGGCGTAAGTGATCGCCAGTTCCGGATTGAGTTCGTGGGCAGCTTTGAAGAATGCGATCTGCAGCGTGCGACCGTAACATTTGAAACCATGCCGGAGAGTTGCCAGAGCGCCATTCTGGTCCATCCACTTGCATAGGTCTTCCAGGATCTGTTCACTCGTGCGCTCTCCGTGCAGTGCCTCGAGCTTCGCCCACTCGCGTGGCTGCGTTTCTTTGATAAAGCTGAGCGCTGCGTCCGGAAATATTGCCCGTTCTCGATCAAAGCCTTCGGGAGGGAGTGACAGATACCCCTCATTGAGCAGGTGGGCCTCAATAACGGTTTCGAACGCGGCCTCCGAATGGCGGGGAATCAAGCCGCCATCCTGGCGAGTCGTTGGTCTATCCACCAGACAGCAACCTGACAATAAGGTGCGCAATAGGCAAGGTGGCCGTCGCGTTCATGCTCGAACCGAGCTCGCGGTACTGGGCCCCTCAGCCTGGCCTTTTCCCGTTTCCACCATTCGAGCACCGCCAATAGCACACTACGTCGGTTGCTCTTAAGTCGCGGGAGATTTAGGTTCAACACCTCTGACAGCTCTGTATTGAATCCAGCGTCGTCTGATCCAATAACACCCTCGGCGTCATAACGAACTCTTGTTTCAATATGATGCGCTGGATCCGCGGGATTCCACTGAAGGTCGCGATCCCCCTTTCGAGTATCGCAATGTTGCAGGTGCTGTGGCTGCCCTTCGCCGCCAAGACACGCTCCGAGCAGGTTACGATAGCTGAGCTGTTCCGCTTCATATCTGCGCTGCGACCGCCAGTGCTCGATCTTCATCGAGTCTGGTGTGCCGTGGATTCGTCCCATGCAGTAACAACAAAGAGACTGCTGTTCCGCCACAAGCGCTCCGCGCAGTGTCGCTTTGTCCGCATAGTTGTCGTAATTGCAATGCTCTGTTTGCCGATGGGCAACTAAACTGTGCGGTTCTGGGCCCTTTTCTATGCCTCTCATTCGTTGCCTTCCACGAAATCAAGAAGAGTCTGAATCCTTGTCACTTCCGGATCGTCGTTTCCTAAGAGCTCGGTCAAAGTACTGAGGGCACGTCGTGCACGATCGTATTGCTGCTGGCCTATGTCGCCTGAGATTCGCGCCAAGAGATCCTTAACTTCTTGAGTGCGGGGATCCGCCTGCATGATCTCTTCTAGTACCTGGCTCGAGTCCATACCGAATGAATGCGAAGGCGAATACACGATTCCATCTGCAATGATCTGGATCTGATCATGTTCGACTTCGCCAATCACTTGAGGCGAGTGCGTGGTGACAATGAACTGACAACGAGGAAATGTCGTCACCAAGTTGTCTACTATTTGTCGCTGCCACTTGGGATGTAGGTGCAATTCGATTTCGTCAATCAAGACGATCGACTCTGCCTCGGCGGCCGGATCGGCCAATTCAGGGTTGGCTTGTGTCAGCCTCTTAGTAAGATCGAGCACCAGCGCCAGAGTGCCACGCTCGCCATCGGACAGCTGCGAGACCTCGATTGTGGTTGGCTTGCGATCGATAACTTGGCCTCGCCCATCGTCACCAGATCTAAAGCGCTCACAATTTGGCAAGAGCTCCTTGAGCATCTCGTCAAGGATCGAGTTCCGCTGTTCGTCAAAAGCACGACTAGCCTGCTCCGGGGACCACTTTGGATCTGCCTTCCAATTCAAATCCATCCAGGTATCGCGGCGGGTCAAAGCCTCTTGCAATCGAGCTCGCTCGGTATCGGACAGGGCCTCAACAGATAGCGTCGTCTTTTCGCCCAGGTCAATGGTGAGTCGTGGTGGGTCATCGTTATTGACCCTAAGGTTCATGTATCCAGGGAGGAAACGGCGGAGGGCCTTTTCTAAGGCCTCGAGCACTCTTTCGATCGCCGGTATCTCTTTCTTTAGCGTTTCCTGTGCGTTTAACCACAACGCGAACTCGCCGAGTTGAAGATCGCGATGCTCGAAAGCATCAGCGTAAGCTGTATTCACGCCGCCAGAAGCCGCTCCCTTCGACGGGTTCTTTTCCGAAGGTGTAGCTCGTTGAGTCGAAAACAGCACACCAAAAGGACGCCCGCTTGGCCAGGTCTCTAAAGGCTGCGGCGCGTCGCCAATGAACTCTGACCTGTCTGGGGTATCGATCGCTTCTTCGCGAGGCATTCCTGACTTTGCAGTGCGCTGTTCATTCGAGCTGAGCGACTTGTGAATGAGGTATGTGTAATCAGTTCCCTCTAGTCGAATAGCGCATTCAGCTGTGAGGGACCGGGCTCCCTCTCTCACATCGTGGTCATCGAAAGCAGTCGCTCTTGTTTGCAGGCTATTCGTGTGTTTAACGACGGAAGATAGAGAAACGGCCAACGCGTCAAGCACGCTGGTCTTGCCGACGCCATTGACACCGACTATGAGATTCAAGCCAGATTGAAAGTGAAATTCAGCGGCTTGAATAGCGCGAAGGTTGGTGAGCTTCAGCCGAGTCACTCTCACTGGGCCTCTCCTAGGTAGACGCGACCGGTCACAGCGGCAGCAATCAAGGAGGCACGGCGCTCTTGGAGGAGCGTGGTCGTACGCGCGGTGGCAATTTCGACCGCATGTATTTTGGAATTGGCCTCGTCAAGATGTTCGAGGATAGCGCGTTGTTCCTCCAAGGGCGGCACCGCGACGCGAAGGTTGGCGACTTCCTCACAAGTCAGAGCACCCTTCGTGCCGCCAGCGTCATCACTGATACTTCTGAGAAAGTCGTAAGCGGCGAACAGCTGCCATCGCAAAAACCACGGCGTCAAACGGTGATGGTCTGGAGTGATGTAAGCAAGATGTTGATTGATCGTCGCGTTTATGGAGAGCACAGCCGCTTGACCGCGAGTCTTGCCTTGCCCCGTCAGTCCTACGAGAACGCTTCCCGCTGCAACCATCGGCAAATGACATTCGCGCTCTGCGACAGACGTCACGTACTCATCTGCTTCCGTCACTTCCGCTTGGTTGACCACTGCGCTATTGAGCCAAGGGATAGTTCCATCCTGCCAATAGGCAACATTGTCTCGGCTTGGGGTAGATCCGTTGCCAACTCGCGCGAGATGCCCCAACTTCCAGAGCTGCCAATGCGCGGGAATGTGACCTAGCCAAGAAATGTTCGATGGTCGCAGTGGAACGTCGAGATCTAGACCGCGTGTCACCGCTTGAGTTACAAACGCGACACGCTTCTCAGCTAGCAGAACATGTAGTTGCTGGTGCGCCATGATAAGGGCTTCCAGTCGCTCGGTTTGGTGATCGAGGTAATTGGCGATGGCAACCTGCAAGCTGGTGTCGGGGTTGGGACAAGGTATGTCTCCAACAATTTCAAGATTCAATCCGTCGCGCTGCTCGCCGCCTGCGGTATTTCGAATCGTTTCATAATTGGCACTGAGCCAATAGAGAAGGAACCTTGCTGTTCGTAAGTCCGTCGGAACAATTGCCGCCATCGATTGATTACACGTGGCGTCGATCCCGAGTTCGGCAACCATTCCTTTCGTCTTTCCCTGGCCGGCCAAGGCCATTACCAGAGCCCCCTTCGGAATCCACTTTGCGCTACTTCGCTGAAAGCCCGCCTCGGTGATGAACTCGGAGGGTGTCTCAATTAGCCACTGATTAACCTCGCCGGAGTTTAGCCACGGAATCGTTCCGTCTTCCCAATATTCACGTTTCTCTCGATCAGGGGTGCCGCCGGAATAAATGCGAGCCAAATACTTGATGCGTGTGATTGGCCAGTGCGGCGGAATGGGCCCGAGCCAAGCGGGACCCATAACTTTACTGGTCGCCATCATTCGACTCGTCAGTCAATTCTCGTAATCGGCGCACGATCTCATCTTCAGAGCGCCTAAGATCCGCATCTATTTCCTGCAGCGGGCGCGGCATGGTTTGTTTGTAAAAGTGTCTATTGAAGTTGATTTCGTAGCCCACCTTGTCCTTCTTGCGATCCATCCAAGCGTCGGGGACATGTGGGCGCACCTCGCGCTCGAAATAATCGACAACATCGTCGGTAAGAGGAACATTCTCGAAATCCCGCAGTTCGCCGTCAGCTTCGAACTCCGCGGCGTTATCGGACTTCACGACGGGCGCTGCGTTCGGATCCTTGTTGCAAAACACACTTCGGAAGAGTTTTTGTTCGGCCATCTTCCAGCGTGAATTTCGAGTTACCAGGAGGTCTTCGATGCGGCTCCAGACTTTGTTCCAGTCATGTTGAAGCTCTCGACCAATGGTTGCGTCTATTGACTGAAGGTCGTCGAGCAAATGAGGTGCCGCATCTAAGAATCTTGCCTTATCCTTTGGCGTCATTAGGTAAGAGAGCCGCAGAGGCCGTTCAATCGTGACTCGTGTATAGCCAAAGTCAGCATTTTCAAAGGTCCTCGACCTCTCGGTCGAGTCCAGTTGACCGTAAACTTTCACGATTAACGCAATCTGCGCACTCGTGATGTGTCGGCGTTTGTCGCCAAGGCTCCGCTTATTGTCTTCGCTACCACCAGCTGTCCAGATATCACGTGCGTCTAGGAGCTGGACTTTCCCCTTGCGACGTTTCTCTTTTCGATTGGTTACGATCCAGATGTATGTCCCAATCCCAGTGTTGTAGAACATTTGCTCAGGTAAAGCGATGACGGCTTCAAGCCAGTCGTTCTCAATGATCCACTTCCGAACATCGCTCTCACCTGAGCCCGCGCCGCCTGCGAACAGTGGCGAGCCGCTGAAGACAATCGCCAAACGCGAGCCATATTTTCGATCCGCGGGCCGCAAGGGTTCAAACTTCGCGATCATGTGCTGAAGGAACAGAAGTGATCCGTCGTTTACACGTGGGAGTCCGGCACCGAAACGACCGTCAAAGCCGCGCTTTTCGCGCTCCTGTTCAATTGCGCTCTGCTGTCTCTTCCAATCAACCCCGAACGGCGGATTGGTAAGGAAATAGTCAAACCTTTCACCTACGAACCTGTCCTCCGTAAAACTGTCGCCAAATCGTACGTTGTCGCCTCCGCCGTTGTGGCTAACCTCCTTCATCAACATGTCGGAAGCCGCGGTCGCGAACGCCCTCTTGTTGTAGTCCTGACCATAGACGTACAACTGCGCCTCTCTGTGGTGTTGCTGTAAGTAATTCTGTGCTTCGGCCAGCATGCCACCGGTACCGCAGGCAGGGTCGAGCAGTTTTCTAACCGTCCCGGCAGTGGCCAGTAACTCGTCGTCGTGGATAAACAATATGTTGACCATTAGGCGGATTACTTCACGCGGGGTGAAGTGATCGCCAGCGGTCTCATTCGCCAATTCGTTGAAGCGACGGATCAAATTTTCGAAGATCCGTCCCATTTCCTCGTTCGGAACATTCTTCGGGTGAAGGTTCACGTCGCTGAACTTTGAAACGACGAGATACAGAATGTTTGCCTCCCGCATCTTCTCGATCTCGACCTCGAACTCGAAGAACTCGAAAATGCGTCGCACGTTCGCCGAAAATCCCTTGATGTAGCTGACGAGGTGTTTTTCTATGTTGTCCGGGTCGCCCTTCAACTTGCTGAAGTCAAGTGGTGAATGATTGTGAAACCGCTGACCGGCCGCTGCATTCAAAGCCGAGTCGAGAGCGTCCCCTTCAAGTCTGCCGCCCTTTCGACGATCATAAGCAGCCAACACCTTGTCTTTGCTCGGCGCGAGAACACAGTCGAATCGCCGCAACACCGTCATCGGCAGCATGACGCGCTCATACTGCGGTGGCCGGTAAGGACCTCGAAGCAAGTCTGCGATCTGCCAAATTAGATTCGAGAAATAGTTGTGATCGGGCATCGACGAATGCTTGGTTGTAGGTCCTTCCACGCTTCAAATTGAACGTGGTCCCGTAAGTAGTCGAAAGGAAACGTCGAGTGATTCTACACGGCTCGGTTTGCTGGGTTTACTGCAAGGAGCGCATAAAAGGCCGAATTAGCGGGCTAATTGGCTCGACTCGCGATCCTGGACATGTCGTCTGCGTAGAGGCACAAGCAGTCTTCAACCTCTCGCGGGCGAAGTCGGGCGAATGGAGCGGGAAGCTCTTTGATCTGCAACGTCGAACGTCCGGCCGCCAACCCCAACGCTTTAGCGCCTTTCCTTGTGCCGGCGTGAAGAAAGACGAGCCTCGGCTCTTTTCCAAGCTTCGCGCCTATCCGCAAGGCGACGTCGTAAACAGTCAGTGGGCCAATGCCCCGACGGCCGCCGATTGTCCGATGGACAGCGTCGTGTAGCTCTTCGAATGTGTTAACCGGCCGCAACTTGCTTCTTTGCAAGATGCGATGCGCGAGGTGCAGCACGCGCTTAGGCGTGCGGCGCTGGTGAGGGTGGCGTTTGCCGTCCTCGGTGCGGCAAAGTGCAGCGAGTTTCACGACCTGCGCGAAGGAGCGCTGGTAGCGATAGAACGATAGCTCACGCCTGGCCCATTCGCGATGCTGCCAGATGTAGGCTCGCACCACATCGTGGAACGTGTAAAGTCCGAAGTCTGCTCGCCCGGGCTTGCAAGGTTCGGTATCGGTGCAGCCCCGCATCCTCTTCCTGCGTCGCGCTCGGGAGTCACTCATCTCGCGCGATTATGCCACTTGGCAAGTCATTCTCTGAATATCGGCAACCAGAAGAGAACAGCGCGGCAAGATTGCGGTTTCCGCCTCTGTGGGTGACCCAACCGCAGGTCAGATTGACACCAAGCGAGGATTGCAAGTCGTCCGCAAACGCCCAAAAATCGGCGCGCGATTCCGGCTTGATCGCGTAAACAAACAGGGCTGCCAATCGTGGTTGATCACTCGCGCGGTATCGACGTAGCCAAGAATCGATCAGGTTGCAATCAGCGCGATAAACATTCGCATCGTCGCACTCGCCGTCCTCGCGGTAAGTCATGGGATCCAAAGTCAGAAGCCATGGCGCGTCCAATGTATCCGGGCAGGCCAAGACGCCCCCGATCTGCGTTTGAGCACGCCAAGACGATTGAACTGGCTTTACTCGAGAGCCTGACCACACATCAGCGAGAGCCGCATACTTTTGCGAATCGACCTCGGTGATTCCTCCCGACAACCTGTCGGCGCCCATCGTTTGTCGTAGTAGCTCCGCCGAGTTTGGATACTTCGCAAGAGACGCATTCGTTTTTCGATAGGCGGAAACCAGCGTCGAGTCGCTGGGATTAGGTCCGCTGAATGACTGATTGAGAGCGCTCAAGAGAAGGTCTCTCGCCGGAGGGGTGGGTGAAACGTCAGTAGGCTCAAAAGGGGCCATCCCGTGGCCAAATGCGATGTGAAGCCGATTCAACGGGTGCATTGCTGCTAGACGGACCGCCGCGTCAACTTCAACCGCGTGCTGGAGGTAGTTGCCGTTGTTGCCTTTAGCCATCAACAGAGACCCTCAAGAGAACCAACTCCGAGCCGCAGCGAAACATTCGGCTTGATGCGAAACAGAAACGCACGATCGTCCTTGTTAGTCCAAGTCTGACCAGATTACCGGACGACCAAACGAAACTGTACGGACCTCTCCTCTGAAATCCGCCAAATCTGGCACATTCGCAGGCACGCGCCATGCACCGCTGAATCGTCTTTACGTTGCAACAACACGCGGCAATGAGGGTGTATCTGTGTGAGGAGATGCGATGAGAACCTATCGTTCAAACAAAGGCCTTAAGAAACGCTGCAGTTGCGCACGTCGCAGTTGGGAGACGTGCAACCATCCCTGGTTTTTCACCTTCCAGTTCAAGGGACGCGTTGAGCGAGCAACATTGGGCGAGTCGGATCGCGAAAAGGCGGTGACGAAGTTCATGGCGCTTAAGGTTGCTATCCGTAACGGCACTTACGTGAGAGTTCGCGCGGTTTCTGCGCCGCCGGCTGTCGAGGAACATGTATCGCTGGCGACCGTGGCGAGTTTCTATCTCCAACAGCATGTGCAGGCGAAGCTTTCACTCAGCGCTCAAGCACATCATCGATCTGTGTTGCGGTTCCTCGATCGTGTGACCGTCCCTCCCGGCATGGCACTGGCGCAGAAGCCGTTCCGGCTCATCACGCAAGAGGACATCGAGATCGCGCTCGCCGCAAAGCGGCAACGCACCACCGAAACGATGACGCGAGGCGACAAAACGTGGACCCGTGCCATTGGCGGCAACGTCGCGGCGAACCGTATGCACGCGCACCTCAGCGCCTTATGGAACTGGGCGATCCAACCGAAGCGCGCGTATGCCGACAAGACGCCGTTCAGTTATGGTCTCGGCCGTGTTCCCGATGAATTGAAGAAGCCCAAGGAGCGAGGACGTGATCGCCGACTGGAGCCTGGCGAGACCGAGGCGCTTCTGCAGCACGCAGGACAGCATCTCCATGATTGCATCGTCGCTGCGCTTGAAACTGGCATGAGGAAGGGTGAGATACTCTCATTGCAATGGCAGCACGTGCGATGGTTGCAGAACGAAATTGCCATCCACTGGGAAAACACGAAGACCAAACACTCGCGGCGCATTCCCATCTCGGCCATGCTGCGAACCGTTTTGGTCCGTCGACAGAAAGCTCTACCCGAGGGCCAAGAGGAATGGAACGAAACCCACTTCGTATTTGGAGATGCGGTCGGCGGTCGAGTGAAAGACATCCGCACCGCGTGGGACAATACCGTGCTCAAAGCGCACGGCATCAAGGTCGCTCGAGGCCACGCGGAACGCGTTTCAGCAGAGAATCGCGCGCGGCTACGAGAGATCGATCTGAACTTTCACGATCTGCGTCACGAAGCAGGATCGAGAAAACTCGAGAGCGGCTGGCAACTGCATGACGTTGCGCTCTGGTTGGGTCACACGAAGATCACGACCACCAGCACGTATCTCAACGCTTCGACCCAGCGGCTACACGAACTGAACGAGCGGACGCCGCTCGCCCTCGTTCGATAGCTATTGCTTTGGCGTCGTAGGCGAGGCGTTCGTGGGCTGCGCTGGCGTGCTGCTCGCACCGCCCGTCGTCTCCGAGGAGGCCGGAACCGAGGCGGCTGGTGCCGGAGCCGGCGCGAGATTACCAAGTCCCGACAGGCTCTTGGTCTCTCCGGGCGTCACTATTTTTGTCTCATATTGCTTGGTCATCGATTTTTCCTTTCCAAGTCCTTCGTAGCCGGTCCAGGCGGCAACCGCGCATGTGAATGCCACACCGAGGATGAACGAACGAAACATCCAGGCATCGAGCTTGGCGAGAACTGGATCCCGATCACGGTCACCTTTTGTGATCAAGCGCATCAGGTAGTCACAGTTCTTGTCGAAGATTTTGATCGCCAGGACGACGGTGCTGATAAACGAGAGACCCGCCAAGCCGTACAGCCAAAGCTGACCGCTACTAGTAGGTCCCGCTGTCGTGAGCAACGTAACCAATAGTCCGATCGCTCCCGACGCCAACGCCAGAAGGGTCTTGTCCTTCTCCATCTGGTTGGCAATCCACGCTTCGAGCGCGACGGTATAGAACGCCACTTCCTTCGCAGGATCCGGCGTTGGCTGCTCTGTCATTTGTTGGGAACATTCGGATCTTAGCACCAAGCTCGAAAACGCACCGAAATGCACCCGGGGCCGCCGGGTGACCTAATGAGGCGTGTGCATTCCGGCTCACGCTGGTTCGCGTAACCGCCGATGTGTTGGGGAGTTAGAAGTGGTGGACCAGACCGGGATCGAACCGGTGACCTCATGAATGCCATTCATGCGCGCTCCCAACTGCGCTACTGGCCCACTCGGGGAGAAGATCCATCGTAGCAGGCCCGCCAGGAGCAATCAACCGCGGCCGCCTAGCGCGTCAGGCTGAAACGCGAGGTTGGACGTCTGAACCAGCCATTACGCGCGCCGTAAACTCGCCCAGAGGAACGGACCCCGGCATGGCAGATAGCGGTTCGCAACTTCGGAGCGCCGAGCCTGCGACGCACGTGGCACTGGCTCTCGCGATGCTCCGCGCCGGAACCGCGCTGATCATGATCATCCACGGCGTCGCCCGCGCCCGGCTCGGCATCGTCGACGATTTCGGCACCGTCTTGAACAACTGGGGATTTCCTGCCGGTCTGGCGTTGGCATGGACGATCACGATCGTGGAAATCGCCGGCGGCACGTTGCTGGCGGCGGGCGTGTTCGTCAGACCGCTATGCGCGTGGTTCGCGTGGCAGCTCCTGATGGGCATCTATCTCATCCACGGACGCGTCGGGTGGTTCACCGTCGGCGCCGGCCGCAACGGAATGGAATTCAGCGTGCTGCTGATCCTGTGTCTGATCGTGATCGCGATGACGTGCGACGCGGCGTTGGCTGTGCGGCGACGTTAGCTGGAAGCGCGCCGAATGACGGTGTTGGCGCCACTGATGATCACCCCAACGCGTTCCCCGGGTGACGGACGGTAACGGCCGCGTGCGAGTGCCGCAAACGCGGTCGCCCCTCCCGGTTCGGCGACGATCCGCAGCGCGTCCCACAACAGCTCCTGCGCGCGGACGATGTCTTCGTCGCTGACGAGAATCACGCTGTCGACGTGAGCCTGCGCGATCGGGAATACCAATTCGCCGACGCGCTTCGGTGCGAGCGAGTCCGCGGCGACGCTGCCGGCGGGTGCATCGACGGGCCGACCCGCCGC
>Ga0196963_10000462_pt1 | contig 37537 bp, 42 predicted proteins | sample S1_5metaG_FD_148600 | JGI IMG/M metagenome (GOLD analysis project Ga0196963, IMG submission 148600) | Soil microbial communities from Anza Borrego desert, Southern California, United States - S1_5 | ecosystem: Environmental > Terrestrial > Soil > Desert | place: USA: California | collected... | reverse complement strand
TTGTCGGCCTTGGCGAACTTCGCCGCCGTCGCCGCCGTCCATTCCTCGAAGCTCAAGCTGCCGCTGCCGTCGCGGTCGGCCCTGGCGAAGGCCTTTCGACGCGGCTGGAGCTGCTCGTCGAGCGTGATTCGGCCGTCGCGATCGCGGTCGGCACGGGCGAAGCGCTTCGCCTCCCGGCTGCGCTCGCTCGCCGCCGGCGGGTCGGCTGCGGGACCGGTGAGCGGCCGGTAGGACGTCGCCGCCGGCTTTGGCGCGGGCGGGATCGGATCGTCGGCCTCGGCGCGGCTCTTCACGATGAAGAAACCGGCCGCGATCAGCAGCAGCGCCGAGGCACCTGCGGCAACGGCACGAATCATCGCCTCTCCTCCTCCTCAGGGTCGGGAGGGGCATATTGACTCGAAATCGGTGCGTTCGTGCGGATTTTTTTCGGAAAGCGGTCAATATCCGGTAATTCTATGCCGGAGCATCCGCCACATCCGCCCAGGCGATCCGCGCGGCTCCCAGGGAGTCCGGTCCGGCTCCGAGTCGCGCGCGGCGAGGGTCGCCAGCATGCCGAGCGGCCGAAGCCGCGCCGGCCATCGTAGCGGCCAGCGCCGCTCGCGCGCGGCGGCGAGGGCAATGTCGGCATCCTCGCGCGCGGCGAGGGTCGCCAGCATGCCGAGCGGCCGAAGCCGCGCCGGCCATCGTAGCGGCCAGCGCCGCTCGCGCGCGGCGGCGAGGGCAATGTCGGCATCCTCGCGCGCGGCGCAGTGGCGAGCGAGGTCGATCAGCGCCCAGGCCTCGCCGGCCTCCTCGAGGCCCTCCTGATCGCCGCCGAGCAGACGCGCGGTGTAGCGGAACAAATGCGCGCCCCGCTCCCGCGCATAGTCGCCGAGCGCGTCGGCGCCGAGACTCTCGGCGCTCGCCAGCACCGCCCACCCGCCCTCGAGCCGTGCCAGCTCGGCGCCGCTGACGCCCGGCAGGAGATGCTCGGCGGCCGCGCGCAGCACCGGTTCGGCCGGCGGCGGCGCGGAGTCGAGCCGTTCCAGCGCCTCACGCCACCAGGCGAGCTTGATCCGCGCCACCATCGGTTCGCGCCCGCCGGCGAGCCCCTGGCCGAGCGCCGAGTCGACCCGCCACAGCGCCCCGACCGCGGGCCGGCACTTTGCCGGGACATAAGCGAGCGCGAGCGTGCGGTCGGGATCGAGGTCGGTCATGGCGTCATCGCGGCGAAGAGCGGGATTGCCGTGGGTGAAGGCCCGGCGCAAATTCGCTGGGCCCCGGTCCGTGCCGGGGCGACGGGATCACCGGTAGCACACCTTCTTCGCCGCTTCGACGACGCTCTCCACCCGGATCAGCGCCAGCTTCTCGAGATTGGCGGCGTAAGGCAAGGGCACGTCCTCGTCGGTGACGCGCAGCACTGGCGCGTCGAGGTCGTCGAACCCCTCTTCCATCGCCACCGCCATGATCTCCGCCGAGATCGAGCAGACCGGCCAGCCCTCCTCGACGCAGACCATGCGGTTGGTCCTGGCCAGCGAGGCGAGGACGGTGGCCTTGTCGAGGGGCCGCAGGGTCCGCAAGTCGATCACCTCGGCCTCGATCCCGTCCTCCGCCAGCCTGGCCGCCGCGTCGAGCGCGACGCCGACCCCGATCGAATAGCTGACCAGGGTAACATCCGTGCCGGCGCGCGCGATCCGCGCCTTGCCGATCGGAAGCACGTAATCGTCGAGCTTCGGCACGTCGAAGCTCTGGCCGTAGAGCAACTCGTTCTCGAGGAAGACGACCGGATCGTCGGAGCGGATCGCGGCTTTGAGCAGTCCCTTGGCGTCCGCGGCGGAGTAAGGGGAGATGACGATCAGGCCCGGGACGTTGGCGTACCACGGCCCGTAATTCTGGCTGTGCTGGGCGGCGACGCGCGCGGCGGCGCCGTTGGGGCCGCGGAAGACGATCGGGCAGCGCATCTGACCGCCCGACATGTAATTGGTCTTCGCCGCCGAGTTGATGATGTGGTCGATCGCCTGCATCGCGAAGTTGAAGGTCATGAACTCGACGATCGGCTTGAGGCCGCCCATCGCCGCGCCGGTGCCGACGCCGGCGAAGCCGTATTCGGTGATCGGAGTGTCGATCACCCGTTTCGGCCCGAACTCGTCGAGCAGGCCCTGCGTCACCTTGTAGGCGCCCTGATATTCGGCGACCTCCTCGCCCATCACGAACACGCGCTCGTCGGCGCGCATCTCCTCGGCCATGGCGTCGCGAAGCGCCTCGCGCACGGTCTGGCGCATGGTTTCGGTGCCGGACGGGACCTCGGGATCCTCGCGCGTCCGCGCCGCCGAGGCGACGAGCGCGTGGGCGCCGGTCTCCGGCGGCCTCGCCCCCGGCGTCGGCTCGGTCTCCTGGTCGCTCGGCCGCTCCACCTCGCTGGCCTCGCCCTGCGGGGGAGAGGCGGAGGCCGCGTCGGCGCCCTGCGACGCATCGTCCCGCTCTCCCTCTCCCCGCGAGGAAGAGGGATGGGTTTCCTCGCCGTCGGCGGCGATCAGCGCGATGACGGTGCCGACCTTGACCTCGTCCGTTCCCTCCGGGACCAGGATCTTGGCCACCGTCCCCTCGTCGACCGCCTCGAACTCCATCGTCGCCTTGTCGGTCTCGATCTCGGCGAGGATGTCGCCCGATTTCACCTCGTCGCCTTCCTTGACCAGCCACTTGGCGAGCGTGCCCTCCTCCATGGTGGGCGACAGTGCGGGCATCTTCAGCTCGACGGGCATCAGTAGGCCTCGACCAAAATGTCGGTGTAGAGCTCGGCCGCCTCGGGCTCCGGCGACTGTTCGGCGAAATCGGCGGCTTCGGTGACGATCCGCTTGATCTCGCCGTCGATGCGCTTGAGTTCCTCCTCGGCAACGCCGGCCGCGGCGAGCTCCCGCTTGACGGCCTCGATCGGGTCGGATTTCTCGCGAACCGCCTGCACCTCCTCGCGCGAGCGGTATTTGGCGGGGTCGGACATCGAGTGGCCCCGATAGCGGTAGGTCTTGAGCTCGAGTAGTATCGGCCCCTTGCCCGCGCGCACCCAGTCGAGGGCGGTGGTGGCGGCTCCGCGCACGGCGAGGACGTCCATGCCGTCGACCTGCAGGCCCGGGATCCGGAACGATTCGCCGCGCCGGTAGAGCTGGTCCTCGGCCGACGAGCGGTTGACGCTGGTGCCCATGGCATATTGGTTGTTCTCGATCACGTAGATGATCGGAAGCTTCCACAGCTCCGCCATGTTGAAGCTCTCATAGACCTGGCCCTGGTTGGCGGCGCCGTCGCCGAAATAAGCGAGGCAGACTCCGCCGTCGCCCTCATATTTGTGCTTGAAGGCGAGGCCGGTGCCGAGCGCTACCTGGGCGCCGACGATGCCGTGGCCGCCGTAGAAGCGGTGCTCGACGCTGAACATGTGCATCGAGCCGCCCTTGCCCTTGGAGATTCCGGCGGCCCGGCCGGTGAGCTCGGCCATGATCACCCGCGGGTCGATGCCGTAGGCGAGCATGTGGCCGTGGTCCCTGTAGCCGGTGATGACGCTGTCCTTGCCCGGCTCCATCGCCGACTGGAGGCCGACGGCGACCGCTTCCTGGCCGATGTAGAGGTGGCAGAAGCCGCCGATCAGGCCAAGGCCGTAGAGCTGGCCGGCGCGCTCCTCGAAGCGGCGGATCAGCAGCATCTGGCGGTAATATTCGAGCAATTCGTCCTTGCCCGCCTCGTGACGCTTCGGCTCGGGCGGTCGCTCGCGATCGGGAGTGGGTGGCGGAGAGGAAGCCCTCTCCTTGCCGGCGCGCTTGGGCGTTGCTGCCTTGGCCACTTGGGTTCCTGCTGGCTGATGGTCGGGCGGCTCTATGGCGGCAAACGCCGGGCCGCGCAACTTGTGCCGGGGCAGGCATCGCCGCAAGTCGTCGAGCGGGCGCGCCCGCCTAGTCGAGCGGGATGACCACCTCGTTGGGAGCCACCAGGCCGAGTTCCTTGCGGACCATCTCGTCGACCATGTCGGGATCGGCACGCTGCGGATCGAGCAGCGCGGCGCGGTGCGCGAGCCGCATCTTCTCCTGGTTGAGCTGGGCCAGCTGGACCAGCCGTTCGGCCTTCTGCCGGCGATAGTCGCCCCAGCTCAGGATGCCGTTGGCGCCCATGATCGCATAGCCGAGAAAGTTGGCGATGATGAGGATGGCGAGGGCGGGAAGCGCCGCCCGCCTGATGGTTTCGAAGGTGTTCCGCCCCACCGCCTGCATCGCGTCTTCGACAGAATCAGCAAAAGGCCGTGGAATCAAGCCTTTTGAGGCAGCAAGTGAAAAATTGTCAGACGGACCGAAAGCCGGCGAACACGCTTTTGCCCGCATAGCGCGCCATCGAGCCCAGCTCCTCTTCGATCCGGATCAGCTGATTGTACTTGGCGAGACGGTCGGAACGGGCGAGGCTGCCGGTCTTGATCTGCCCGCAACGGCACGCGACGGCGAGATCGGCGATGGTCGTGTCCTCGGTCTCGCCCGAACGGTGCGACATCACCGACGTGTAGCCGGCGCGATGCGCCATCTCGACCGCCTCCAGCGTCTCGCTGAGCGTGCCGATCTGGTTGACCTTGATCAGGATCGAGTTGGCGAGGCCGCGTTCGATTCCCATGCCGAGGCGCTTCGGGTTGGTAACGAACAGGTCGTCGCCGACCAGCTGCACCTTGCTCCCGATCTTCTCCGTCAGCAGCCGCCAGCCCTCGAGATCGTCCTCGGCCATGCCGTCCTCGATCGATGCGATCGGATAGGCCCCGGCGAGCTCGGCGAGATAGTCGGCCATCTCGGTCGGCGACAGCGTCCGGCCCTCCCCTTCCAGTCGGTAGGCGCCGTCCCGGAAGAATTCGGTGGCGGCGCAGTCGAGCGCGAGGACGACGTCGCCGCCGGGCGCGTAGCCGGCCTGCTCGACCGAGCGCATGATGAAATCGAGCGCGTCGCGGGCGGAGGCGAGGTTGGGCGCGAAGCCGCCCTCGTCGCCGACCGCGGTCGACAGGCCGGAATCGTGGAGATTCTTCTTGAGCGTGTGGAAGATCTCGGCGCCGCACCGCACCGCCTCCGCCAGCGAGCTGGCGCCGACCGGCATCACCATGAATTCCTGGAAGTCGATCGGATTGTCGGCATGGGCGCCGCCGTTCAGGATGTTCATCATCGGCACCGGCAGCAATTGCGCCGCGACTCCCCCGACATAGCGGTAGAGCGGCAGCCCGCGGGCGCCGGCGGCCGCCTTGGCCACGGCGAGACTGACGCCGAGGATCGCGTTGGCGCCGAGCCGGGCCTTGTTGTCCGTGCCGTCCAGGTCGATGAGCAGCGTGTCGATCTCGCCTTGGTCCTCGGCGTCCATGCCGGTGATCGCCTCGGCGATCTCGCCGCGCACCGCGTTGACCGCCCCGCAGACGCCCTTGCCAAGATATTTGGAATCGTCGCCGTCGCGCTTCTCGACCGCCTCGTGAGCGCCGGTCGAGGCTCCTGAAGGCACCGCCGCCCGGCCCATGCTGCCGTCCTCAAGCAGCAGGTCCACCTCGACCGTCGGATTGCCCCGGCTGTCCAGGATCTGACGGGCGTGGACGTCGAGGATGGCGGTCATTGTTACGGCCTCGTTCTGAACTATATGGGACGGTCGAGGGCGCGGCTTATCGGCGCGGCGCGGGCGACGCAACTTTCGTCGCGGGCCGGCGGAACGCGAGGCGCGTCTCGCCGGTTTGCGAAGTGAAGTAACCCCAGTTGGAGAAAGCCCATGCCTCCCCGCGACGACGAGCTCCCCGAGGGCACCGACCACATCATCAACGGCGCCATGGAGACGAACGCCGGCGCCGGCACGACCGGCGACGGCGCCGGTGCGGGATTCATCGGCGCCTCGGGCGGTGACGGCACCGGCGGCACGGCAGCGGGAGGAGGAAAAGAGATGACAGTGACCGAAGACACGGGCGGCGACGTCGGCACCGGCACGCGCGGCGGCGTCACCGAGCAGCTTCGCGACCAGGTCTCCAGTCTGCGCGAGCAGGCAGGTGGCAAGGTCCGCAGCTTCGCCGAGGACGGCAAGACCCGCGCCAGCGACGTGCTCGAGGAATTGTCGCGCGTCGTCGCCGACACCGCCGATTCGATCGACGAGCGGCTCGGCAACAATTACGGCGAATATGCGCGGAAGGCCGCCGACAGCGTCTCAAGCCTGGCCGAGAATCTGCGCAGCCGCGACGTCGACGAGCTTTACGACAATGTCCGCAGCGCGGTGCGCAAGAGCCCGGGAGTCGCCATCGGCATCGCTGCGGTGGTCGGCTTCACCCTGGTTCGGCTGATCAAGGCCGGCCTTCCGGACGACGACGACGAAGGCCGCGGCAGCGGCCGCCGCGCCGACCGCGGCGGCGCGGGGGCCTGAGCTTGGACGCGCCGGCGAGCCAGGAGGAAAGCTCGCTCGGCGAGCTGTTCGGACGGCTGTCCGACGATGCCCGCGCCTATGCGTCGGCGGAAGCGAAGCTCTATCAGGCGATCGCCCGCCGCCGCCTGTCCCGCGCTCGGGCCGGTGCCGTCGCGCTGGTCGCCTCGGCCTTGCTCGCCAATGCCGCGCTGATCGTCCTCCTCGTCGGGGTCTCGCTCGAGCTGGCGCTCCATGTCGGTCCGGCCCTCGCCGGCCTGATCGTCGCCGTCGTCGTCGGTCTGCTCGCTTACCTGCTCGTCCGCTACGGCGCCGGCAAGATCGGTGCCCTGTCCGGCGATGCCGAGGAGCGTGCCGCGCTCCGGGCCGGGGAGAGCCTGCCGTGAGCGCGGACGAGCTGACCCGCGCCAAGCAGGAGGCGGAGCGCGCCCGCCGCCGCCTCGCCGCCACCGCCGCCGAGCTACAGCAGCGGCTGAGGCCGGGAAGCCTCGCCAGCCATGCCTGGGAGGGAGTCAAGGACAAAGGCGGCGAGATCGCCGACGACGCGGTCGGCGCGGTCAAGGCTCGGCCGGTCGCCGTCTCCGCCGCCCTCGCCGCATTCACCCTCTTCCTCGCCCGCGCGCCGATCAAGTCCGCGGTCGGCCGACTGCTCGACGGCGGCGACGAGGAAAAACCCGTTGAAGCCCGCCCGCGGCGGGCCCGTAAGGAAGGAGCAAGCGTATGACCAGCACCACCGACGAACGGCCCGCCACGGCCTCGGCCACCAATCGCGGCGCCGCGGCCGGCGGCGCGGACGGCAGCGGCCGCGTCCGGGGGGCGCGCGAAGCCTATGAGAGCGCTCGCGAGCGCACTGCCGCCGCTTATGCGGCCGCGCGCGAACGGGCGGGAAGCGCCTACCGGAATGCGGGCCGCCGCGCCGGCGACGGCATCGTGGCCAACCCGGTCGCGGCCGTGTTCGGCGGCCTCGCTCTCGGCGCCATCGTTGCCGCCCTGCTGCCGCGCACCCAGCGGGAGGACGCGCTGCTCGGGGATGTCGGCCGCCGCCTCAACGACGGTGCCCGCGAAGCGGCCCGTGCCGCCCGGGAGGCCGGACGCGGCCAGCTCGACGAGCTCGGCCTCAGCCGCGACGGGCTAAGGAGCAAGCTCGACGAATTCACCGGCCGCGCGGTCGGCGCGATCAAGGATTCGGCCGGCGCCGCCCGCGGCAAGGACAAGGCCTAGGGCTTCGCGCCCCGTCGGCTACCTGACGGGGCGCGGCCTGCAACCGGCGCGCGCATGAGCAAGCTCCACCTCGTTTTCGGCGGCAGGGTCAAGGATCCGCGCGGCCTCGACTTCGACCTCGCCACGATCGACCTGGTCGGCGTCTATCCCGATTATGCCAGCGCCCTCGACGCGTGGCGCGGCCGCGCCCAGCGCACGGTCGACGACGCCGAGATGAAATATGTCGTCGTCCACCTGCACCGCCTTCTCGAGCCGGAAGGACAGCCGGCCTCCCCTTCCCCGGGCGACGGGGCCGGGGACCGTGCCTAGCATCCCGGTGGGACAATGGGTCCCTCATCGGATTCGGTCCCCCTCCTGCCGTCGGGACCGGAAACGGGCCTGACATGCGCGTCGCCGCCGCCTGGCTGGTCCATCTGTTCACCGCCAGCGGAGTGGTGCTCGCCTTCCTCGCGCTGACGGCGATCGACCAGGGCCAGTGGCGGCTCGCCTTGCTGTGGCTGCTCGCCGCGCTCGCCATCGACGGCGTCGACGGCACGATGGCGCGGCTAGCCAGGGTGCGGGAGCATGTCCCCCGGATCGACGGCGAGGCGTTCGATCTCATCGTCGACTATCTCAACTACGTGTTCGTGCCGGCGATCTTCATTTGCCGCGGCGGGCTGGTGCCGCCGGCGCTGGCCTTGCCGCTCGCCGCCGCGATCCTGCTCTCCTCCGTCTACGTCTTCGTCCGGCGCGACATGAAGACCGACGACAATTATTTCCGTGGCTTCCCCGCCTTGTGGAACGTGGTCGCGCTCTACCTGTTCGCGGTCCGGCCGGGGCCCGAAGCGGGCGCGGCGGTCGTCCTCCTGTTCGCGCTGCTGAGCTTCGCGCCGATCCGCTTCGTCCATCCGTTCCGGGTCCGGGACTTCCAGCCCTGGCTGAAGCTCCTCGCCCTGCTCTGGGCCGCGGCGACTCTGGCGCTGCTGTGGCCGGGCTGGAGCGGGGACGCGGCGCGACTCTGGCTCTACCTTTCGCTCGCCTCCGGCGCCGCGCTGCTGGCGATCGGCCTGATCCGCACCGTCAAGGGCGATCCGCGCCCGGCCGGTTAACCGCTTCTTAGCGACGCCCCCTCAGCGGCTCGCAAGCTTTCCGCTCTCGCCCCGATCGAGGCCAGCCAGGCACCGCTCGAGGAGAGGCTCGAAGGCCTAGGCGCGATCATGCGGCCGCCGTTCGAGATCGGCCGCATGGTCGAGGTCGCCCAAGCTCGACCTGCGCAGCGGGCGCATCGCCGCGGTCGAGGGCCTGGTTGGCTGGGACCATCCCGAACGCGGATTGCTGGCGCCGGACAGCTTCATTCCGCTCATCGAGCAGCATGGACGCGCGGCCGATCTCACCCTGCACGTCATGGCGCGCGCGCTGACCGACGCCGCGGCGTGGCAGGAGACCGGCTGCCGGCTCGGGCTCGCGATCAACATCTCGACGACCCTCCTCCAGGACGGCGCCTTCGCCGACCGGCTCGAGCAATTGCTCGATTCGAGCGGCTTTCCGGCGGAGCGGATCACGCTCGAGGTCACCGAATCCGCCGCGATGGCCGATCCGGACGCCGCCATCGTCGCGCTCGAGCGGTGGCGCCGGCTCGGGCTCAGAGTGTCGATCGACGATTACGGCACCGGTCAGTTGTCCTTGTCCCCCTGCAGAAGATGCCGGCGACCGAGCTCAAGATCGACAAGAGCTTCATCGCCGCCATGGCCGGCGGCCCGCGCCACCGCATCCTCGTCCGCTCGACCATCGCCATGGCCCACGAGCTCGGCCTCGAGGTGGTCGCGGAGGGCGTCGAGGCGGAGACCGCTCTTTCCCTGCTTCGCGACATGGCCTGCGACCAGGCCCAGGGCTATATGATCAGCCGCCCGCTCCGCGCCGACGCGGTGGCGGAGTTCGTGCGGCGCGAACGACGGCGCGGCGGCGAAGAAGGCGGCGGGCTAGGCCCCCCGCCATTTGAGCAGCAGCAGTGGCTTGGCGAGCAGCAGGCCGGCGAGGAAGCCGCCGATATGAGCGAAGATGGCGATCGACAGGCCGGTGGTTTCGAAGGTGAGGCCGACGAGGAGCTGAAGGCCCATCCAGGCCGCGCCCAGCCACAGGGCGTTTAGCAGGGTGGCGAGGCCGGGATGGGCGACGCGGACCTTGTTGCGGCCGAACAGCAAGGCGAAGGCGCCCAGCCAGGCCGAGACGGCTCCGCTCGCGCCGACCATCGGCACCGGGCTCGCCGGATCGACCGCATATTGGGCGGCGGCCGCCGCGAACGCGCCGAGGACATAGAGAAAGGCGACGCCACCGCGGCCGAGCACCGGCTCGATCGAGCGGCCGCAGAACAACAGGGCGATAAGATTGAAGGCGAGATGGGCGAAGCCCGAATGGACCAGGGTCGCGGTCAGCGGCGTCAGCAAGGCCGGCACCGGCAGCATGTCGCCGGCGAGGCCGCCGATCCGCGCCGGGACGAAACCGCCGGCGATCGCCGCGTCTTCCTGCCCCCCGGCCAGCCAGGCGACCAGCCAGGCGGCGGCGGTGACGAGGGCGATGGCGAGTGTGACCGGCGTCGCGCGCAGGTCGTCGGGTGGACGCATGCCTAGATGAATTCGACCTTCTCGATCGAGTAATAGCGGTCGCCCGACGGGGTCGTCACCTCCACCTCCTCGCCGATCGTGCGGCCGATGAGAGCCCGACCGAGCGGCGAATTGTAGGAGATCCGGCCGACCTTCGCGTCCGCCTCGGTCTGGCCGACGATCTGGTAGGTGACCTTCTTCTCGTCCTCGTCGAGCAGGTGGACGGTGGCGCCAAACACGACCTTGTCGCCCGACAGGGTGGTGGGGTCGATCACCATCGCCCGGCTGAGGCGGTCCTCGATGTCGGCGATCTGCGCCTCGACCTGGCCCTGGCGCTCCTTGGCGGCGTGATATTCGGCATTTTCGGACAGGTCGCCATGGCCGCGGGCAACCTCGATCGCCTCGATCACCGACGGCCGTTCGACCGTTTTCAGGTGGCGCACCTCGCTCTGGAGCTTCTCATAGCCTTCGGCCAGCATCGGCATCTTGTCGACCGTCGCCATCGCCACTCACCTTTCGTCAAAAACTCTCTTTCGGCCGCCTTCCCTAAAAAGACGCCCTGGCTTGCGTGTTCGGTTGTTCAGGATCACGCTCTGGAGTCTGAATAATAGTCCTGCAGCGACTTCACTTCAAGGCTGTGCTCCCCGAGCGCGGCGATCGCCCGCACCACCGCCGCGCTCGAGGCGGCCGTGGTGAAATAGGGGATCTTGCCGATCACCGCCGAGGCGCGGATCGACGCGGAATCCTTGTGGCTCTGCCAGCCCTCGGTGGTGTTGAAGATGATGTCGACGTCGCCGTCCTTGATCCAGTCGACGATATGGCGCTGTCCCTGCGCCACCTTGTTGACCCGCTCGACCTCGATTCCCTGGGCGGCGAGCCAAGCGGCGGTGCCCCCGGTGGCGACGACCTTGAAGCCGAGCTCCGCCAGCGCCCGCACCGGCGCCGTGATCGCCGGCTTGTCGCTGTCCTTGACCGAGACGAACAAGGTGCCCGAAGTCGGCAGTTCGAGCCCCGCACCGAGCTGCGACTTGAGGAAGGCCTTGGCGAAATCCTGATCGATTCCCATGACTTCCCCGGTGGACTTCATTTCCGGCGAGAGGACCGGGTCGATCCCCGGGAAGCGCGCGAACGGGAACACCGCCTCCTTGACGGCGATGTGGGCGATGTCGGTCCGCAACGGCAGGAAGTGCATCAGCGGCTCGCCTGCCATCACCCGCGCCGCGATCTTGGCCACCGGCGTGCCCACCGCCTTGGCGACGAACGGGACGGTCCGGCTCGCCCGCGGATTGACCTCGATCAGATAGACGGCGCCCTCCTTGACCGCGAACTGGACGTTCATCAGCCCCTTCACTCCGAGCGCCAGCGCCAGCGCGCGCGTCTGCTGCTCGATCTGCTCGATCACGTCCGGCTCAAGGCTGTAGGGCGGCAGCGAGCAGGCGCTGTCGCCCGAATGGACGCCCGCCTCCTCGATATGCTGCATGACTCCGGCGATGGCGACGTCGTGGCCGTCGCAAATCGCGTCGACGTCGACCTCGATCGCGTCGCGCAGATATTTGTCGATGAGGACCGGGCTGTCGCCCGACACCTGGACGGCGGTGGCGATATAATCGTCGAGCTGGGCCGGGCCGTCGACGATCTCCATCGCCCGGCCGCCGAGGACGTAGGACGGCCGCGTCAGCACCGGATAGCCGATCCGCTCCGCCACCGCGATCGCCTCGGCGCGGCTGCGCGCGATGCCGTTCTCGGGCTGGCTGAGGCCGAGGCGGTTGACTAAAGCGGCGAAACGCTCGCGGTCCTCGGCGAGGTCGATCGCGTCGGGGGAGGTGCCGAGGATCGGAATGCCCTCCCGCTCCAGCGCCGCGGCGAGCTTCAGCGGCGTCTGGCCGCCGAACTGGACGATGACCCCGACCAGCTCGCCCCGGGACCGTTCGACATGGAGGATCTCGAGCACGTCCTCGACCGTCAGCGGCTCGAAATAGAGGCGGTCGGACGTGTCGTAGTCGGTCGACACCGTCTCCGGGTTGCAGTTGATCATCACCGTCTCGAACCCGGCCTCGGCCAGCGCGTAGGCGGCGTGGCAGCAGCAATAATCGAACTCGATCCCCTGGCCGATCCGGTTCGGCCCGCCACCGAGGATGACGATCTTGCGCCGGTCCGAGGGCTGGCTCTCGTCCTCGGGCGCGCCGAAGCTCGGCGCCTCGTAGGTCGAGTACATATAGGGCGTCCTCGCCTCGAACTCGGCGGCGCAGGTGTCGATCCGCTTGAACACGGGACGCACGCCGAGCTTGTGGCGAAGCGCCCTCACCTCGTCCTCGGTGGTTGCGCCGATCATCGCCTTGGCGACGTCGTGGAGCAGGCCGTGGCTGCGGACGCGTGTCTTGACCCCCTCGCCGCGTATATGCGCGGATTTGAGGGCGAGCTCGGCGAGCCGGCGGTCGGAGAAACCCATCGCCTTCAATCGACGCATGCCGGCGGCGTCGCGCGGCAGCCCGCCCTCGCAGATCGCCCGCTCCTCGTCGACGATCTCCTTCAGCCGCTCGAGGAACCAGCGGTCGTACCGGGCGATGGCGTGGATCTCCTCGACCGTCAGCCCCTCGCGCAGCGCCTGGGCGGCGACCAGCAGTCGGTCCGGCGTCGCCCGCGCCAGCGCCGCCTCGATCTCGATCCGCGGCGCGCCGTAGAGGGGCTTGACGCCGTCGAGGCCGATCAGGCCGGTCTCGAGGCTGCGCAGCGCCTTCTGCAGGCTCTCGTGGAAGCTCCGCCCGATCGCCATCGCCTCGCCGACCGACTTCATCGCTGTCGATAGCGAGGCATCGGAGCCTCGGAACTTCTCGAAGGCGAAGCGCGGGATCTTGGTCACCACATAATCGATGGTCGGCTCGAAGCTGGCCGGGGTGACGCCGGTGATGTCGTTCTGGATCTCGTCGAGCGTGTAGCCGACCGCCAGCTTGGCGGCGACCTTGGCGATCGGGAAGCCGGTCGCCTTCGAGGCGAGCGCCGACGAGCGCGACACGCGCGGGTTCATCTCGATCACCACCAGCCGGCCGGTCTCGGGATTCACGGCGAACTGGACATTGGAGCCTCCCGTCTCGACGCCAATCTCGCGCAGGCAAGCGATGCTCGCATTGCGCATGATCTGATATTCCTTGTCGGTCAGGGTCAGTGCCGGGGCGACGGTGATCGAGTCCCCGGTGTGAATCCCCATCGGGTCGACATTCTCGATTGAGCAGACGATGATCGTATTGTCGTTGCGATCGCGGACCACTTCCATCTCATATTCCTTCCACCCCAGCACCGATTCCTCGATCAGCACCTCGGTGGTCGGGCTGGCGTCGAGCCCGCCGCGGACGATGTCGACGAACTCCTCGCGATTGTAGGCGATGCCCCCGCCGGTGCCGCCCAAGGTGAAGCTCGGCCGGATGATCGCCGGCAGGCCGACGAAGTCGAGCGCCTTCACCGCCTCCTCGAGGCTGTGGGCGATCTGCGAGCGAGGGCTCTCGAGGCCGATCCGGCTCATCGCCTCACGGAACTTCAAACGATCCTCGGCCTTCTCGATCGCCTCGGCGTCGGCGCCGATCATGCGGACGCCGTATCTCTCCAGGGTGCCGTCCTTGAACAACGCCAGCGCCGTGTTGAGCGCCGTCTGCCCGCCCATGGTGGGGAGCACCGCGTCCGGCCGTTCCTTCTCGATGATCTTGGCCACGAACTCGGGCGTGATCGGCTCGACGTAAGTGGCGTCGGCCAGCTCCGGATCGGTCATGATCGTCGCCGGATTAGAGTTGACCAGGATTATCCGGTAGCCCTCGGCCTTCAGCGTCTTCGCCGCCTGGGTCCCCGAATAATCGAACTCCGCCGCCTGGCCGATGACGATCGGCCCGGCGCCGATGATCAGGATCGAGGAGATGTCGGTTCGGCGGGGCATTATCGGGTTTTTCCCGGATCGGGGGCCTCGGAGCCGGTGAAGCCGAGCTTGAACGGCATTCCCCGCCGGTCGAACGTCCTCAGGAGGCATTCGACGCTCTCGACGCTTGCGCTGGCCGGCAGCCGCCCGACACTCACCTGGTCGATGCCGGTTAGCGACAATGACGAGGCCGGGAGCCCGCAGCCGGAGGCGATGGTGCGCAGCAGCGCCAGACGCTCCTCGCGAAGCGAGGCGGCCGAGCGGCGACCCTCCGGGGGAGCCGAAACTTCGCCGAGATGCTTCAGCATAAGCCTGAGATCCGGCATCGACGCCCGCAGCCGACGCTCGAACGCGTCGCGTTCGCCCGCCTTCCTGGCGCAGGACCCGACGTAGCGCGCCTGCCGCAGCAGCACAGCCATCAGGACCGCCGCGTCCCGGCTTCGCCCGCGGTCGCCGGCAATGCGCTCCCTCAGAATGCACCCACCGCCGAAGGTGACGACGAGGGTCCCTTCCGGGCCGAACGTCAACCTCGACACGGCGCCCCAACGGGGGTTCCAGCCATCGCCGAAGCTGGCGGTGTAGCGCATCGGCGGCATCGGCCGGCCTGCGGGGGGCAGCTCGGAGGGGTTGGAGCCGAGCTCCCAGCCTCCGAACGTGCCCAATGTGGCTCCGGTGGTCGCCGAAGCGGGCGACGTGGCCGCCGCCAAAGCGACCAGCGCGGTCCAGGCCCTCATGCGAGCGCCTTCACGAACTTGTCGAACAGATAGGCGCTGTCCTGCGGCCCCGGGCTCGCCTCTGGATGGTATTGGACGCTGAACGCCGGCCGGTCGGTCAGCTCCAGGCCTGCCAGGCTGCCGTCGAACAGCGAGATGTGCGTCGCCCTCGCATTGTCCGGCAGGCTGTCGGCCTCGACCGCGAAGCCGTGATTCATCGACGTGATCTCGACGCGGCCGTCGGCGAGGCGCTTGACTGGGTGGTTGGCGCCGCGGTGGCCCTGGTGCATCTTCGCGGTTCGGGCACCGACGGCGAGGCCGAGCAGCTGGTGGCCGAGGCAGATTCCGAACAGCGGCAGCTTCGTCTCGAGCAGCTGCCGGATCACCGGCACGGCATATTCGCCGGTCGCGGCAGGGTCGCCGGGGCCGTTAGACAGGAAAAGGCCGTCGGGCTTGTGCGCCATCACCTCGTCGAAGGTGGCGGTGGCGGGGAGGACGGTGATCCGGGCGCCGGCGTCGGCGAGGTTGCGGAAGATGTTGCGCTTCGAGCCGTAGTCGATCGCGACAACGTGGGGGCGGTCCTCGCCCTCCCCGGCTTCGCCATAGCCGCCGCCGAGCCGCCACCGCCCGCCGGACCAGCGGAACATCTGCTTGCAGCTCACCTGCTTCGCCAGGTCCATCCCCTCCAGTCCCGGCCAGGCGCGCGCCTGGGCGAGCAGCGCGTCGACGTCGAACCTGCCGTCGGCACGGTGGGCGATTATCCCGTTCGGAGCGCCCCGCTCGCGGATCCGGCGGGTCAGCGCCCTTGTGTCGACCCCGCTGAGGCCGATCCGGCCGTTGGAGCGCATCCATTCGACGAAGGTTTGTGCCGACCGGAAGTTGCTCGGCGCGGTGACGTCCTGGCGGACGACGCAGCCCAGCGCCCAGGGATTGTCCGCCTCGACATCCTCGTAATTCGCGCCGACATTGCCGATGTGCGGGAAGGTGAAGGTGACGATCTGGGCGGCGTAGGAGGGGTCGGTCATCACCTCCTGGTAGCCGGTCATCGCGGTGTTGAAGCAGACCTCGCCGACCGCCTCCCCCTCGGCGCCGAAGCCCCTGCCCCAGATGACGCTGCCGTCCGCCAGGACCAATACGCCCGTCGCTCCTTGCGGCGCGGGCGATGGTCTGGCGTCGGCCATGGGGGCGGGCACTCCGGAGAAGCTGGCGATGTCGCTAAGGCTCGACCGCTAGAGGGGGTCCGGGGCAGCGTCAATCTGTTAAAAGGCGGCTGCGGCGGCTATCCTCCCGCCTTTCCCAACGCGTGGACCCGCACGACATGATTCGCGACGACATCAAGGCGGCGCTGGTGGGCGCCATGAAGGCCGGCGACAGGTCGCGGACGGCGGCGATCCGCCTCATCCAGTCGGCGCTGAAGAACCGCGACATCGAGCTTCGCGGCTCCGCCGGCGCCCCGGCCGACGACGATGTCCTGGTCACCGAGGTCCTCCAGAAGATGATCAAGCAGCGCCGCGAATCGATCGCGCTCTACGAGCAGGGCGGGCGGCAGGAGCTGGCCGACGCCGAGAAGGCCGAGGTCGCGGTGATCGAGGGCTTCCTCCCCCGCCAGATGAGCGAGGAGGAGGCGCGAGCGGCGATCGACGCCATCGTCGCCGAGACCGGCGCCGCCTCGCTCAAGGACATGGGCCGGGTGATGGCCGCGCTCAAGGAGCGCCACGCCGGCCAGCTCGACATGGCCAGGGCCAGCGGGCTGGTGAAGGCCCGGCTGTCCGCCTAGGCCAGGAGATGTCCCTCAGCCCTCAATTCCTCGACGAGCTTCGCGCCCGGACCTCGCTGTCGACTCTGGTCGGGCGAACGGTGAAGCTGCAGCGGGCCGGCCGGGAATGGAAGGCCTGCTGTCCCTTTCACAACGAGAAGACGCCGAGCTTCTACGTCAACGACGACAAGGGCTTCTATCATTGCTTCGGCTGCTCGGCTCATGGCGACGCGATACGGTGGCTGACCGACGCTCGCGGCCTGCCGTTCATGGACGCGGTCAAGGAGCTGGCCGACGCCGCCGGCATGGAAGTCCCCGCCCCCGATCCGCGTGCCCGGGAGAGAGCGGACGCGGCCGCCTGCCTCTTCGAGGTCATGGCGGCGGCCCAGAAGTGGTTCGAGGAGCAGCTCGGCGGCCTCGAGGGCGCGGCGGCACGGGCCTATCTTGAACGGCGCGGCATCGCCGAGGGCACCCGCCACCGCTTCGGCTTCGGCTTCGCCCCCGATTCGCGCGGCAAGCTTAGGACAGCGCTGAAGCCGTTCGGCAACGACCGCCTGGTCGAGGCCGGGCTGCTGGTCGCGGCCGAGGGCGAGCGGGAGCCCTACGACCGCTTCCGCGGCCGGCTGATGTTCCCGATCCGCGACCGGCGCGGCCGGGTGATCGCGTTCAGCGCCCGAATCCTCGGCGCCGGCGAGCCCAAATATCTGAACTCGCCCGATACGCCTTTGTTCGACAAGGGCCGTACCCTGTTCAACATCGACAAGGCGGCCGCCGCCAGCCGGGAGGCCGGACGGGTGATCGTCGTCGAGGGCCAGATGGACGTGATCGCGCTCGACCAGGCCGGCCTCGGCGAAGCCGTCGCGCCGCTCGGCACCGCCCTCACCGACGCCCAGCTCGGCCTGCTCTGGCGTCTCTCGCCGACCCCCCTGCTTTGCTTCGACGGCGATTCGGCCGGCCAGAAGGCGGCCGTTCGCGCCCTGCTGCGCGCTCTGCCCCATGTCGGGCCGGGGCGCTCGCTCGGCTTCGTCACGCTTCCCGCCGGCCAGGATCCGGACGATCTCGTCCGCGCCGAGGGACGCGAGGGGATGGAGGCCCTGCTCGCCAGGCCGCAGCCGCTGGTCGACCGGCTGTGGGCGCACGAGCTGGCGGCCGAGCCGCTCGACACGCCCGAGCAGCGCGCGGGCCTGCGGCGGCGGCTCAGCGATCATGTCTCGACGATCCGCGACGCCGACGTGCGCGAGCAATATCGCGGCGAGCTGCTCGGCCGCTTCAACGCACTGACCGTGCCGCCGCCCCGCGCCTGGAGCCGCGGCGCTCCGCCGCGCGGACGCTTCGCGCCGCCGCGCCCGGTCTCGGACCGGGCCAGGGCGCTGGCGACCGGCGGCATCAGCCCGAATACCGGCCGGGCCGTGCTCGACGGCCTGCTGCGCTACCCCGGCCTGGTCGCCGCCCATGCCGAGGCGATCGCGGCGCTTCCGCTGGCGGACAGGGGCGCCGCTCGGCTTCGCGACGCGCTGCTCGAAGCGGCGATGGCGCACGGCGAGCTTGATCGGGAACGGCTTGATACCATATTGGCCGACGCCGGCGTCGCCGCTCTTGCCGAGAGGCTGCGCCTGGAAAGCGGACTGGCCTTCTCCTTCAACCGCCGTGATGCCGACCCGGAACGTGCGTCTCGCGATCTCGTTCTGGTGATCGACACATTGGCGGCCCAGCCGGGACTAGCTGCCGCGCTTGAGGCGGCGACGGCTCGGCTCAAGGAGGAAGGCGACGAGACCGCCTTCCAGGAGCAGCAGCGGCTGCGGGCGGCCCGGGACGAGGCGGAAAGCCGGCTCGCGGCGTTGATCGAGACCAGCGCGCAGCTGACGAAGGAACAAGGCGTTTAGATGGCGAAGACGAACAACGCAGTGGAGACGGACGAGAAGCAGGACGGCGGCGACGCCCCGCTGATCGACCTCAACGAGGCCTCCCTCAAGAAGCTGATCGCCCGCGCCAAGAAGCGCGGCTACATCACCTATGACGAGCTGAACGACGCTCTGCCGCAGGACCAGATGGCCTCCGAGCAGATCGAGGACGTGATGAGCGCGCTCAACGAGATGGGCGTCAACGTCGTCGAGAACGAGGAGGCGGACGAGGACGAGGACGGCGCTCCCGAGCCCGAGATCGACACCGGCGGCGACGACGAGGGCGGTGCCGAGGGCGAGCGCTTCGTCATCGAGAAGAAGAAGGAGACGGTCGACCGCACCGACGATCCGGTGCGGATGTACCTGCGCGAGATGGGCGCGGTCGAACTGCTCTCGCGCGAGGGCGAGATCGCCATCGCCAAGCGGATCGAGGCCGGCCGCGACACGATGATCTGGGGCCTGTGCGAATCGCCGATCACGTTCAACGCCATCATCCACTGGTCGAACGCCCTCAACGCCGGCGAGATGCAGCTTCGCGAGATCCTCGACCTCGACGCGATGCTGTCCAAGGGCCCGACCCCCGAGCAGGTGGCGAGCGCCGAGGAAGGCGGCGAGGACGAGATCAGCGAGAAGACCGCCGGCCCCTCCTACAAGGAGGAGGAGGAAGTCGAGGAGGCGCCCGTCGAGGAGGAGGACGAGGAGGACAGCCTGGTCGAGCGCCGCGCCCGTCCCCAGTTCGAGGAGGATGACGAGGACAACACCCTCTCCCTCGCCCAGATGGAGGAGACTCTCAAACCCCAGGCGCTGGAGCGCTTCGCCCGGATCACCGACCTCTACAAGAAATTCTCGAAGATGCAGGGCGCCCGGATGGAGGCGATGAGCGCCGGCCAGGAATTCTCGAAGGGGGACGAGCGCAAATACCAGTCGCTCCGCGAGCAGCTCACGGCCGAGGTCGAGAGCGTCCAGTTCCACGGCGCCAAGATCGAGTATCTCGTCGACCAGCTCTACAGCTACAACCGCCGCCTCACCGCTCTGGGCGGCCAGATGCTCCGGCTCGCCGAGCGCCACAAGGTGCCGCGCAAGGCCTTCCTCGACAGCTACATGGGCCACGAGCTCGACGAGGGCTGGGCCGAGCGCGTCTGCAACACCGACAGGAAATGGAGCGCCTTCTGCACCCAGGAGGCGGCCGCGATCGAGCGGATCCGGGCCGAGATCGCCGAGATCGCCCAGGCGACCGGAATGTCGCTCGCCGAGTTCCGCCGGATCGTCAACCAGGTCCAGAAGGGCGAGCGCGAGGCGCGGATCGCCAAGAAGGAGATGGTCGAGGCCAACCTGCGCCTGGTCATCTCGATCGCCAAGAAATACACCAACCGGGGCCTTCAGTTCCTCGACCTCATCCAGGAGGGGAATATCGGCCTGATGAAGGCGGTCGATAAGTTCGAATATCGCCGCGGCTACAAGTTCAGCACCTACGCCACTTGGTGGATCCGCCAGGCGATCACCCGCTCGATCGCCGACCAGGCCCGGACCATCCGCATCCCGGTCCACATGATCGAGACGATCAACAAGCTGGTCCGCACCTCCCGCCAGATCCTCCACGAGATCGGCCGCGAGCCGACCCCGGAGGAGCTCGCCGAGCGCCTGTCGATGCCGCTCGAGAAGGTCCGCAAGGTGATGAAGATCGCCAAGGAGCCGATCAGCCTCGAGACCCCGATCGGCGACGAGGAGGACAGCCACCTCGGCGACTTCATCGAGGACAAGAACGCCGTCATCCCGGTCGACGCGGCGATCCAGGCCAACCTCAAGGAGACGGTGACCCGGGTGCTGGCCTCGCTGACCCCGCGCGAGGAGCGCGTGCTGCGCATGCGCTTCGGCATCGGCATGAACACCGACCACACGCTCGAGGAGGTGGGGCAGCAATTCTCGGTGACGAGGGAGCGCATCCGCCAGATCGAGGCCAAGGCGTTGCGGAAGCTGAAGCATCCGAGCCGGTCGCGGAAGATGCGGAGTTTCCTCGATCAGTGACGCAAGAGGGCGCAGAAATGGCAGTCGGCGAGCAGGACCTCTATGATTTCCTGCACGAGGTTTTCCGCGCGGGCGGAAGCCCCGGCAGCAGGGCCGTAATGTTGTCCCGACCCTCTCATGTACTCGAACCACAATGGGGCCGGGAACACTTTTGGGACGTGGCGCAAGAAGCCGAAAAACGCGGGCTCATCGAGCCTGGGCGAGGCATGTATGTCTCTCCGACGTTGGCGGGTGAGCGTATGTTGCAGGCTGGTCGTCCAGCCTCTGGTCCGCCACAGCAACCTGCTGATTTACTAACGAACGTGACCGAGTTAGCTAGTCAGCTTTCCGCTCTGTCGGATGAGCAATTCTCCGCAGTGGAGCTCACGGTCTCCGCCGAGCAAGTTCGCCGCCGCGCTGGCGGTGGGGGTTTCACGCGAAGCCGCTAAGGCGCAAAGAGGCCGGCCGGGTAAGAAGCCCGTCGTCGATCCGATAGCGTCGAGCCAGGATACGAACTTCGCTTAAACGCGCCCTTAGGCGCCTCCGGCGTTGCATTTCACCCTTTCGCGCCTATCCTCTTTTCCATGAACGACCAGTCCCCCTGGGTTTCGGACTTCGAGACGGTCGAGCAGGCGGAGGCCCATCTGCGCTGGCTGGAGGCCAAAGTGGCGGCTTCGCGGGCCGACGGGCGCCCGAGCGTCGAGCATGACGCAGCCATGGCCAGAGTCCGCGCGATCATCGAGGCGAAAGCGCGCACGGACTGATGCGGCTGGTCTGGCGCGCGAGCGCGCTCGAAGACCTGGAGACGATCATTGCCTATATTGCCGAGCGCGACGCGCCCGCCGCCGAACGCCTGCAGTCGGCGATAGCTAAGTGCGCGGCGAGGCTGCGCGAGCGGCCGCTCATGTACCGACCCGGGCGCGTTGAGGGCACGCGCGAGGCGGTCGTCCACCCCAACTATATTCTGGTCTACGAGATCGGCGCCGACACGGTCGAAATCACCGCTGTGGTCCACGCGCGGCGGCAATATCCTTAGCGGGAGCCGCGAAACCTCGAACACGGTCACGAAAAGTGACCGCGCGAGTCAGCGATCCCGGGGTTCGCGCGGAGGCGCGGAGGCGCGGAGGGAGCCAGTCGCCGGGCCCGGCGTCGTACATATACAGATGCGCTTCGGCATCGGCATGAACACCGACCACACGCTCGAGGAGGTCGGACAGCAGTTTTCGGCGACGCGGGAGCGGATCAGGCAGATCGAGGCCGAGCCGGAGGCGACCAAAGGTTGCCGGAGACGACCGGAGGTCAACGCGCTGCGGAACCTGAAGCACCCGAGCCGAAGCCGGAAGATGCGGAGCTTCCTCGACCAATAGCCGTATTCGGCGACCGACCGTTTGAGGGTCACCTGAGGTCCGGGCCCATGGGATTGAGAGGGGCGGGAAAGCCATCTGCCCTCCCTCGCGCCGGAGGCGAATCGAATCCACCTTAGTGGTCTTGCGGCTTCGTGTGAGACCACCTCTCGGTTCCCGGCGCCTCATCGCGCCGCACTTTTTTTTCGACTAATTAACATGTATCAGTTTTTCTCGAGACTAAGCTCGCGGGACCGCGAGCGAGTCGGTCCGAAGCGGCCGGTCTCGATCCCAGTCCCGCGCTCGCAAACGGAGGGACATGATGAACAGGACTGCATTTCTTATCGGCATCGGCTGCGCTCTCCTTCTTTCCGGATGCGATCGTACAGGCGGCGGCGCAGACACCCAGAAGCGGATCGCGGACCTGGAGAAAAAGGTTACGGTGGCGCAGGAGCGCGACCGCGATCTCCGGATCAAGATCAGGCTGGCGCAGCCTTTTTCGGGACGTTCGCCGCTCCAGGATTTCTTCGCCGCCCCCGAATTCTGGCAGTGCACCTATGACAGCAGTTGGTCCGACTGCTCGACGCGATGCGCCAAGGACGCCGCCGATCTTCGGGCCGAGTGCGCGAAGAAGACGGACGCGGCGGAGCGGGAGAAATGCTATTCCGAGGCGGCGGAAAGGGTCGCCCATTGCGTAAAAAACTGTCCGGTGCAGATGTCGCCCACCAGCCCGCCCGAATGTGCCGGGGGAATATTGTAGCGAGCGGCGCTCGCCGTGCATTCGGGCCGGCTCGGACGAAGAGGGAGACGACCATGTTCCAGGCGCTGAAACAGCCCGGTTGGTCACTGGCGGCGATGGCGATGATTTCGCTGGCCAACCTTTCCGCCTGCAAACCCGCGTCGAGCGATGCCGCGAGCGCCCGCGCCGAGTTGAAGCAGGCCCGCGACCGACTCGCCGCCGCCACCGAGAGGCTGTCGCGGGGCGCGCGCCCGGTGACAGACCGGGCAGCCCTCGCGGCCAGGCTGAAACTGGATCCGAAGCGTTTCGCGGCGATCAAAACCGGCGGTCCGATATCCGGCCAGATGACGGCCTCCTTCAATCCCGGCTCCGACTGCAAGTTCGGTCACTGCACCTGTTACGGCGACAGCGACTGCAACGAGATGTTCACCGGGATCTGCCGAAACCCGAGCACCGACGGCAGTTGCGAAGAGCATTCGGGCGAGACGGTCTGCACCTGCAAATATGTCGACGGCTGACGAGGCTCTGGTGCCAGCGAGCTTGCGGTGCCCAGCCTATGGTGCCAGGCACGTACTTGGCACGTACCCGCCACCAAGTTAGGGATTAACGCAAAACCGCCAAGCCGCGAACGGGCTCCTGCTCTCCCCCTCATGCCGGACTCGATGGCGATTCTCTGCTTCGATGATTTTTTCGATCGGTATCGCCTTAGTCTCTTTTCGTTTCTCTGAGGCTACCGGCCTACAATCACTGCAGCATTTCCACAGGAGCTTTCTCTGCTCTTCGGCGGCCTTGATGAGGCTTCACCCTCATTCCTCCAACGCCCTCTCAAGCAACCGCCTGATCGCCTCCGACCGCGACGGCTTCGGGTCCGGCTGGCGCTCGATCCAGGCGTCGAGCTTCGCCTGCAGATCGGCAGGCATGCGGAAGCCGCGCATCGGGTCGCGGCCGGTGCGCGGTCGGCCGCGCGGTCTTTTTGGCTTATCCGCTATTGACCCGCCCCTATTTTTGGCTTAGCCAAAATAAACCGTGGACCGGCTCTGCCCGGCCCGCTCCAACCCGCGAAACGCCCCTTGGGGAGGCGCCCGATGGCTGCTGCCCAGCATAAGCTGTCGCGCCGCGCGCTGCTAGCCGGGGCTTGCGTTGCGCCGGTTGTGCCCCTGCGCCGTCATTGCGAGGAGCGGAGCGACACGGCAATCCAGTGCGGGGCCTGCGCCGACAGTACCACTGGATTGGTTGACCTTCGGTCGCCTTCGGCCCGCTCCGCTCGCAATGACGCGAGCTGGGCGAAGGCGTTGGCCCGCTTCGCCCGGGCCGAAGCGGGGCTGGAGGCGGTGGCTCACACCGAGGACGACAATGTCTACGGCCACGCGCTCGGCCGTCAGCATCGAGCGCTCGCCGGGCTGTTGCGGGCTCCGGCGCCCGATCTCGCCGCCGTCGCGCGCAAGCTCGACCTCATCGTCCGCCACAGCGCGTTTGAGCTGAGTCTGGCCGAACCCTGCCTCGACTGGCTGCGGCAGGACGTTGGTCGTCTGGCTGTCACCTGCCTGTCCCGGCGGGCGCCTGCCGTCAGCCTTGATTGCGCTCCCCGTCGTCGAAGATCTCCTCGATCGCCATGCCGAACAGCCGCGCCAGCTTGAAGGCGAGCGGCAGCGACGGGTCGTACTTGCCGGTCTCGATCGCGTTCACCGCCTGGCGCGACACGCCCAGCCGCGCGCCCAGCTCCGCCTGGGTCCAGTCGCGCTCGGCCCGCAGCACCTTCAGCCTGTTGTTCAATTCGTTCCTCCCCGGAACCGGGTCCACTGGAACCTCGCGAAGAAAATGGCGAAGAGGATGATCACCAGCACGTCGTGATCGAAGTACGGCTTTTGACCGGCCCTCGGCAGGATGAACAGAATGAGCGGCGGCACGATCAGCAGCCCAGCGAAGGTCGCCGCGGACGCCTTCCGCCAGCACAGCTCCCAAAACTCGTCCTGCCCGCGCCGGAACAACATCACGAGCAGGAGCAGCGTCCAGGACAGCCAGATCAGGTCTCGCGTTGTCGAGTCCAACACGCTGGAAAGCCGCAGGAACGCCCAAAGCGCGAAGAGCGCCGACGCCAGATCGATGAGGAGGAAGAAGCGCGCGGCAGGCGGTTCCCGTTCTCCCGCGCGGGAAAGATATGGCATGACGAAGTCTCCCTGTCGCTACATCTACGAATGCGCACGGCCACATGAGCTTCCCCTGTCACCGTCGCTTTACATGGTGTCAGGCAGAGCTGACTTATCCTTTTTGGCGCGAATGTCAAGCACCCACGACATAAAAACATGCTCGCCTGACACGAAGGCGAGCTTACCGCTGCGTACGCCCTCCCCCACCTCCGCGCTGCACGCGTCGGCCTGGAGCTCTATCCGGTTGCCGTCGCGGTCCTGCCCGACTGTCCCGATGCCGGAAAATGCGCTAAACTCCGCCGGCGGGGGCATTCGAAAACCCATCGAGGAGATGGACGATGTCGCACTGGAAATGGGCCGCTTCTTTCGGCCTGGCCGTCCTCGCCGTTTCGCCGGGCCTGGCGCAGCCGGCCGACCGGTATTCCGCCGCGGGCGCTCCGGCGGCGGGTCCGGACGCGCGCTATTGCCTGCGGGTCGAGCCCGTCACGGGCAGCCGGGTCGAGCGGATCCGGTGCTGGACCCGCGAGCGATGGGCCGGACTGGGCGTCGACGTCGACAGGGAATGGGCCAAAGAGGGCGTGCGAGTCATCGAGTGAAGCTGGGCGACGGCGCGCTCGGGTAAATAGGGGACAGGTACTTTTGGCGGAAACAGTACCTATCCCGCATTCCCGCACCCGACCTGAGCCGGGGCGGCGCCGAACGCGCTCCGCGCGGGCCCGGCGGAAGCCCGGTTCGGGCACGGCATCAGCCCGGCACCGGCACGGCATCGACCCGGCATCGAGCCGGCACGGACCCGCAAGGTCCCGGGCCGCGGAACCAAGGCTCGGCCGGCTTGCCGATCCAGCGTGTTTCTGCTATGTTCCTGACCGAATGACCGGCTCTTTCGCCCTCGCGATTCTCGCGTGCCGCGGAGCGGGCGCGGCCCTGCTTCGGGCGCGGCGGCTGATCGGGAAAACCGATCAAAGAGCCGCCACTGATCGGAAGGATTTTTATTTTTCGGCCAACTTCGGAACTTCCGCGCCTCGAGGCGGAGTGTCGTCCCGGCCGGCGCCGCTCAATCCGCCGGGTTCGTCGTCGTCCGGCGGGGTCCGGTCGACAAAGCGTGGCGGGCCGACGGGGTCGAGGTTAGTCTCTGCGCCCCACCCGCCTTGAAGCGGAAGGAAGAAGATGCCCCTCCCCCTCCCCCGCCTCGTCCTGGCCTGGGCCCTGATCGGGTCCGCGCTCGGCGGCGGCGGCTGGGCCGGGGCGGAGCCGCCGAAGATCGGCAAGCCGAGGCCGGCGCCGGGGCCGCCGAACATGCCGCCGCTGCCGCCCGCCGCGATCGACGAGGCGCTGGAGATTGGCGGCGACGACGTCGAGGCGCGCAAGCGGGAGACGAGGCTCACCGTCGAGGTCCGGGTCAACGGGCGGGGGCCCTACCAGTTCGTCGTCGACTCGGGCGCCGACACCTCCGTGGTCGGCCTCAGGATCGCGCACGACCTGGAGCTGCCGCTCGGCACTCCGGTCGTCCTCAACAACATGACCGACCGCAACATCGTCGACCGCGTCCACGTCGCCGAGCTCAGCCTCGGCCCGAGCACGATCCGCAACCTTCAGCTCCCCGCCCTTCGCGAGGCCGATCTCGGCGGGGCGGGGATGATCGGGATCGACGCGCTCGCCCGTCAGCGCCTGATGATGGATTTCGAGAAGAAGCTGATCCGGGTCGAGGACGCCTCGAAGCCCGTCCGGTCGATGCCCGGCGACATCGTCGTCACCGCGCGGCTGCAGCGCGGCCAGCTGATCCTGACCGAGGTCAAGGCCGGCCCGGTGACCCTCGACGCCGTGGTCGATACCGGGTCGCAGATCTCGATCGGCAACAGCGCCCTTCGCGAGAAGCTCGTCAAACGCCGGCTGCACAAGCTCGAGACCGTCACCGCGATCGGGGTGACCGGCACCGTCGTCAAGCTCCACGTCGCCCGGATCGACGAGCTCCGGCTCGGCTCGGTGACCTTAGGCAACGTGCCGATCGCGTTCGCCGACGTGCCGCCCTTCAAGGTGTTCGGCCTCGCCGACCGGCCGGCCCTGCTGCTCGGGACCGACCTCCTCGGCACGTTCCGCCGGGTCTCGCTCGATTTCCGGGCGCGCAAGGTGCGCTTCCAGCTCCGGCGCTGTCAGCAGTCATTGACGATCGGAAGCTCGGTTGCTGCCTCCGTGACCCGCGTGACGTCGACCAGCGGCGAGGCCTGCGCGCGGTGAGCTGAAGAGGAAGCGGGATCGCCGGGGACACGTAGCTTTCCGCGAGAGAATATGTGTCCCCGCTTACGTGCCCAGTGCAAGGTGGATCCCGGAGCTCTGACCTTCGTCAGGGCAGGCGGCGTCGGTTTGACCGTCCGGTAAATTTATATACTGTCACCATTTCCCCCGGAGCGGCGAACACCGGCGCTTCGGTCCCCCAACTCTTCGATTCTATTTGGACGGTGCCGGAGCGGGCGCCGGCATCTCCATCTTGTCCTTGCAGCAGCACTTCATCACCTCACCGGCGGCGAAGGCGGCGGTGGAGAAGCTGAGCGCGACGACGGCGAGAACGATCTTCGATTTCATGGCCCGACTCCGTTAGGGGAGGCGGACATTTACCACCGGTGGCGAGGTCGGGCTAGCTTGGCTTTGCAACTCCACAATCGCGATACATTTTCCTGACGAGGCGGCGGGGAGGCACCGGCCGTAAATTGTATATTGTCACCATTTTCCGTTTGCAGGCAGGCTCGGGCCCGGCGCCCATTGCCGAGGCTGGCTCCTCCAGCCCATGCTGTTGCCGTCGGGCAACCCGGCGAAGCTCAGCTTCGGCAGCGGGGCGGGGCGAGGCACCGGGCGAGGTGCGCCGCCAGAACGTCCTGCCGATAGGGCTTCTGGAGGACCGGCGCCGAGCCGAATTCCGGGGGGACGGCGGATTCGCCGTAGCCGGTTGAAAAGCAGAAGGGGATGCCGCGCCCGGCCAGGATCGCGGCAACGCTGAAGCTTGGGCCGTCGCCGAGGTTGACGTCGAGAATCGCCCCGTCGAGCCGCTCGTCGAGTGCCGTCGCCCGCGCCTCGGCGAGGCGCAGCACCGGTCCGACGACCTCGCAGCCGAAATCGCGCAGCATATCCTCAAGCAACATCGCGATGATCGGCTCGTCCTCGACGATGAGGATGCGCTTTCCGGCGAGCTCACCGGTCATGCCGCGCTTTTCCTCGGGCGCGGCGCCTCTCAACCGGCCGCCCCGCTCGCCACCGACTCGCGGTCCGCCAATGGCATGCTGAGCTTCCAGCGGAAGCCGGCCGGCGCGAATGCCGTCTCCATTTCGCCGCCCAGCTCGGCCGCGGTCACTCTCAGCAGGCGCGATCCGAAGCCTTCCGAGTCCGGCTCGGCGACCGGCGGCCCGCCGCTTTCCGCCCATTCCAGATTGAGGGTTTCCGGGCGGGAAGGGTCATCGGCGACGCTCCAGCGCACGTCGATCCTGCCGTCGGGGACGGACAGTGCGCCGTATTTGGCCGCGTTGGTGGCCAGCTCGTGAAGCGCCATGCTCAGCGACAGACACGCCCGCGGCGGCAGGATCAGATCGCGGCCCCGCGCCGACAATCGCGGCGCTTCCGCGCCGTGGGCCGAAAGCTCGCCGGTGACGATGTCGACCAGGCTGCATCCGCGCCAGTCGTTCTGGGTCAGCCGGTCGTGGGCGGCGCTGAGCGCGAGCAGGCGCGGCTCGAAGCGCCTCCGGAAATCCTCGGCCGAGGTGGCGTTGCGGGCGGTATGGGCGGCCAGCGCCTGCACCGTGGCGAGCGTGTTCTTGACGCGGTGGTTGAGCTCGTCGAGCAGCAGCTTCTTCTGCTCCTCGGCGAGCTTGCGTTCGGTGACGTCGACGATCGTGCGGACGCCGTAGCCGAAGCCGCCCTCCCCGTTCGGCACGGTGGCGCTCAGCACCTCGACCCAGATCAGTCGCCCGTCCTTGGTAACGCAGCGTTTCTCGTCCAGATACTGGCCGGCGTCGCCGGCCACCTGACGCGCGAAATGGCGCCGCTCCTTGGGTTCGTCGTCAGGGTGGGTGATGCGGAATATGTCGAGCTCGAGCAGCTCGTCGCGGCCATACCCCGTGATCCGGCTGAACGCCTCGTTGACGCGGAGGAAACGGCCCTCCGAATCGACCTCGGCGATGCCGGCCAGCGCGGTCTCGAAGGTGGTGGCGAGCCTCTCCTGCGCGTCGCGCAGCGCTTCCTCCGCCTTCACCTTGTCGGTGACATCGACGGTGAAGCAGCGGGTGTTGACGAATTCGCCTTCCCGAAAGCAGACGCTTGACGAGATGTGGACGTGCCGGATCGACCCGTCCTTGGCCCGCAGCCGGGCCGGATATTTGTCGAGCTTCTCGCCGGCGGAGAGCCGCCTCAGAATGTCCTCGATCGTGTCCGGATCGGCATGGAAACGGGTGATCGGCTGGCCGATATATTCGTCGGCCGAATAGCCGAGCGGCTCGAAGTCCGCGCGGTTGGCGCGCAGGATGGTGCCGTCCCTGCCGACCAGATGGAGGCCGATCGTGCCGTTCTCGAAAAAATCATCGAGGTCGAGCTCGAGCGAGGAATCGAGCGTCGCGGCGCTGTGGCTCATAAGCATGTCCTAACGGTGGACGAATCGCTCGCACGGCCTTTGAGCGAATTCATCCCCGATGGCCCGATGCCGGCCCTTGCGCAAGTGAAACAACAGCTTGCCTCTCGCGTTGATCGAAGGGTGGCAAGCGCGGGACGGAAAATAAAGAGCCGGCGCTGCGCCTGGCCGTGGCCTCGCAATCCACGTCTCTGGCCGGGAACGCCGGGGGCGGCCGGGAACGGACCGAATAAGTCCCCGATTCGACAGTGGGCGGCGCCCGGCGCGCTGGCCGCCTGGCCCGGTATTTACTCCGGAGCCCCCTTGCCCCACGCTCCGCTTATGGAACGCGCCGGATCGGGCACACTCCTCGCCATGCTCGCGGCGGCGCTGGCCGGCGGGTGCGGCGACGAGACCACGCGCGGGCGCGCTCTCGCCGAGACGGTGGCCCGCGACTTCAGGAAGGAATGTGAGACCGCGGCGGCGCCGGACGCGGCGATGCGCCGGCATCTCGAGCGCCCCTGCGCCTGCGGCGAGGCGAAGATCGCCGCCACTCCGATGCGCTTCGGCGAAAGCGACGCTTCGGTCGGGGCGAAGGTCCGGGCGGCGACCAAGGCCTGCCACGAGGCGCCCGGCGGCGCCCCCGGCGAGAAGCGGCGCTGACCGCTTCGGCCTCCGCCGCTCGGTTTCCCGCCACCGGCCCCCGGCGCCGCCTCCGGCCGAGCGAATTGGCGGCTTTTCCCAACCTGACCGCCAACATTTGGGCCCGGCCACCGGACAGGCCCCGGCGATTGACCGCGCCCTCCCCGCTCAACCAATTGTAACAACCCGCTTTTCTGCATCTGGCACGGCTCGTGCTGAGAAGAGGGCAACGGGGCGGATGGAAACGCCCGCAGCGCCAAGGAGCTTGTCATGCAGAATTCTCAACCCGCCCTCTGGGCCCGCGACCACACCCTGTTCGGCGTGTGCGAGGCGCTCGGCGAAGATTTCGGCTTCAACCCGCTCTACCTGCGCGTGGCCCTCGCCGTGCTGCTGCTGCCGGCGCCGGCGGCGGTGCTCGGCTTCTATGCCGGCGCCGGCCTCCTCGTCCTCGTCTCGCGCCGGCTGTTCCCCAATCCGCGTCCCGCCGCGGCGACCACGGAAGCGCCGGCCGAGGCGGCAGAGGTGGCCGAGACGGAGATGGCGCTGGCCGCCTGAGACGGCGGAATCCGGGGGCGGCCGGGGCCGCCGCTCGGGCTCCAGCCTTTCCGCCTCCCTAACGCGGCATAAACCGGGTTTTTACGGCATTGATATAGGTCAGGCGCCTAAAGCGGCTTGAGGCAGCTTTTCGGGAGGGCCGCAAATGGCTTCAGCATCGGTCGAGACTGCCGGCGGGCCGCTTACCGGCGCGCTGCTGCTGGCGCGCCTCGCCGAATATGGCAGCGCCGCCCATCCCTATGCGGCGGGCCCTCACCTGCTGCGCGGCCCGACGGCGTCGCGCAACCTCGCCGACCTTCTCCATTATCTGTGCGTCCTCCACGGCCGCTATCCGGGACTGGTCGACCACGCCGCCGCCAGGGTGACCGAGCCGGAGGCCCGGGCCTGGCTGACCCAGGCCACCTACGCCTTCGCTGGCGAACGCGCCTATCTCGCCCGTCTCGCCGTCGCCGCCGGGCCGGTCCCCTCGACTCCGGGCGCGGCCGGCACCGACGCCGCCGTGCTCGGCCAGCGCCACGCGATGGAGACCCTGGCCGCGTCGGAGCGGCGCGGCTGCGCCCTGGGCGCGGCGATGGCGTTGGTGCTCGACTGGGCGGCGATCCGCACCTGCCTCGACGCCGCCGCCGACCGCCTCGGCGTCGATCCGCCCCAATATGCCGCCGCCGACCGCGACGCCGTCGTCGCCCTGGCCGATTCCTACGCGGCCCCCGCCGCCGTCCAGCGCGCTTTGCTGTTCGGCGCCGAACAGATCCTCGTCCAGCATCATGGCCTGTGGGACCTGCTCGAGGCTCGGCGGGACGCGCGCGCGACGGCCTGAGCTTGCCGCCTCCGGCGCCCTCCCCTATCGGGCGGGGATGCGCTTCGAAGGCACCGTCAATTACGTCGCCACCGACGACCTGAAGGTCGCGGTCAACGCCGCCGTCACCCTGCGGCGCCCCTTGCTGGTCAAGGGCGAGCCCGGCACCGGCAAGACCATCCTCGCTTACGAGATCGCGGCGGCGCTCGGAGCGCCGCTGATCGAATGGCACGTCAAGTCGACGACCAAGGCCCATCAGGGCCTCTACGAATATGACGCGGTGGCGCGGCTGCGCGACGGCCAGCTCGGCGATCCCCGGGTCCACGACATCGCCAACTACATCCGCCGCGGCAAATTGTGGGAGGCGTTCACCAGCCCCGAGCTCCCGGTCCTGCTCATCGACGAGATCGACAAGGCCGACATCGAATTCCCCAACGACCTCCTCCAGGAACTCGACCGGATGGAGTTCCACGTCTACGAGACGAGGGAGACGATCCGCGCCGCCGAGCGGCCAATCGTCGTCATCACCTCGAACAACGAGAAGGAGCTGCCCGACGCCTTCCTGCGCCGCTGCTTCTTCCACTACATCAAATTCCCCGACCGAGAGACCATGCAGGCGATCGTCGACGTCCATTTCCCGGGCATCCAGAAGATGCTGGTCGCCAAGGCGCTCGACATCTTCTACCAGGTCCGCGAGGTGCCGGGCCTCAAGAAGAAGCCGTCGACCAGCGAGCTGATCGACTGGCTGAAACTGCTCCTCCACGAGGATTTGCCGCTCGACGTCCTCCAGTCCCGCGATCCCTCGAAGGCGATCCCTCCGCTGCACGGCGCGCTGCTCAAGAACGAGCAGGACGTGATGCTGTTCGAGCGGCTGGCCTTCATGGCTCGGCGGCCGGGCTGACGCATCACGTCGTCCCAGCGACGGCTGGGACCCCCGCGGGTGAAGACCGCTGCGCCTTTCGCCCGCCGGGACCCCAGCCTTCGCTGGGGTGACGGCCGGGCTAAATCCGCATCGCCTCGTCCCTATAGGCGAGCTCGAAATTGCCCCAGCGGCGGCCGTTCACCCAGAGCGGGACGAAGACGTTCTTGACCGGCAGGTAGCGGCCCTGGCCGAGGTCCATCGAGTAGGTGGCGAGCATCGCCTCCTTTTCGGACGCGATCGCCCGGCGGGTGACGTCGTCGATGAAGTTGCGGCGGTTGCGGCAATATTTGGCGTTCCAGGCGGGGTCGTCGCTCTGCGGCTGCGAGCGCTCGGAGATGTGGGTCGGCAGATAGCCGTTGATGTCGGTGATCGCGCAGGCGATCAGCCGCGGCTCGCGCGCCATCAATTTGTCGAGGACGGGACGGACGTGGCGGTCGGCGAAGTCGCAGAAGCGGACCTCGTACTGGACCGGATCGGTGTTCGGCATCGCGACATAATGGGTGTCGAAGACGTCGGTCTCGTTCGTCTCGCCGCGGGCGATGCCGGCCTCGATAATGTCCTTGATCTCGCGCATCCCCGCCTGGGCGAATTCGATGAACGGCGTGTCGTCGATCCTGACCCCCGAGCTGGCGAGGCGGTCGAGCATCTCGTTCGACAGCGTCTCGAGCCTGGTCAGCCGGCCGTGGACCTGGAGCAATTGCCCGCCATTGTCGCGGGCGTCGGCGGCGAAGTTCGACAGGCCCGATTTGACCGAATCGACGCTCTGCTGGATCTGGCTGGTCGACTGGGCGATGCCGTCGGTCTGGCGGTCGACCAGGGCGACGATCTCGGCGACCTGGCGGACCGTCTCGGTGATCGTGGCGAAGCCGGAGCGGGCGACCCGGCTGCGGTCGACGCCGTTCTCGATCTCGGAGGTCACCGCCTCGGCCTCGCGGGTCAGCGAGGCGATCGTGCCGGTGATCTCGCTGGTCGCGGTTCGGGTCTCCTGGGCGAGCTTCTTCACTTCGGCGGCGACGACCGCGAACGAGCGCCCAGCCTCGCCGGCCCGGGCCGCCTCGATGGTGGCGTTCAACGCCAGCATGTTGGTCCGGTAGGCGATCCGCTCAATGCTCGACGAGACGTTCTGGACCCGGCTCATCGCCTCGGCGAAGCCGGTCATCCGCTCGCCGAGCTGGACGACGAGGTCGGTGAGGCCACTGAAGATGCCGATCGTGTCGTCGATCGCGGCGCGGCCTTCCGACAGTCGCTCGCGCGCCTGCTCGGCGAGGATCCGGGCCTCGTCGGTCGATTCCGCCACCCGCGCCTGGTCGAGAAGCAGCCGGCTGGTCACCTCCTCGAGCGAATCGAGGGTCTTGAGGTTGGACGAGATTCGCTCGGAGACTCCGGCGACATAGCCGGAGACGTCGCTGCATTCGATCGCCAGAGCGCCGCAATTGCGCGCGACGATGTTGATCGCATTGCCGTCGGGTGCCTCTGCCGCTGAACTCGCCACGTGCCGCCCCTCGCCCGTCGTTTCCGTACCGGGCTAGGCGAAAAGGGTTGACGCGCGGTTAACCACGGTTCGAAAATCCCCGCCGGCGCGGGCCGAGGAAGGCGATGAGGGTTATCACGAAGTCGCTCGGGGCCGCGCTGCTGCTGGCCGTCGCGCCGGTCGAAGCCCAGCCGAAACCGCGCATCTTGGAGGTGCCGGCGACCGCCTCCTGGCAGCACGCTGCGACCGGCATGATCCTTCCGCCCAGCGCCGCCGGCCTCCGCCGCGGCAGCGTCGTCGACCGCACCGCCGCCGAGCGGGACGTCAGCGCCGACTATGGCGGCGAGGACGGGCTGACCACCAGCGTCTATCTTTTCCAGACCCCCCTCCCCGACCCGGCCCTGTGGACCGACCGTGCGCTCGCCGCGATCCTTCTGCGGCCGGATTTCGGCCTCGATCCCGGCGCGATGCCGACGGCGGTCCCGTTCCGGCGGCCGGGTGCCTCCGCGGCGAGCGGGCTGCGGGCAACGCTGCCGATCGCCGCGCCGGGCCTGACCAGCACGGCGGTGGCGGTGGTTCCGCTCCAGGGCTGGCTGCTCAAGGTGAGGATGACGTCGGGCCGGCTCGACCGCGCCGCGCTCGACGCCCGCCTGACCGCCTTCATCGAGGCGCTGCGCTGGCCGGGCGAATCGACTCCGGCCCGGGCGGCGGCGCCGGTGGCCCCGTGCCCGGACAGCCTCGCCTTCAGAAAGGCGAAGGTCGTCCGCGACGACACGGCCGACGTGCTCTTGAACGCCATCACGGGCTCGATCGAATTGGACGAGGTCGAGGCGGGCAAGGCCGAGCCGGTCGTCTATTGCCGCGAGGCGGGGCCGCTCAGGGCCTACGGCGTCTACCGCCCGAACGGCCGCCGCGATTCCTATGTGATCGCGATCGGCGACGCGGGCAGGGCGCTGCGGCTGGCGCCGGCGCTCACCCTCGACCTGTTCGCTTCCGGCGGCTCGTCCGGCCGCCGAGTGGCGATGACCCTGCTCGAGCATGACCGGACTTCGGTGCTGCCTTCGTTCAACCGCCTGCCCTCGCCCGACCAGGCGATGGCGGTCGCGTTCAGCGGCCAGCCGAGGGAGACGATCTCGGTCACCACCGCGCCGCCCGGGAAGGAATAGAGCCCCTCCGCCTCGGCGGCCCTCCCATTCGCGGGTGACGGGCGAGGCGTCCCCGGTTACACACGGCGGCCATGTTCTTTTCCTTCGTCGACGAGCTTCGTGCCGCCGGGATCCCGGCCTCGATGAAGGAGCATCTGACGCTGCTGGAAGCGCTCGACGCCGACATCATCTCGACCCGGCCGGAGGAATTCTACTTCCTCGCCCGGGCGACATTCGTGAAGGACGAGGGGCTGCTCGACCGCTTCGACCAGGTGTTCGGCAAGGTCTTCAGGGGGCTGGAGACGGACTATGGCACCGACGCCGCGCCGATCCCGGAGGACTGGCTGAAGAAGGTGGCGGAGCTCTATCTCAGCCCCGAGGAGATGGCGAAGATCCGCTCGCTCGGCTCGTGGGAGGAGATCATGGAAGCGCTCAGGCAGCGGCTCGAGGAGCAGCAGGGCCGCCACCAGGGCGGCAGCAAATGGATCGGCACCGCCGGCACCTCGCCGTTCGGCGCCTACGGCTACAATCCCGAGGGGATCAGGATCGGCCAGGAGGGCGGCCGCAACCGCAGCGCGATCAAGGTCTGGGACAGGAGAGAGTTTAGGAACCTCGACAGCCAGGTCGAGCTCGGCACCCGCAACATCAAGGTGGCGCTGAGGCGCCTGCGCCGCTTCGCCCGCGAGGGCGCCGCCGACGAGCTCGACCTTGACGGCACGATCGACGGCACCGCCCGCAAGGGCTGGCTCGACCTCCACATGCGGCCCGAGCGCCACAATGCGGTGAAACTGCTGCTGCTGCTCGACGTCGGCGGCTCGATGGATCCCCACGTCCGGATCTGCGAGGAACTGTTCTCCGCCGCCCATTCGGAGTTCAAGAATCTCGAATTCTTCTACTTCCACAATTGCCCCTATGAGAGCCTGTGGAAGGACAACCGCCGCCGCTTCGCCGAGCGCACCCCGACCTGGGACGTGCTCCACAAGTTCGGCCACGACTGGAAGATCGTGTTCGTCGGCGACGCCTCGATGAGCCCCTACGAGGTCACTCATCCGGGCGGCTCGGTCGAGCATTATAACGAGGAAGCGGGAGCGGTCTGGATGAAGCGCCTGGTCGACACCTATCCGAGCGCGGTCTGGCTCAACCCGGTACCCGAGAAATATTGGGGCTACAGCCAGTCGACCCAGATTTTCCGGCAGCTGATGCGCGAACGGATGTATCCGCTGACCCTGGCGGGGCTCGACGAGGCGATGCGGGCGCTGAGCCGGAAGGTATAGTGTCGCCCCCCAACAGATAGCGCGGCCCCGGCCCCGCCCCGCCGGCGCGGTCGGCGGGATTGTAGAGGGCGCAGACGTCGAGCGAGAGGCAGCCGCAGCCGATGCAGCCGTCGAGCCGGTCGCGGGTCGCCGCGAGCAGCGCGATCCGCTCATCGAGCCTGGCGCGCAGGCGCGCGCTGATTCTCTGCCAGTCGGCGCGGGTCGGCGCCCGGCCGAGCGGCAGCCGCGCCAGCTCCGCCTCGATCTCGGCGAGGCTGAGGCCGCAGCGCTGGGCGATCAGGGCGAAGGAGAGGCGGCGGATGTCGGAGCGGAGGAAGCGGCGCTGGTTGCCGCCGGTGCGGATCGGAGCAACCAGGCCGCGCCCCTCGTAGAAGCGGATCGCCGAGACGGCGAGGCCGGTGCGCCGCGCGAGCTCGCCGATGGTGAGAAGAGGAGCCATTGCCGACCTTCGAAATGAAGCTTGACCTCAACTTAGGTTGAGGTCGTACGACTCGCAATCGAGGAAGCTCGAAGCAGGAGAATTGGGATGGCGTCGCTCAGGATCGAGCATGTGAACGTGACCGTCACCGACCCCGACCGGTCGGCCCGGCTGATGGAGGCGATCTTCGGCTGGCAGGTGCGCTGGCAGGGTCCGTCGCTGAACGGCGGGCGGACCGTCCATGTCGGCAACGGTGACCATTATGTGGCGCTCTACACGCCGCGGGAGGCGACGCCGTCGAAGGACTATTTCGTCAAGGGCCGGCCGCTCAACCATATCGGAGTCGAGGTCGACGATCTCGACTCGACCGAAGCTCGGGTCGTCGCCGCCGGCCTCACCCCCTTCTCCCACGGCGACTACGAGCCCGGCCGCCGCTTCTATTTCCTCGATCCCGACGGCATCGAATATGAGGTGGTGAGCTACCGGTGACTCTCGTCGCCCCAGCGAAGGCTGGGGCCCCGGCCGGTAAAAAGCACCGCGTTCTTCACATCTTGGGGTCCCAGCCTTCGCTGGGACGAAGGATCACGCGACCGGCCGCCTCGCCCGAAGCGCCTGGGCGAGGGTGCCCTCGTCGAGATAGTCGAGCTCGCCGCCGACCGGGAGGCCGTGGGCGAGCTGGGTGAGGCGGACCGGAAAGCCCTCGAGCCGCTCGGCGAGATAATGGGCGGTGGTCTGGCCCTCGAGCGTCGCGTTCATCGCCAGCACCACCTCGTCGATCCCGCCCGCGGCGACCCGGGCGAGCAACTTATCGATGCTGAGGTCCTCGGGCCTAACCCCCTCGAGCGCCGACAGCCGGCCGCCGAGGACGTGGAAGCGGCCGGGGAAGAGGCGCGAGCGGTCGAGCGCCCACAGGTCCGACACCTCCTCGACGACGCAGAGCAGGCGGTCGTCGCGGCGGGCGTCGGCGCAGACGCTGCACGGATCGGCGGTGTCGACATTGCCGCAGGTCGAGCAGACGGAGAGGGTGTCGCCCTCGTCACCGCCGCC